>ERZ1090879.1774-NODE-1776-length-11361-cov-14.523881_pt1 | contig 11361 bp, 11 predicted proteins | sample MGYA00478472_ERZ1090879 | MGnify/ENA primary metagenome ERZ1090879 (study PRJEB33644, sample SAMEA5815723) | chicken gut metagenome | biome: Chicken; feature: Gastrointestinal Tract; material: Caecum | place: Ireland | collected 2019-01-01 | study: A study of...
GTCACGCGGAACATCTCGCCCGCGCCCTCGCCCTTGAACGCCTTGACGACGACGCCCGTCGCCGCGACCGACGCGCCGCACTTGGCGCATTCGGGATCGAGCGCGAATTTCGACTTGTCCACGACGACCTGCAGGCGGGAAAAACTCGTCCCGTCCGTCACTTCCAGAAAGGCGACCGCCGAAGAATCGCGCGACGTACGCACCCAGCCGCACACGGTCACCCTGCTGCCGATGAGCGTCTTATCCTGTAAAACCGTTGCAATATCAATGTGTTTCATAATCCTGACCTCTTCCGACCGACGGCAGCGCCTCTTTCCGTTCCTGCGGATGCCGCGGCTCACGCAAGCATGCGGACCTCAATACGCCCTTGCGAAAATAACGGTGCTCTCCGCCTTTTTGCCGCAGACGACGCACGTCTTTGCCGTATGCTCCTTGTCAAGGACGCGCGCGGTCGCCTGCGCGAATTCCTTCACCTTGTCCTCGCAGGCACGGCAGCCGCACCAGCCCGCGCGCACGAAGTTCCCTCCTTCCACGCCCGCCAGAAGCGCGTCGAGCGAATCGGCGGAAACGATGCGCGCGTCCATGCGCGCCTTTGCGCGCGCATACATGTTTTCGGAAATGTCGCGGAGCAGATCCTTCACGGTCTCCGCCGCGCCCGCAAGCGCACACTCGGACTTTTCCAGCGTATCGCGGCGCGCAAGCAGGCACTTTCCCGCCTCCAGATCGCGGGGACCGAGTTCGATGCGCACGGGAACGCCCTTCATCTCCCATTCGTTGAACTTCCAGCCGGGCGAATTTTCCGAATCGTCCAATGCGACGCGGATCCCCGCCGCCGCAAGCCGGTCTTTCAGCGCGCGGCACGCCTCCAAGACGCCCTCTTTCTTGGACGCGATGGGCACGATGACCGCCTGCACGGGCGCAACGACGGGCGGCATGACCAGCCCGCGCTTGTCCCCGTGCGTCATGATGATCGCGCCGATCAGGCGCGTGGAAACGCCGAACGACGTCGTATAGCCGTACTTTTGCACCCCGTCTTTATCGAGGAACTTGATGTCGAATGCCTTGGCAAAATTCTGCCCGAGATAGTGCGTGGTGCCCGCCTGCAGGCTCTTGCCGTCGTGCATCATCGCCTCCATGCCGTAAGTGGCGACTGCGCCGGCGAACTTCTCCTTCTCCGTTTTCCGCCCCGTAAGGACGGGCATGGAGAGGCAGGTGCGCGCAAACTCCTCGTATACGCGGAGCATCTTCAGCGTCTCCTCCATCGCCTCCTCCTCGTCGGCGTGGACGGTGTGACCTTCCTGCCACAAAAATTCGCTCGTGCGGAGGAAGGGGCGCGTCGTCTTTTCCCACCGCATGACGTTCGCCCACTGGTTCATGAGCACGGGGAGATCGCGGTAGGACTGGATCCACTTCGAGTACATGCTCCCGATGATGGTTTCGGACGTGGGGCGGATGCAGAGCGGCTCGGCGAGCTTTTCGCCGCCGGCATGCGTGACGACCGCGACTTCGGGCGCGAACCCTTCCACGTGTTCCGCCTCCTTCGTCATAAAGCTCATGGGGATAAGCAGCGGGAAGTAGGCGTTCTCGAGCCCCTCCGCCTTAAACCGCTTATCGAGTTCCTTCTGGATATTTTCCCAGATCGCATAGCCGTACGGACGGATGACCATCGTCCCCTTTACGGGGCCGTAATCCACGAGTTTGGTCTTTAAAACGACGTCCGTGTACCACTGCGGAAAATCGGTATCGATATCCGCGATCTGCTCCACAAAATTATCCTTTGCCATAAAAATAACTCCAAAAAAATAAATAAAAAGAAAAAGATATGGTAATTATACCACATCTTTTTGCGTTCGTCCATCGTTTGACGAGGCGTTTTCGCTCTCGCCGCGCCTTTTTCTCGCCGCGCGCGCCCGCCGCCGCACCCTCTCTCCGCGCCGCTTCCCCGCCGCCGCCTGCGCGAACACTTTGCGGAGAGGATAAAAGAGCAGGAGTACGCTCAGCACCGTGCAGATGGTCTGCGGCAGCATGGCAAAGAACCCCGCATAAAAGTAGGCGACCGCCGCGTCGAAGGAATAGCCGTAAAAGAGCGGCGTGAGCACGTCGTCGAGGAGCGTGAAACACACGGTGCAGAGCGCCGCCAACGCCGCAAGAGACGCCGCCTCCCGCCCTTGCCCCGCGCGTCTGCCGCCCACAGCCCACAGCGCGATATACAGCGCCAAAAGCCCCGCGAGCACGCCGAAGAGCGCCCAGAGCATTGCGGAAAGGCGCGCCCTGTACAGAACGCTCACGGGGATGCCGATCAGCGCGCCCGCCATGCATCCCGCCGCAAGCAGAGCGAGCAGTACGGGACACACCCACACGGCGACGGGTCTTTCCCGCCCGCCCAGCAGCCCGAAGAGCAGCGCGAAGGCATTGAAATAGATGAGATAGAGCACGATGATGTTGGGGTAAAAGCCCCACACGAAACAGCGCAGAAGGGAGAACGCGGTCGCCACGATCACCCCGTATTTTGCGCCGAACACATAGCAGAAGGCGAGCAGAAACACGGTGACCAGCTCCACGCCCGGCACAAAGCCGAGCGCATACTGCACCGCAATGAGGAGCGCCGTCATGACGGCGCAGGTCGCGATCGCGTGCGCCGCACCCTTTCCCTTCATACGCCTTGCCTCCGTGTCATATTTCAGGCGGCGATCGCCGTCCACACGAGCGCGTAATACTCCCCTTCGATCATAGGCAGCCCCGAAACGCCGTACGACGCGCTCGCAAGCGTATTGCCCTCATATTCCCAGGTGCCCCACTGCGCGTCGGAATAGGAGGTGCCGTCCAGCGTGCCGAGCGTCGTGTAGACCGCCCAGTAATGATCGTCCGTCGCCTCCACGCCGTTGACCGACGTGATATAGTACCCGTATTCGCTCTCGCTCCCCGCGAAGGTGAGTTTGTCCTCCTTCTGCATCGCCTCGAGCACGGAATACAGGCTCTGCGTTCCGTCGCCCGCATTCGCCCGCACAACGACGCGCGTTCCGTCGCTGACGAGCAGCTCCGCGTCAGACGTTCCCGCCGCGCCGCCGCCCGCGCAACCCGCAAAAAGCGCGCCGCACAGGAGCACCGCCGCAGCCGCTGCGGCAAAGAGTGTTCTGAAATGTTTCATAGAGATACCTCCGAAAAAAAGATAACAAAAAAACGCGCCTTTCCGGAAAAAAGGCACGCAGAAAAGAGCAGGACGACCTGCCGCGCGCTCCCCTTCTCCGACCCGAAAAGAAAAGTGTTTCCCGAAGGGGCAGGTCTCCTGGCTTTGCCGTCGCCGCAAGGCGCTTTTCCGACGGCTCCCGGAGCGCTTTTCCGGACGCACCCTTCCCGCTTGCGCAGTGAATGCGTCCCGCTCCGGACAGTAGCGGGGGCTGCGGAGGAATTACCTCTCTTCCCTTTTGAACCCTCCCCGCAGGAAGGGTACCCGCTTCGGTCTGAAATTGTGCGTTGTGCAGGATCTCCCCTGCGCAACCGATTATACCACGTTCTCCCTCCTCGACAAGGGAGAATTTTGACAATTATACGGGCAATGTTTGCCTGACGGCGCTCAGAACTCGTTGCGGAGCGACTTGGTGATATACCCGAGCGCAAACGCGTTGGGTCCGACGTGCGACCCGATGACGGGTCCCATGATCTGAACAAAGGGCTGAATGCCGAATTTTTCCTTTACGTAAGTTTCCAGCTCTTTCGCCGCGGGCTCGTTGTCGGTATGTACGATGAACACGTATCCAAGCTCATCGGGTCCTTCCTTCTCCATCTTCGCCTTGATGAAGGCGATCGCCTTCTTCTGCCCCTTCACCTTGTCGAGCACGAAGAGCTTTCCGGCGTTGTCGAAGGAGAGGATGGGCTTGATGTTGAGCATGGAACCGATGGCGGCGCTCGCCGCCGAGACGCGCCCGCCGCGGCGGAGATATTTGAGGTCGTCCGCCACGATGAAATGCTGGATATGCAGGCGCAGTCCGTTCACATAGTCGTACGTCTCCTGCGCCGTTTTGCCCGCGTTGCGGCACTCGAGCGCGATGCGCACCAGCGTGCCCTGTCCCACCGTGGCGGTGAGCGGATCGACGACGTACACGCGGAACTTCGGATAGTCCTTTTTCACGTCCGCCGCCGCCTGCGCCGCGACGTCCTTCGTGGGGGAAAGCCCCGAGGATATGGTGAAATGCACCACGTCCTCCGCCCCCTCCGCGGCAAGCGCGCGGAAGTGTTCGTAGTGCGACTCGTAATTGAGCATGGAAGTGCGCGAAAGCCCTCCCGCACGCAGTTCGTTGTAAAAATCGACGTACTGGCCGTACTCCGTGAAATTATCGCGGCGATCCTCCATCTTGCCGTCTTTTTCCATCGTGAAGGTGAGCGATACGAATTTGATATCGTTCTTCACGACAAAATCATGATACAGGTCGCAGGTCGAATCCGTCGAAAGCGTAAACTTGTACATTCCCGTCCTCTCCGAATATTTTGTTTCAGCAAGCGCAGACCGGAACGGCTTTGTCATTGCTATTTGTTACAGTATAACACAGCCGATCATTTTCTGCAAGATTTTTTCCAAAAAAGCTCTCTTTTTTTGCAAAAGGTCTTGAAAATCCCACCGTAAACAGGTATAATATAACCGTATGGGCAGGCGGTGCGCATGTTTTTGCGTGCGCCGCCGAAAATATGCCCGAGGGGGAACTATGACGGAACAAGAATTTCTAAGACTCAGAAACGGCACCGACGTGCGCGGGACTGCCGTGGCGGGCGTGAAAGACGACCCCGTAACGCTGACGGACGAGGCGGTGCTCGCCATTGCCAGGGCGTTCACGGTTTGGGCGGCGAAAAAGACGGGCGTGAGCGCCCCCACCGTCGCCGTCGGGCACGACTCGCGCATTTCGGCGGAGCACATCTCGTCGCTCGTCGCCGAAGGCGTGACCTCGTGCGGGGGGAACGTCATTCTGACGGGACTCTCCTCCACGCCCTCCATGTTCATGCTCCTGCAGGACGACTTCGGTGCGGACGTCTCGGTAATGATCACGGCGAGCCACCTGCCCTACCAGAAAAACGGGCTCAAATTCTTTGCTAAAGACGGCGGGCTCGAGGGCGGCGACGTTGCCGAGATCTTAAAGATCGCGGCGGCGGGCAATTTCCCCGCAGGCAAGGGCACGGTGAGCAGAAAGAGCTACATCGGAAAGTACGCGCAGGATCTTGTAAACAAGGTGCGTGCGGCATGCGGAACGGACAAGCCCCTTCAGGGCAAGCGCATCCTTGTGGACGCGGGCAACGGCGCGGGCGGATTCTACGTCGATCTCGTCCTCAAGCCCCTCGGCGCGGACACGACGGGTTCGCAGTTCCTGGAGCCGGACGGCACCTTCCCCAACCACATCCCCAACCCCGAAAACGAGACGGCGATGCAGTCGGTGTGCGCGGCGGTCAGGGCGAACAAGGCGGACTTCGGCATCATCTTCGATACCGACGTCGACCGCGCGGGCGCAGTCGCGCCGGACGGCGAGGAGATCAACCGCAACCGTCTCATCGCACTCATCTCAGCCATCCTTCTGGAAGAGCGGAAGGGCGCGTACATCGTGACCGACTCCGTGACGAGCGACGGGCTCGCGGCCTTCATCCGAGCGCACGGCGGCGTACACTACCGCTTCAGGCGCGGATACAAAAACGTCATCAACGAGAGCAAGCGCCTGAATGCCGAAGGGAAGTACTCCCCCCTCGCCATCGAGACGAGCGGACACGCGGCGCTCAGCGAAAACTACTTCCTCGACGACGGCGCATACCTCGTCACCCGCCTTCTCATCGCGCTTGCGAAGTGCGCGAAGGAAGGGAAAGATCTGATGGCGCTCATCGCCGACCTGCCCGAACCCGCAGAGGCGGCGGAAGTGCGCCTCGGGTTCACGCCCGGATGCGACTTCAGAACGCTGGGCGCGGGCGTGATCGCGGACTTCGAAAAACACGCGCGCGAAACGGAGTATCTCTCCCTCGCGCCCGATAACCACGAAGGCGTGCGCGTCAACTTCGACGCGTCGCACGGCAACGGCTGGGCGCTTCTGCGGATGAGCCTGCACGAGCCGATCATGCCCATCAACGTCGAGAGCAACGAAAAAGGCGGGAACAAACGCATCATGCAGGAGCTCTACGCCTTCCTGAAGGGATACGACTTCCTCGACACGCAACCTCTGAAAAATAAATTATAATCAGGAGATCTAAAAAATGAACGACGTCAAACAGACCACCATCAACGCCATCCGCATCCTCTCTGCGGAGGCGATCCAGAAGGCAAATTCGGGACACCCCGGGCTTCCCATCGGTTCCGCGCCCATCGCATACACGCTCTGGCAGAACTTTCTGAAATTCAACAACAAGGATCCCAAGTGGGACGACAGAGACCGCTTTGTCCTCTCCGCGGGTCACGGCTCCATGCTCGACTATTCCCTGCTCTACCTCTACGGGCTCGGGCTCACCAAGGAAGATCTGATGAACTTCCGCCAGCTCGGCTCCAAGACGCCCGGCCACCCCGAATACGGCCACACGGTGGGCATCGAGACGACGACGGGTCCGCTCGGACAGGGCATCGCAAACGCCGTCGGCATGGCGGTCGCGGAGGCGCACCTCGCGGCGGTATTCAACCGCGAAGGGTTCCCCGTCGTCGATCACTTCACCTATGCGCTGTGCGGCGACGGCTGCCTTGAAGAGGGCATCTCCTACGAGGCATGTTCGTTTGCCGGCACGCACGAGCTGGGCAAGCTCATCCTCTTCTACGACGACAACGACATCACCATCGAGGGCGATACCGACATCACCTTCAAAGAGGATGTGGCGATGCGCTTCAAGGCGCAGAACTGGCAGGTCATAAAGGTGGATCTCGTCGCCAATCCCGACAACGTGATGATGCTCTCCAACGCCATCCGCAAGGCGCAGAAGGAGACCAAAAAGCCCTCCATCATCATCTGCAAGACGAAGATCGGCTACGGTACGCCCCTCGAAGGCAGCCACAAGTGCCACGGTTCGCCGCTCGGCGCGGAGAACCTGCAGAAGACGAAGGAGCGCTTCGGCTGGACGTCCGCACCCTTCGAAGTGCCGGACGAAGTGCTCGCGCACACCAAAAAGGCGGGCGCGCGCGGCGCGAAAAAGGAGAGAGAGTGGAAGGCGATGTTCGCGGAATACGAAAAGGCGTACCCCGAACTTGCCAAAGCATACAAGGCAGCGATGAGCGGCGAAATGGTCGACCTTGCCAAGGTGGACGACCTGTTCAGATTCGAAAAGCCCATGGCGACCCGCCAGACCTCCTCGGTCGTGCTCAACAAGATCGCAGCGCTCGTGCCCGACCTCATGGGCGGCTCGGCAGACCTTGCTCCCTCCAACCTCTCCGATATGAAGAACACCGATACCGTTCATTACGGCGACTTCTCGGCGCAGGATAAGAGCGGCAGGAACATGCACTTCGGCATCCGCGAACACGCGATGGCGGCGATCACCAACGGCATGCAGCTTCACGGCGGACTGAGATGCTACTGCTCCACCTTCTTCATCTTCTCCGACTACTGCAAGCACGCGATGCGCCTCTCCGCGCTCATGAATATCCCCGTCGTATATATCCTCACGCACGACTCCATCGGCGTCGGTGAAGACGGCCCCACGCATGAACCCGTCGAACAGCTCATCGCGCTGCGCTCCATCCCCAACATGAAGGTTTACCGCCCCGCGGACGGCAAGGAGACGGCGGCGGCGTGGATCTCCGCGCTCACCGGCACCGCGCCCACCGCGCTCGTGCTCACCCGCCAGAACCTGCCGCAGTACGAAAACAGCGGGCTCGTCGCGCTCAAAGGCGGCTATGTGCTCGAAGACTGCGACGGCACGCCCGACGTTCTCCTCATCGCGAGCGGCTCGGAGGTCGAGCAGTGCGTCGGCGCGAAGGCAAAACTCGCCGAGGAAGGCATCAGGGCGCGCGTTGTGTCCATGCCCTGCATCGAGGAGTTCGAAAAGCAGAGCGCTGAATACAAAGAGAGCGTCATCCCCTCCGCCGTCAAGGCGCGCGTATGCGTGGAGGCAGCGTCGCCCTACAGCTGGTACAAATACGCAGGCGATAAGGGCGAGATCATCGGCATGTCCACCTTCGGCGCGAGCGGCCCTGCGGCGCAGCTGTTCAAGATGTTCGGCTTCACGGTAGAGAACGTCGTCGAAAAGGCGAAGATCTCCCTCGCAAAATAACCGGGAAAGACGAAAGGCGCGGGCATGACCCCGCGCCTTATTTTTTCAGATAAGGAGCTTTTCATGACGTTGGACGAACTCAGAGAACTATTCCTCCGCCGCCAGAGCTGCCGCGCCTTCACGGGAGCGCCCGTCCCGCGCGCCGTTCTCGAAGAAATCTGTTCCGCCGCCCTTCTGGCGCCTTCGGCGTGCAACGCGCAGCCTTGGAAACTCGTCGCCGTCACGGGCGACAGGATCGGGTCGGTCGCCCCGTGCGTGCAGGGCATGGGCATGAACAAATTCGCCTCGGACGCGGGCGCGCTCGTCGCCGTGTGCGCGGGAAAGAGCAACGCCTCGGCAAAGGCGGGAGGAAAGATGGTCGGTACAGATTTTACGGCGAACGATCTGGGCATCCTCACCGCGCACCTCGTACTCGCGGCGGAGGCGGCGGGCGTGCAGAGCTGCATCCTCGGCTGGCGCAGCCGGAAAAAGCTGTGTGCGGCGCTCGGCTTGCCCGAAAAGACGGAGATCCCCGTGATCGTAGCGCTCGGATACGCGCCGGAAGGATACGAACTGCGCCCCAAAAAGCGGAAAAGTTTGGAAGAGACGCTCACCGTCCTATAGACGGACGAACCCTTGACATTTCTCTTCCGTGATTGTATAATGAAGAAAACAAAACCGGAAGCCCCGCGCCGACGGCGCGGGCGTCCGCTCCGCAAAGGAAGATGCCATGGCAAAAACACAGGAAAACCCTGCCAAGCTCGTTCCCGTCGAAAAGGACGGCGAAACGCCGCAGGAACAGAAAATGACCATTTACGAGTACGAAGAGAAGTACGTCCGCCGCCAGAACGTACGCGGCGCGCGTTTCCTCATCGGACTGCTCGCAGGCGTGATCGGCGTGTTCATGGGATGGTGCCTCTTCTCCTTCACCATGCAGCTGTACAACCTGCATCCCTATGCGGGCTATGCCGCGGCGGTCGTGAGCGTGCTCATCTTTGTCTTCGTGTACATCGTCCCACTCGTCAGGATCCTCCGCTCCGATTACTTCATCACCAACGTGAATGCGGCGCACGCAGGCAAGGCAAAGCGCCACAACAGGCGCGTGCGGCGCTCCATCGCCGAAAAGATGGTGGAGTTCAACAACAGCGTCGCGGGCGTGGGCTGGTACGACGATAAGCTCGTGGGCGACCTCGCGAAGGCGCTGCGCACAAACGACGACGCGAGCATCAAACTCACCCTCACCGCCCTCTACAAAGGCAAAGTCAAAAAGACGGCGAAAGACATCATCTTCAAATGCTCCTTAAAATCTGCGGCATACTCCGCCGTATCGCAGAGCTCCCGCACCGACGCGCTCCTCGTTGCCGTCGTCAATCTGCAGATGATCAAAGATATCGTCTTTCTGTACGGGTTCCGCCCCTCCGATACCAAGCTCGTAAAGATCTTCTGGTCGGTGGTGCGCAATTCCCTCACCGCCTTCGGGCTGGGCTCCCTGCGCATCGGGAACGCCGTCGTCAAGACGATGGGCGATGCCGCGCGCGGGATCCCCTTCCTCGGTTCCGCCATCTCGGCACTCGTCGACAGCTCCATCCAGGGGCTCACGAACGGCACGCTGACGGCGGTCATCGGCTACCAGACGATCCGCTACCTGAACAAGGAATACCGCCTGCAGAACATCCTCGACGGCGTGGAGATCACCGAAACGCAGGAGGAGCTTGCAGAGGCATGCGAAGAGATCAAGGACGAACTCAAACGCCGCCCCGCCCGCGCCCCCGTCGGCGCATAACGTGCGATTTATAATGCAAAATCCAAAAAGAGCGCCCCGTGCGCTCTTTTTTTTCGCGCTTTTTCCGAAGAGGGTGCGCCGCATCCCCTGCGGGATTTTTCCCTCCCTCTGCGCCGCGCCCTCCCGCCAGAAAGAGGCGCACGCGGCGAAAGACCGCCGCGGCGCCCCGCTCCGGAAAACATGGGAAAAGGCGCCCATACCTCCGCAAAGCAGCGGACGGACGCAGCGCCGCGGCAAGCACACGGACGTTCAGTCCTCCAGCCCCGCAAGATAATCGATGCTCACGCCGAAAAAGCGCGACATCGCTACGAGCTTGGAGAGCGTCGGCTCGCATTTTCCGAGTTCCCACAGGCTCACAACGGATTTGCCCACGTCGAGCTCCTTGGCAAGCCCGATCTGCCCGAGTCCCCGCTCCTGCCTCAGTTCCTTCAAGCGTTCGCAAAACAATCTGTTCATGCATATCATTTTCCCATTATTCTGGAAAAAATACTTGACTTCCCATTATAATGGGAATATAATAAAGCTAAGAACCTAAACGGAGGAAGAGAATATGTTTTGCAAACACTGTGGAAAAGAAATCGACGACAAAGCCATCGTATGCCCCTACTGCGGCGTACAGGTGGCAAAACTGCCTTCGCAGGAATCCAGGACGAACACGCTCGCCATCATCGGGTTCATCTTCTCCTTTTTCATCCCCATCGTGGGGCTCATCTGCTCCATCCTCGGGCGCAAAAATGCTGCGGAATGCGGCGGGAACGGGCACGGGCTGGCGACGGCGGGCATCGTGATCAGCGTCGTATGGATGATCCTCGCCCTGCTCCTCGGCGTCATCGCAGGCTGCTCCGTCGCAATGGCGGTATAAGGCGGCATAACGGAGATCGCCGTCGACGCTTCGGGCGGCTCACGGGAGGCGGACATGTACTGTAAAAATTGCGGAAAAGTGATCGACGACAAAGCCGTCATCTGCCCCTGCTGCGGCGTGCAGGTCGCGGAAGTGCCGAAGGAGAACAGGACGAACACGCTTGCACTCATCGGGTTCATCCTGGCGTTCGTCGTACCCGTTGCGGGGCTGATCTGTTCGATCATCGGCAGCAGGAACGCCGCAGACTGCGGCGGGAACGGCAAGGGGCTGGCGACGGCAGGCATTGCGATCAGCATTGTGGAACTTGCGCTCGCCGCTGTGATCGTCGTCTTTTATATCCTGATCATCGTCGGCGTCATCGGCGCCGCAATGGGCGGCATGACTGTCCCGATCTGACCCTCCGGATCGAAACGGCGCCCCCCCCCCCCAATTTAACGGGCGGGGGCGCCGGTGGAAATAACAGAAAACGGGGAACAAAGGCCGGGCAAAAAAAAAAAAAAAAAAAATAATAATTAAC
>ERZ1090879.1777-NODE-1779-length-11341-cov-34.356371_pt1 | contig 11341 bp, 15 predicted proteins | sample MGYA00478472_ERZ1090879 | MGnify/ENA primary metagenome ERZ1090879 (study PRJEB33644, sample SAMEA5815723) | chicken gut metagenome | biome: Chicken; feature: Gastrointestinal Tract; material: Caecum | place: Ireland | collected 2019-01-01 | study: A study of...
GCTGTCATTTTCTCCATTTTGCACATATGAGCCGACTTCTCAGATACACCCTAGGTGAATACAACTCAATGCCCTTCTGCTTAAAATACCTTCTGATGGGAACTACGCCGCAATACCAATATTGCTGGCAGGTCTTTTTGGTGTAGTTTTGCTGGAGTATGCAGTCATACGCCTTTTGCGTCATATCCGTTATGGATATAACCTTGTTTTTTGACATAGTATTTGCCTCCCTTCATGGTCTCTTTCAACAATTCAATTATAGAGGCTTTGCTTTATTATGCCGAGAGATTTTTATTTAATTTTGAAAGGTGGTGATTTGTTGTACTGTTTTCTATTTCATTCTGTTTTGTTCGGCATAACTCTTTTTTCGGCATATGACGGCCAGGTCTGCAATCTCGTCGGGGGCGGTGGTGTCCTCCAGCAGCTCGATGCCGTCGAAGGCGGCCAGGGTGTCGGGGTACTCCTGGCTCTTGAGCACGGGCACGCCGCTCTGGTCGTAGGCGAAGTTGCTGGACTCGGTCAGCCACTTGATGTACAGCATGCGTACTCGATGGTGATGTTGGGGTACAGCTTCTGGAACTCGGCCACATAGCCGTCGAAGGTGCCGTCCTGGATCAGGTCGGTGCGGTGGTTGATGACCTTGATGGTGGCGGTCAGGTCGGTGTGGTCGGTGCCGACGGTCAGCTCGTTGTACGGGGTCAGGTTGCTGGCAGCGGCCTGGGTGCCGGCGTCCGAGCCCCGCAGCCGGTCATCAGGCTGCCCGCGACTGCAGCCGACAGGATGCCCGCAGCCTTCAGGAAATTACGACGATGGATCTTTCGCATGGTGTGTCCTCCTTTTAGTGTGAAAAGGTGGATGAAGGGCGTGTTCCCCCCACCCGGGTGATGGGTGCGGGCAGCTGCCCGCACCGATCTGTCTGCGTGTTTAGTATAGTATTTAGCTAATTAAAAGTCGATATATAAGCCAATAATTCGGCGCAATTACCTATATTTTAGCCTGATTTTTGGCTATCCTGCAACATTCGGATGCGGTGTGCGCAAAAAATGCAGGCAAAACCAAGGTTTGCCTGCATTTCAGCGAAGAAAAGTTACTTTATTTATTTTATTTAACCTGTGTGGATTCCCGGTAGACGATGGTGCCGGGCACCAGGGTGATGGGCGCGGGCACGGCCTTGCCGTTCAGTTTGCGGGCCAGCAGGTTCACGGCGGCGTTGGCCATGCCGTCCACGTCCACCCGGTAGCTAGTCAGCTGGGGGGTGCAGATGGTGGAAAAACGGTGGTCGTCGTAGCCGGTCACGGCGATGTCCTGGGGGATGCGGTAGCCGGCTTTTTTCAGCTTTTCCACCAGGTTGAAGGCCACCTCGTCGCAGTTGCACACAAAGCCGTCCGGCATCTCCCGGGGCAGGGACAGGGGGATCCAGCTGCCGTCGGCGTCGCGGTCCTCCAGCCGCCAGTCGGCCCGGGGCTCGATGCCGGCCTGCAGCAGGGCCCGGCAGTAGCCCAGGTACCGGTCCATGATCGAGCTGGTGGCCCGCACACTGCCCACAAAGGCGATCTTGCGGCAGCCCGTCTGCAGCAGGTGCTCGGTGATCTGGAAGCTGCCGCTGACGTTGTCGCTCTGGACGCTGTCCCCGGCGATGACGTCGTCGTAAAAATCCAAAAAGACGAAGGGCAGGTTGTTTTTCAGCATGGCGGCGAGGTAGCCGCGGTGGAACTCGCCCATGAACACCAGCGCGTCCACGCTGCCCCCCGCCAGGATCAGCGGCAGGACGCAGCCGTCCTCCGCGTGGGGCATGACGATCTCCAGCATGCACTGGTATTTCAGCCGGTTGCAGTGGCCGACCAGCGACCGGTAGAGATTGGCGTAGAAGGTGTTGTCCCCAAAATGGCGGTCGGCCACCAGGATGCCGATGTTTATGCTGCGCTGCGCCGCCGTGGATTTGGACGGCGGGAGATAGCCCATTTCCTTGGCCGTCTCCAGGATCTTTTCGCGCATTTCCTCGCTGACGCCGTCTTTGCCGGCCAGCCCTTTGCTGACGGATACGATGCTGATCCCCAACTTCTCTGCAATATCCGCCATGCGCACTCGCTTTGCCATAAGATTCCTCTTTTCTGTCGTTTGCACCTGAAAATAGACGGTTGACGCCAAAGCCTCAGCGGACTTTCAGGCAACATCGCACGGAGCTTAGGGTGTATCTGAGAAGTCAAAAATGCTGAACAATTCGCCAGAAAGGTGCAGATGCAAGGCGCATGAGCGCCGAAACTCTTGCGCTTAGCCGATTTTCGCGGCGCGGGACGGTGCCCGCTTGCGAAAACCGGAGCGCTGCGCCAGCCGTGCCTTCGCTGCTTCGTCCGCAGGACGCGCTCGGCGCGGCTGCTTTTGTGGAATGCAAGCGAATGCAACGCGGCAGATGCGCCTTTTTGGTAGAATTGGACAGCGTTAGGGAGTTTTCAGATACACCCTAGTTAAAGTAAAGTATAACAGCACTGGGCAGCAACGTCAATGGCTGTTAAATTTGTTTGCGTTTTGATTTGAATTTAGGAAAAAACTATTGCAACGCTAAGCTAAATGTGATAAGCTATAATCACAAAGTAAATTTTCTGATTTTTTAGGTAAATAGGGAGGCTTCTTATGACGACTGCGCCGATCCGTTCCCTGCCCGCCGTGCGGCTGCTGGGCCGCCAGCCGGTGAGCCAGGGCCCCGTCCCATGTTTTTACACCGCTTCCGGGATCGAGTGCCTGTTCACCGGCAGCGAGCTGGCCCTCTGCCTGGATGCAGGCTTTACCTTATATGAGCCGTGGGTCAGCGTCGAGCTGAACGGCGCGTGGATCGCCCGCTTCCCGGTGCAGCCGGGGCGGAGCCAGGTCACCCTGTTCCGGGGCATGACCCCCGGGGTGCCCAAGCACGTCCGGGTGCTGAAGGACGTGCAGGCCATGCACGACGACCCGGACCACTTTTTGCTGATCGAGGCGCTGGCCTTTGAGGGGGGCGATTTTCTGCCCCTGCCGGAGCCGGCCTGCCGTCTGGAATTTGTGGGCAACAGCATCACCAGCGGGGAGGGGGCCCTCGGCGCAGTGTGTGAAGAGGACTGGATCGCCCCGTTCTTCAGTGCGGTCAACCACTATGCCCGGATGACCGCCGACGCCCTCCACGCCGAATGGCGGATCGTGAGCCAGAGCGGCTGGGGCCTGCTGTCCAGCTGGGACAACGACCCCCGCCGCCGGGTGATGGACTACTACGACACCGTCTGCGGCCTGGCCGCCGGGCCCCACAACGAGGCCCTGGGCGCGCAGCAGCCCTACCGCTTTGACAGCTGGAAGGCCGACGCCGTGATCCTGAACCTGGGCACCAACGACGACGGCGCCATGGGCAACCCGCCCTGGACCGACCCCGCCACCGGCAAAACCTACGCCCAGCGCCCCACGCCCGAACACCTGGCCGAACTGGAACAGACCGCGGTGGACGTGCTGAAAAAGGTGCGGGCCCACAACCCGGACGCCTGGATCGTGTGGGCCTTCGGGATGCTGGGCGAAGGGCGGATGGGCGCGGTGCTGCGGGCCGCCGTGGCCCGCGCCGCCGCCGAGTGCGGGGACAGCCGGATGTGTTACCTCGCCCTGCCCGCCGCCACGCCGGACACCATGGGCGCGCGCCAGCATCCCGGCGCAGCCTGCCACCGTCAGGCCGCCCAGGTCCTGACCGAACGGCTGCGCAGCATCCTGCCGGCCGGGGAACAGCGTTTTCCCTTATAATGGTATAAAATCTGGCATTTTGAAAGGAGCTGCCATGATGCAGTATCAGTCCACTCTCGACCTCTGGCTGGCCCGCGCGGTGGAGGACCCCGACCTTGCCGCCGAGCTGGAGGCAGTCCGCAGCGACCCGGATGCGGTGACCGACCGCTTTTACCGTGACCTGGCCTTTGACACCGGGGGCCTGCGGGGCGTCATCGGCGCCGGCACCAACCGGATGAACCTGTACACCGTCCGCCGCGCCACCCAGGGCCTGGCCGACTACCTGAACGCCAGCGGCCTGCCCAAAAAGGTGGCCATTGCCCACGACAGCCGCCGCAAGGGCGAGCTGTTCTGCCGGGAGGCGGCCCGCGTGCTGGCGGCCAACGGCATCACCGCCTATTTGTATCCCCGGCTGGAGCCCACCCCCGCCCTGTCCTGGGCCACCCGCTACCTGGGCTGCGGCGCCGGCATCTGCGTGACCGCCAGCCACAACCCCGCCAAGTACAACGGCTACAAGGTGTATGGCGCCGACGGCTGCCAGATCACCCTGGAGGTGGCCGACCAGGTGCTGAAAGCCATCGAACAGCACGATTACTTTGACAGCATCCGGGTGATGGACTACGACGCCGGCGGCACCGGCCTGCCCGCCGCGGATGTGCTGGAATACCGCCTGGCAGGCGGCGCCAAGTTCATGGTGCGCCCCTCCGGCACCGAGCCCAAGATCAAGGTGTACCTCTCGGCCGTGGGCAAGAGCGAGGCCGAGGCGGATGCGGTGAACGAGCGCATGGCCCAGGCCGCCGCTGAAATGATGCACGCATAAACGAACGGCCTGCCGCGATCGGATCAAATTGGATCGGCCTGCAGGCCATGCGCCGCGAGGCCCCCGGGGCGTGAACCACCCGTAAAACGTACAAGTCCCGTCCACCCGCATGTCGGTTGGACGGGACTTTTTTACGCCCTGCCTGGCCGGCGAGGGCGGCTTACTTGGCCCGGCACTTGACGCCGTAGTTCCCGCGGCTCCCGGTCTCGTAGCCGCGGTAGACTTCATAGAGGGCGCCGTCGATCAGGGCTTCGTCCTCCCCGGGGAAGGAGCAGGACCAGCCGTTCTGCTCGCAGTAGCGGGAGATGGCCTCCCGGGCTTTGGACACGGTGGGGTAGACGTCGCTCTCCGGGTAGGGGACCCAGAAGGACTTGCGGAACATGGGCAGCATAGCGGACACTCCTTTCGGGCGCCGGATGGGGCGCGGTGGTTACGATGGGTTCAGGTCGTGCAGTTTGCCGGCCGGCAGGCAGCGTTTCATCATGTCCCAGAGGGGGCCGGCCCCTTCCCGGGCCTGGCTGTGGGGCAGCAGGTAGGCATGGTCCCCCACATAGAGGTAGGTGATGCCGCTGCGCCGGTAGACGCCGGTCACCTGGTCCCAGCTCAGGGGGGTGAAGGTCTTGCCCTGGTCGGGGCTGACCTGGATGCCGTCGTCCTGGAAGATGAGGGTGTAGGCCCGGCGGGGGCCCTTCAGCAGGCCCATCTTTTTGGACTGGGTGCGGATGCTGTGCTCGTAGCTCAGGTACCAGATCAGGGGCAGGGCCAGCCCCAGCACCGCCAGGATGGTGCCCAGCAGCAGGGCGCCTTCCTGGGGGTAGCGGGAGTAGCACAGGATGGCCGACACCCCCATGATGGCGAGGAAAAGGGCCGGCCGCCGCCACAGCCCCTTGTGCCGGAAGGTGTCGAAAAGGGCAAAGCTGCGGAAGTCGGCCGCCCGGATCTGGACGGGCACATAGATGGAAAGCTGTTTCATGGTCCTGCTCCTTGGGGCCGCGGCCCGGCAGGCCGGGACAGGCGGCAAAAATATCTTTCCTCAACTATATGGCAAAATGCAATTTTTTGCAAGCGCTGGCAGTGGTTATTGGTTATGTATACAAAAAATTGAGGCAAAGTTGTGTGAAAAAACCAATGGTTTTGCACAACAAAATGTGATATATTACTAAACAGGAACCAGCGGCGGCACCGCGGCCGCCCCCGCCGTGACCCTGGTCTATGCGGAGGTCAACCCTCTGGACACCATCGTCGGCCAGACCGCTTCCTACTTCAAGGAGCAGGTAGAGTCCCTGTCCGGCGGCTCCATCACCATCGACCTGCAGGCCTCGGGCGTGCTGGGCTCGGAGAACGACGTCCTGGACAACATCCTGGCCGGCGGCGACACCATCGACCTGTCCCGCATCTCGGCCTTTGCCCTGACCAGCTACGGCTGCCAGAAGTCCATGCTGCTCAGCCTGCCCTACACCTTCGTCAGCCGTGAGCACTGGTGGAACTTTGCCAACAGCGACCTGGCCCCCGACTTCCTGAACGAGCCCCAGGAGCTGGGCCTGCCCGTCCGCGGCATCTTCTACGGCGAGGAGGGCTTCCGCCACTTCTTCACCGTCGACCCCGTCTCGGGCATCGGCGACCTGGCGGGCATGAAGCTGCGCGTGTCCAACGACCCCGTCATGAACGGCCTGGTCGAGGGCCTGGGCGCTATCCCCACCGTCGTCTCCTTCAACGAGCTGTACTCCGCGCTGCAGACCGGCGTGGTGGACGGCGCCGAGCAGCCCATCGCCAACTATGCGTCCAACGCCTTCCCCGAAGTGGCCAACAACCTGATCCTGGACGGCCACACCCTGGGCGCGGTCCAGGTGATCATCACCGACAACGCCTGGGGCAAGCTGACCGCCAGCCAGCAGGAGGCCGTGATGGAAGCCGGCCGCCTGTCCCAGGAGTTCAACGCCGGCCTGTCGGAGGACGAGGAGAACCGCGTCCTGGAAGAGCTGAAGGCCGGGGGCTGCAACGTGGTGGACGTGCCCGACAAGAGCGAGTGGCAGGCCGCCTGCGCTCAGGTCATCACCGACAACACCGCCGGCCTGGAGGACCTGTATCAGCAGCTGGTTGACATGGCCTGACAGGAGCCTGCATCAAAATAACGTGGGCGGGGCGGCCCGAACATGCCGCCCCGCATATTTTGATAGAAGGGGGAATCCTGATGAAACAATTCTTCGCGGCAATGGACAAGCTCCGCCCCATTTATGACATGACGGACAAGATCGTCATGACCATCTGCAAGCTGCTGCTGATCGCGGATATCTGCATCACCGGCTATTCGGTGCTGGGCCGCTATATCCCGTTCATCACCTCGCCCTCCTGGACCGAGGAGGTCGTCCTGACCCTGATGAGCTACATGGCCGTTTTGTCGGCGGCCATCGCCATCCGCCACAAGGAGCACATCCGGATGGATGCGTTCGACCGCTACATCCCCAAGCCGATGCTCCACTTCCTGAACATCCTGGCCGACGTGGCTGTCCTGGCGCTGGGCGTGGTGATGCTGGTGATCGGCCTGCAGTACGCCACCACCATCGGCGCCCGGGGCACCTATGTTTCGATGCCCAACGTATCCCGTTTCTGGATGTACTTCCCGGTGCCGCTGGCCGGCATTGCGATGATCGTCTTTGAGCTGGAGTGCATCTATGAGGAGATCCGCGGCATCTGCTTGAAGGAGGAAGTGTGATATGGCAGTCAACGTACCCGCTATTGCGATCCTTTTGGTCTCGTTCCTGGTCATGATCCTGCTGCGCTTCCCGATCGCCTATTCGGTGGCGCTGTCCTCGATCTTCTGCCTGATGTACCAGGGGCTGAGCCTGGCCACCGTCTGCCAGCAGATGGTCAAGGGCATCAGCTCGTACAGCCTGATGGCGGTGCCCTTCTTCATCACCATGGGCATGCTGATGGGCTCGGGCGGCCTGTCCGACAAGCTGGTGGCGCTGGCCAATGCCTGCGTCGGCTGGATGCGCGGCGGCCTGGGCATGGTCAACGTCCTTGACTCGTACTTCTTTGGCGGCATCTCGGGTTCGGCTGCGGCCGACACCGCCTCCCTGGGCGCCATCCTGATCCCCATGATGGTGGACCAGGGCTACGACGCCGACTTTTCCACCGCCATCACCATCACCTCTTCGGTGGAGGGCATCCTGGTGCCTCCCAGCCACAACATGGTCATCTACGCCACCACCGCCGGCGGCATCTCGGTGGGCAGCCTGTTCCTGGCCGGCTACCTCCCCGGCGGCGTCCTGGCCGTCAGCCTGATGGTGGGCGTCTACATCCTGTCCGTCAAAAACAACTACCCCCGCGGCGATAAGTTCAGCATCAAGAACCTGATCCACCAGCTGGGCCAGTCCATCTGGGCGGCCGGCGCGATCATCATCGTTGTGGTGGGCGTGGCCGCCGGCTGGTTCACCGCCACCGAGTCCGCCGCCATCGCCGTGTTCTACTCCCTGTTCGTCGCCCTGTTCGTCTACAAGGGCCTGGACCTGAAGGGCGTCTGGAAAGAGCTGGACAGCGCGGTCCACACCCTGTCCATCGTCTTGATCCTGATCGCAACCTCCAACGTGTTCGGCTACTGCATGACCGCCCTGCACGTGCCGGATCTGGCGGCCAACGCCATCACCAGCGTGACCGACAACCCGATCCTGCTGGCTCTGCTCATCAACCTGATCCTGCTGTTCCTGGGCTGCATCATGGATATGGCGCCCATCATCCTGATCGCCACCCCCATCCTGCTGCCCATTGCCACCTCGATCGGCATCGACCCCATCCAGTTTGGCATCATCGTCATGCTGAACTGCGGCATCGGCCTGCTGACGCCGCCGGTCGGCTCGGTCCTGTTCATCGGCGCAGCCGTGGCCAAGCAGCCCATGGGTTCCATCGTCAAGGCGACCATGCCCTTCTATCTGTGCATGGTGGCAGCCCTGCTGCTCATCACCTTCATCCCCGACATCAGCCTGTTCATCCCCAAGCTCTTTGGCTATGTCCCGCAGGTCACCCCGGCATGGTTCGGCTGATCGCAGCCAGCCCCTGCAGTTGAATCACTCTGTACTTCAGGCGCGGACGGGCCACCGTCCGCGCCCTTTTGGGGCAGAGCGGGAGCCGGCCAAGGCGTTCCGCGCTGCCCGGGAAAGGAGCGCGACCCATGAAACAGACCGAAAAGAAACAGCGCTGGGTCCCCCACCAGGAGACCCTGCCCCAGAGCGGCGGCTCCGGCGTCACCCGGCGCATCCTGGCCTACACCGACGGCCTGATGTGCGTGGAAAATACCTTTGAACAAGGGGCGGTGGGGGCCCTGCACAGCCACCCCCATACCCAGATCACCTATGTGGTGTCGGGAGCGTTCGCCTTCACCATCGGGGACGAGACCCGGACCGTCCGGGCGGGCGACACCATGCTGAAGGAGGACGGCGTGGTCCACGGCTGCACCTGCCTGGAGGCGGGGGTCCTGCTGGACATCTTCACCCCCATGCGGGAGGACTTTGTGACCGCGCCGTGACGCCGGCGTGTTTGCCCGATGCGGCGCCGCCCCGTCCGGCGGCCCGCTGACTTTTGTGTGAGAACAGGAGGCGCTTATGCTTCAGATCCCAGTCACTTCCATCCCCAACATCCAGATCGGCCAGGCCCAGGACGCTGCGGCCGCGACCGGCTGCACCGTCATCCTCTGCCCGGCGGGCGCCGCCGCAGGGCTCGACGTCCGGGGCGGCGGCCCCGCCTCCCGGGAGTCGGAGCTGCTGCGCCCGGTGGCCGCGGCAGACAAGATCCATGCGGTGCTGCTCAGCGGAGGCAGCGCCTTTGGCCTGGATGCGGCCGGCGGCGTCATGCGCTGGCTGGCGGAACACGACATCGGCTTTGACACCGGGGTGGCCAAGGTCCCCCTGGTCTGCGCCTCCTGCCTGTACGACCTGACGGTGGGGGTAAGCACGGTCCGCCCCGGCCCCGCTATGGGCTACGAAGCCTGCGAAAACGCCGGCAACTATCAGGACGGCTGCTTCGGCGCGGGCGCCGGCGCTTCGGTGGGCAAGTTCCGCGGGATGGGGCAGGCCATGAAAACCGGCATCGGCAGCTATGCGGTCCGCCTTGGCGCGCTGGAAGTGGGGGCCGTCGTGGCGGTGAACGCCCTGGGCGACGTCTTTGACTGGCGCACCGGCCGCCAGCGGGCGGGTCTGCTGGCGGAGGACCGCAGCGGCTTCCTCTCCACCGAGGAGGAGATGTTCCGCAGCAGCAAGGTGGTCAAAAACAAGTTCGTGGGCAACACCACCATCGGCGCCGTGATCACCAATGCCTGCTTCAGCAAGACCGAGATGAACAAGATCGCCGCCATGGCCCAGAACGGCATGGTGCGGGCCATCCGCCCGGTGAACACCACCGCCGACGGCGACAGCCTGTACGCTTTGTCGGTGGGCGAGGTGGAGGCCGACCTGGACATGGTGGGCACGCTGGCGGCGCAGGTGGTGTCCGAGGCCATCCTGCGGGCGGTGGACAGCGCCGCAGGCGGTTACGGCCTGCCTGCCCGGCGGGACCTGCCCTGGGCCCGGGACTGAATCCCAAACGCACAAAGAAACGCCCCTTTCCCAGCGGGAGAGGGGCGTTTTGGCGTGTTGAGAAGCGTTCAGCCTTCGGGGGGGCGGCGCTGGGCGGCGGCGAGGGCGTCGTTGAGCTTATGGACGCTGCGGCGTCCGGCCAGCACGCCCGCCCCCCAGAACAGGAGGAAGAACAGGGCGAAAAGCCCGAAGTACTGCGCAAAGCCGGCCAGGCTGTGCTCCATCCAGTACATACCGTAGGCGGCGGGCAGCATGACGAGGGAGATCAGGAAAAAGTACACGCCGGTCTGCCGGGCGAGGCTCCAGCGGTCGATCTGCCAGATCAGGGAGCAGGCGCCGAAGCCTGCCCCCACCAGCAGGGCAAACAGGGCCTGCAGGGCCACGGCCCGGCTCTCGCTGCCGGCCAGGGCGGCCAGCTCGGGCCTGCAGGGCAGATAGCTGCCGCCGCCCCAGCCCAGGGAGAGCAGGATGGTGATCGCGTAGCTGATGGCCAGCCCGGCGAGGGCGCCGGCCGCAGCGCGGGAAAGCAGTTTCTTTTTCATGGTGTCATACCCCCAGTATCTTTTTGATCTTGGCAACATAGCGGCGGGAAACATAGGTGACGGAGCCGTCGGCCAGGGCAACGCAGATGGTGCCGGCCAGGTTGAGGTCAAAGCAGCGGACCTTGTCCAGGTTGACGATCTCCGAATGGGAGATGCGGACAAACCGGCGGGGATCCAGCCGCTCCTCCAGCTCGTACAGGCGCAGCCGCAGGCTGTATTCGCCCTGCGCGGTGACGGCGTACACCTTGCCGGCGGCCGCGTACAGGCGGATCAGGTCCTCCGGGGCCAACACCTGCCACTTGTCCTCCCGGAGGCCGGTCAGGACCTGCGGCGGGGCCTCCTGCAGCCGGTCGACGATCTGCCGGACCGTTTCGTCCATGGCCGCCGCCGTCACGGTGACTTTGGGCTCGGTGCAGGACGGGTCGAGTTTGATTTCGATCTGCATGGCGTTTCCTCCTTTCATCCCCAGTATAGAGGAAAGGCCCGGTGTGCGCAATCGTTTTGCGACAGGCGGTCGTTTGGGCGGCACAAACGGCCGGGCGGCGCGGCCAAAACTGCACATGGCAAGCAGGCCGCTATCCTGGCAGGTCAGGAGTTGGACGGCGCGGCCGCGGCGTTTTCCAGCAGGGAGGTGCAGTGGGGGCAGCGGGGGGCGGCATGGGGGATGTCGCTGAGGCAGTAGG
>ERZ1090879.1778-NODE-1780-length-11341-cov-7.153819_pt1 | contig 11341 bp, 6 predicted proteins | sample MGYA00478472_ERZ1090879 | MGnify/ENA primary metagenome ERZ1090879 (study PRJEB33644, sample SAMEA5815723) | chicken gut metagenome | biome: Chicken; feature: Gastrointestinal Tract; material: Caecum | place: Ireland | collected 2019-01-01 | study: A study of the...
ATCACATTGTTACTTACGGCTGCCAGATGAACGTGCACGACTCTGAGAGGATTGCGGGCATGCTCTCTGAGCTCGGTTATACCGCCTGCGACGACATGGAAGGGGCGGACATAGTAGTTTTTAACACCTGCTGCATAAGGGAAAATGCCGAAAATCACGCCTATGGCAATATAGGCATGCTCAAAAAGCTCAAGGCTACCCGCCGCGATATGATAGTGGCGGTCGGCGGCTGTATGCCCCAGCAGATAGGCAAGGCCGATATCCTGCACAAAAAATTTCCGTATGTAGACGTAATCTTTGGTACGCACAACCTCAATAAGCTCAAGGACTACATACTTGAAAGGCAGAGCGGGAAGAAATCTGTAATTGAAATTCAGCCGAGCGAGGGCGAGATTGTAGAGGGTGAAAACCCTTTAAGGACGAGCTATCCCAACGCGTGGATAAACATAACTTACGGCTGCAACAACTTCTGTAGTTACTGCATTGTTCCTTATGTGCGCGGCAGAGAGAGAAGCCGCCGTTCGGAGAATGTGATAGCCGAGGCGCGCTCGCTTATCAACGAGGGCTACAAGGAGCTGACCTTGCTTGGGCAGAATGTAAATTCATACGCAAACGGCTCTGACGACATATCGTTTCCTAAGCTTTTAAGCGAGATAGCAGGTATTGGCGGCAAGTTCAGACTGCGCTTTATGACCAGCCATCCCAAGGACTTTTCCGAAGAGCTTGCCAGGGTAATTTCTGAGTATCCTCAGATATGCAACTGTGTGCATCTGCCCGTGCAGAGCGGCTCAGACAGAATACTCAGGGCAATGAACAGGAAATATACATCCGCCGATTACCTCAAAAAGATTGAGATTTTAAAAAAATATGTGCCCGACTGCGCCGTCACTACCGACCTTATAGTGGGTTTTCCGGGTGAGACGGACGAAGATTTCAAAGATACTTTAAAACTTGTAAAGCAGGTGGGATTTTTCTCCGCGTTCACCTTCGTCTATTCAAAGCGTGAAGGCACGGTGGCCGCGCGTATGCCCGACCAGGTGCCTGAAGAGGTGTGCAAGGAGCGTATAATGGAGCTTGTCTTCCTGGTAAATTCACTCACGAGGGAACAGAGTGCGCGCTATGTGGGCAAGACCTGCGAGATACTCTGCGAGGACTATGATAAAAAGCGCGAACTGTACCTCGGCAGGGACGAATTCGGCCGAATGGGGTATTTTGCGAGCGAAAAGAATGTAATCGGCGAGTTTGTCAACCTCAAGGTGGACGAGGCGAACGGTGTTTCGCTTATGGGCAGGCTTGTCTGATTTCAGTATATAACTTATTTCAGCGGCCAGGTCGCGCCTCACAACAGTAATTTTCCGCGGCGCAACGCCGTATAGGAACAGTAATTTTCCGCGGCATAGGCCGCGCGTGACAACGGCAATTTTTCCGCGGCGCAATGCCGTACAGAAAAAGTAATTTTTCCGCGGCGCAACGCCGTATAGGAACAGTAATTTTCCGCGGCGCAAGGCCGCATGACAACAGCAATTTTACGAAGGTAATTATGGCACTTTCACCGATGATGGGGCACTACCTCAGCATAAAAGAAAAATATAAGGACTGCATAGTTTTTTACAGACTGGGCGACTTTTACGAGATGTTCTTCGACGACGCTGTGAAAGTTTCAAAGATGCTCGACCTCACCCTTACGGGCAGAGATTGCGGGCTGGAAGAGCGCGCGCCGATGTGCGGAGTGCCCTATCACGCGGCCGATGCATACATTGCCAAGCTCGTTGAGATGGGTGAGAAGGTGGCAATCTGCGAACAGCTCGAAGACCCCGCGCAGGCCACGGGTATGGTTGCGCGCGATGTGATAAGGGTGGTGACCGCAGGCACGCTCACCGACGAAAAGCACCTCGACGAAAAAACTCCCAGCTTTGTTTGCAGCGCTTATTTAAGCGGCGAAGACGCCGCGATTGCCTGGGCAGACATAACCACGGGCGAGTTCTGTGCTGCCGATTTTTCAGGCGGCAATGCCGTGTCGCAGGTCATTTCTCAGATGCTCCGTCTGGGCGTTAAAGAGATTATCTGCAACGAAGAATTCCTTATGACCTCGCGCAATCTTCCCGAAGTTTCGCGCGGGGCGCTGCCTAAATTTTCTTCATATCCCGAGTGGGCATATGGCGACGCCGCGGATGAACGCGCTCTCTGTGAGCAGTTCGGTGCCAAGTCTCTGGACGCGTATTCCGTAAAGGGACACAGAGCGGCAATCTGCGCGGCGGGTTCGCTCATTGAATATTTAAATGATACGCAGAAACACACCCTCAGAAATATAGACGGCATAAAATATGTCTCTGCAGACAGCTACATGAAGCTTGATACAGCCGCAATACGCAATCTCGAGCTTGTAAAGACGCTGTCAGAGGGCAAAAAATACGGCTCTCTTCTCGGTGTGCTAGACAAGACGCGCACGGGAATGGGCGCACGCCTTCTTTACGGCAGTATCGTTGCGCCGCTCGTCGATAAAGACGCAATCAATTACAGACTTGACGGCGTGGAGGAGCTTTTCGGCGCGCCCGTCGTAATGCTCTCTCTTTCAGAGCTGCTCTCTGAAATCAGGGATATAGAGAGGCTTTCGGGCAAAGTCTCCAACGACAATATTATGCCGCGTGACTGCCTTGCGCTTTCGCGCTCTCTCAGTGTAATACCGAACATAAAATTCCAGCTCTCCGGCTTCAGCTCGCGCATTTTAAAGGATATTTCTGCGGGGCTGATAGATTTAAGCGCGGTAGCCGACCTCATAGACAGGGCGATAGAGGACGAAAAGACGCCCGTCAATTTAAAGGATGGCGGATATATAAAGGCGGGTTATAACAGTCAGCTCGACGAATTCAGGAATATAAAGAGCCACGGCAGTTCACTGGTGCAGAACATAGAGACGCGTGAGCGCGACGTGACGGGAATACGCACGCTCAAAGTGGGCTATAACCGCGTATTCGGTTACTATATCGAAGTTTCCAAGTCCTTTAAGGATAAAGTACCCATAACCTACCAGCGCCGCCAGACGCTTGCAAACTCCGAAAGGTACACCACCGACGAGCTTAAAGAGGTTGAGGAAAAGATACTTACAAGCGAGGACTCGGCGCTTAAACTCGAGGCACAGCTCTATGCCGATATTAAGGAGGAGCTGGCAAAAAATATAAACAATCTTAAAAAACTTTCTGCCGCGGTCGCCCGCCTTGACGTGCTTGTATCCTTTGCCCAAGTGGCAAAGAGCAATAAATATGTGCGTCCGCAGATGGTATCTTCGGATAGTCCGCTCATAATCAAGGAGGGCAGGCATCCCGTAGTCGAGAGCATTTCAAAAGAGCGCTTTGTTGCCAACGACGTTCTGCTCGACGAGGGTGAAAACCGTACAATGATTATTACGGGCCCCAATATGGCGGGCAAGAGCACATATATGCGCCAGACCGCGCTTATCACCGTTATGGCGCACATTGGCAGCTTTGTGCCTGCAAAGTCGGCGCAGATTCCCGTGACTGACAGAATATTCACCAGGGTAGGCGCAAGCGACAATCTCATTCTCGACCAGAGTACGTTTATGGTTGAGATGATAGAGGTGGCGGCTATTCTTCGCAACGCGACTAGGCATAGCCTGCTCATTCTCGACGAGGTAGGCAGAGGAACGAGTACATACGACGGTCTGAGCATTGCCTGGGCGGTGATTGAGGACATAACGCAGCGAATCGGTGCCAAAACGATGTTTGCCACTCACTATCACGAGCTTACAGAGCTTGAAAACAGGATAGAGGGTATAAAGAACTATAAAATAGCCGTAAAGGAAGTCAACGGCAGCATAGTCTTTCTGCGCAAGATAATGCGCGGCGGCGCAAACCGCAGCTTTGGTATAGAGGTTGCCGCGCTTGCAGGCGTACCAAAGGAGGTTACGCAGAGGGCAAAGCAGATTTTAAAGGCCGTTGAGCGGAGCGAGGGTGTAATCCTTAAAGAGAGTGAAGAGGAGCAGCCCGAGGAGAAGCATTATTCAGAGGTGGAAACAATCCTTAAGGAAACGGATATGAATACGCTTTCGCCTATGCAGGCCTTCCTTCTGCTCTCCGATCTCGTTGAAAAGGTGAAGTAAAATGGGCAAGATAAATATACTCACAAAGGATATTTACAACAGAATTGCTGCGGGCGAGGTTATAGAACGGCCGTACTCCGCCGTAAAGGAGCTTATAGAAAACTCGCTCGATGCAGGAGCAAATGAAATATCTGTGTATATCGAAAATGGCGGAAGGCAGCTTATTAAAGTGTGCGACAACGGATGCGGCATAGAGTCTGACGATATGCGCAAGGCCTTTATTCCGCACGCCACGAGCAAGGTTGCAAGCGTGGACGACCTCGACGAGATTACTACGCTCGGTTTCCGCGGCGAGGCGCTTGCGAGTATCTCCTCGATTTCGCGCACGGAGATAACCTCCGCCACAAAGGGCAATCAGGCCTGCCGAGTGGTTAGTGAAGACGGCTACATAGGCAAGGTTGAGCCTGCCGCTCTCGACTGTGGCACAGAGGTTGCCGTGCACGACCTCTTCTACAATACCCCCGTACGCGCCAAATTTTTAAAATCGGAAAAGGCGGAGGAGAGCGATATACGCAACTTCGTTTCGCGTTACATTCTGGGAAATCCCGACGTTTCGTTCAGATATTTTTGCGACGGCAAACTCAAGCTTCAGTCCTTCGGCAACGGTCTTGACGAGGCGGTGGCTCAGGTCTACGGTGCAAAGGTTATTTCCGAGTGCTTTAAGCTTAAAGCCGAAAAAAACGGCATTAAGATACATGGCTTTATAGGCAACCAGAACTTTTTTAAACCCAACAAGAGTTACCAGAGCCTGTTTTTAAACGGCAGGTATATAGTAAACGGCATAATTTCTTCGGCGATAACAAACGCCTACGCGAGCTACGCAATGAAGAGGCAGTACCCGTTTTACGTGCTTTTTGTGGATGTCCCGCACGACATGGTTGATGTCAATGTGCATCCCAACAAGTCGGATGTGCGCTTTACGGACGGCAGAGCGATATACAGCGCGGTTTACTCGGTAATTTCAGGCGTGCTTGACGGTACGGCGCGCGCCGCAGATTTTGTTATAGACTATGCAAGGTTGCCCGAGGTGAAGTCGACTGCCGAGCAGGTTGCAATGCCTTCGCAGGGAATGGCTGCGGATATGCCTGAACCGATTAAAACTGTCGGTTCGGAATTTGTGGCAAAGACTGAAAATATTGCCACAAAGGACGCGGATAACCTTTCCGGCAAGCGCGTTTCAGTTTTAGATTTTTTGCAAAGTCAGGCGGCCGTAGAAAAGCCGGGTTCTACAGCTCCCGCCAAAGGACTTTCGGGCGCGGAGAAACCCTGTCAGACTGCTGCAGATGCTCAGCCGGCAACAGAAAAGCCAAACTATTCTGTGCCCGACGAAAAGCTCTTTAAAGAGGAGGACAGTTTCAACGCCGATAAGCACCGCGGCGAAAAGACAGCTTACGACGACTATGCCGCACCCGAATTTGTCGACAGAGAAAAGGATTATCCCGTCTACGCCTATTATTCCGCGCTCAAAAAGCGTAACACAATGAGTGTGAGCGCTCCGGGGATTGAAATGCAGTCTGCTCCTACTGCTGAGGAGCTGGAACAAAAGCACAAGGCAGAGCAGGAAAAGTTTATCTGCCGCTCATACACCTACAAGGGCAATCTGTTCAATACCTATCTTCTGTACGAAATAGGCAGCGACGTATATATCATAGACCAGCACGCGGCGCACGAAAGACTTATTTATAACAAGCTCAAGGCAGAGATTGCGGACAGAAATGTTCCCCGCCAGGGACTGCTCTTGCCCTATACTTTTTCGCTTTCCCCCGAGGAGAGCTCGTTTATCGACGAAAATATAGAGATTATCCGCGGAATGGGCTTTGATTTGGAGCCGTTCGGAATTAACTCGTACAGAATAAATGAAGTTCCAGTCGATTTGAAGGACCTTGACTTCAAGGCCTTCTTTGACGAGCTTCTCTCCGACCTTGTCGGCCTTAAAGCCGTTAAAATGGAGGAAATACTCAAGGATAAAATAGCAATGGCGGCCTGCAAGCACGCTGTCAAGGGCGGTATGGAGCTTACAAGGCAGGAGGCTGACGAGCTGCTCGAGGCTATGCACGGCGATATGGGTATGAAGTGTCCTCACGGCAGACCTGTTGCGGTAAAACTTACCAAGTCGCAGATAGAAAAAATGTTCAAAAGGATTGTGTGATGGCGCAGGTGCTTGTAATATGCGGCGCCACCGCAACCGGTAAGACGGCGCTCGCGGCTGAATGTGCAAAGGCGCTTTCCAGCGCAGTTATATCGGCAGACTCGCAGCTCGTATATAGAGGGCTGAACATAGGCACGGCCAAGCCTTCCGAGGAGGAAAAACTAGGCGTTCCGCATTATATGATAGATGTTGCCGAACCTGACGCGGAGTACAGCGTCTCCGATTACAGAGACGAGGCTCTGCCCATTGTGGAGCGCTATGTAAACGATGGTAAGATACCTGTAATATGCGGCGGAACGGGCTTTTATATAAATTCCCTGCTGTTTGATCTGAGTTACGGCGGCGTGGCTGCCGACCCGGCTGTAAGGCAAAAATTTATTAATCTTGCAGAGGAACGCGGGAAGGAGTACCTGTACGGACTTTTAAAGGAGTGCGACCTTCAGTCCGCTGAAAAACTCCACCCCAACGACTTAAAACGCGTTGTGCGCGCGCTTGAGATATACCACTCAGGCGGCAGAAAGAAGTCTGAACTGTGTGACGGAAATAAAAAGCGGTTTGATTATCTGGCCGTTGCCATAGATTATCCGAGGGAGGAGCTGTATGCCCGCATAGACAGACGCGTCGACATAATGTTTGAGCGCGGCCTTGTGGACGAGGTAAAAAGCCTTTTCGCCTGCGGCATAGACGAAAATTGCCGCAGTATGCAGGCTATTGGCTATAAAGAGGTGCTTGAAGGGTTGAAAAATGGCAGTTTGCAAAGTACTATGCGTGATATAATCAAGCAAAATACAAGGCATTATGCCAAAAGGCAACTTACATTTTTTAAAAAATTGCCCTCGCTTATCAATCTCAGCCCTGAAGATGCAACTGTGGAGCGCGTCCTTGCCATGCTGGATTGCTGATTTTAAAAATTGTGTTAACACAACTTTATAAAAAGGGTGCGTTGATATAATATAAAACCTGATAAAACTTTGTATTTTACTAGGTATTTATGCCTGAAACTTGATATAAAATTCAATAAAGAAGAAGAGTTACAATAATTCAAAAGAGTTACAAGAGAGTTTTTAACTGTTATGAAAAATAGTTATTCTGAAAATTTTGACAAAGACGAGTATATAAAAAGGTGTGAAGCAAAGCTTGCGCCGCTGTTTGAAAAGATTGACGATGTGGCGCTCTATAACCAGTCAAAGGTGTGCGAGGCGTTCAAAAATAACCGTATTGCCGCCCGTCATTTTTCTGGCACTACGGGCTATGGATATGGCGACGAGGGAAGGGATGCTCTCGGTGCTGTGTTTGCCGAGGCGTTCGGTGCCGAGGCCGGCATAGTTTCTCCGCACATTCTTTCAGGCACGCACGCGCTTACCGTCGCGCTCTTCGGCCTTCTTCGCCCGGGTGATACCCTCTTTTGTGTGAGCGGACTGCCGTATGATACCATTCGCGGCGTTATCTACGGCGAAGGAAACGGTTCGCTTAAAGATTTCGGGATTAAATTCAGGTGTGTCGACCTTAAGGACGGTAAGATGGATTTTGATGCCGTCAGGGCAGGACTTGCCGAGGCAACAGTCGTATATATTCAACGCTCCCGCGGATACGAACTGCGTGACGCGTTTTCTGTTGAAGAAATAGGCGAAATGTGCGATTTCGTTCGCAAAAACGGCTTTAAAGGTTGCATTTTCGTCGATAATTGCTATGGCGAATTTGTAGAAAAAAGAGAGCCCGTTCAGGTCGGCGCGGACATTATTGTCGGATCGCTTATAAAAAATCCTGGCGGCGGGCTTGCTCAGACTGGCGGTTATATCTGCGGCAAAGAGGAGTATATAGACATGATAGGCAAGCGCCTCACTGCGCCGTCAATCGGTCTGGAGGTTGGTTCGCACGCGCTAGGATATCAGTACTATTATCAGGGATTTTTTATGGCTCCGCATACTGTTGCTCAGGCGCTTAAGTGCAGCCTTCTGATAGGTGAGGCTATGGCAGGTCTCGGTTATAAAAATTATCCTTCGACAGATGCTCTTCCCAACGATATTACCCGCGCCATTGAGTTTGGCGACGCAGATAAAATGGTCAATTTTATCAGGGAAGTTCAGTACGCGTCGCCCGTAGACGGCTATGTCACCTGCGAACCGTGGGATATGCCCGGCTATGACGATAAAATCATAATGGCGGCAGGCACTTTTGTTTCAGGCGCCTCGATAGAGTTATCTGCGGACGGGCCCGTCAGACCGCCCTATATTGCCTATTTCCAGGGCGGGCTCACCTATGAACACGGCAAATACGCCCTTAAAAAGATACTTGACAAGCTTGTATGAGTAAAAAATTGCCTGAGTAAAAACTTTGCGGGCGGAATTTTTGAAAGCGTAGTTAAAAAGTTCCTAAAATAGAAGTTTTTAAAAGGGAAGTGCTTATATTTTTCCGAAATGGAATTGGTTATATTATGACCGTTACAAAAATTAACCCGCAGCGCGGCAAGATTGCCGCGCTGCGGGTTAATTTTGTAGGTTTAAAGTAAGCTTTGTAAGCTTTAAATGTAATTAGCAAAATAAAACTATCTGTATTTTTATAGTTGCTGAAATACAATGTAGCTTAATAAAAGCTTATCCTGCAAAAATGCTTTTTCTAAAGCCCTCTTTGAAGTATCTCGACAAAAGTAATATGAGTCTTTGAATAACTACAAAAAAATGCGCCTTGGCGAAATTTTTTCGCCAGGGCGCATTGCCTCAATTTAATTTGAGCTGTTTATCAGTACATTCCGCCCATATCGGGGTTGCCGCCTGCTGCGGGAGCGGGAGGTGTGGGAATATCCGTCACAATGCTCTCGGTGGTGAGCAACGTTGCTGCAACGGAGGCCGCATTCTGAAGTGCGGAGCGCGTAACTTTTGTAGGGTCGATTATGCCGCTCTTTACCATGTCGGTGTACTCGTCCTTGAGTGCATCAAAGCCATAGTTTGCCTTTTTGGCGCTGAGAATGTTGTTTACAATGACGGAGCCGTCCAGACCTGCGTTTGCGGCAATCTGACGAACGGGCTCTTCAATGGCTTTGAGCACGATTTTAGCGCCCGTCTTTTCGTCGCCTTCAAGAGTGTCGGCAAGCTTCTTAATCTCGGGTATGCAGGAAAGAAGGGTGGTGCCGCCGCCGGGAACAATGCCTTCTTCTACGGCAGCACGCGTAGCGGAAAGAGCGTCCTCTATGCGCAGTTTCTTTTCCTTCATTTCAACTTCGGTAGCTGCGCCTACATTTATGACTGCAACGCCGCCTGCAAGTTTTGCAAGGCGCTCCTGCAACTTTTCTTTATCGTAATCGGAGGTTGTTTCTGCAATCTGCGCCTTGATGGAGGCAACGCGTGCCTTGATGGCTTCTTTGTCGCCCGAGCCGTTAATAATGGTGGTGTTCTCTTTATCAACCTTGACCTGAGCAGCTCTGCCGAGCATATCGGGTGTAACGTCCTTGAATTCATAGCCGAGGTCGGAGGAAACTACCGTGCCGCCCGTAAGGATGGCTATATCTTCAAGCATTGCCTTCCTTCTGTCGCCAAATCCGGGAGCCTTTACTGCAACGCAGTTGAGAACGCCCTTAAGTTTGTTGACGATAAGTGCTGCAAGTGCATCGCCCTCTACGTCTTCGGCGATAATTAAAAGCCTTGCGCCCTGCTGAGCTATGGGCTCGATTATGGGAAGTATCTCCTGAAGGGAGGAAATCTTTTTATCGGTTATGAGTATATAGGGGTTATCGAGGACGGCTTCCATCTTTTCTGTGTTGGTAACCATGTAAGCGGAGGCGTAACCTCTGTCGAACTGCATGCCTTCTACGGTGGTGAGCTCGGTGGTCATCGACTTGCCCTCTTCAATGGTTATAACGCCGTCTTTGCCTACAATTTCCATTGCGTTAGCGATAAGTTCGCCAATGCTTTCGTCGCCTGCGGATATGGAGGCAACCTGCGAAATGGCAAGCTTGCTTTCAACGGGTTTTGAAATGGACTTGATTTTTGCAACGGCCGTGTCTACTGCGGCGGCAATGCCCTTTTTAAGAATTATGGGGTTAGCGCCTGCGGCAAGGTTTTTAAGGCCTTCGCGGATTATTGCCTGAGCAAGCAGCATAGCGGTGGTGGTACCGTCGCCGGCTACGTCGTTGGTTTTTGTGGAAACTTCCTTTACAAGCTGTGCGCCCATATTTTCGAACGGGTCTTCAAGCTCTATCTCTTTTGCTATTGTAACACCGTCGTTGGTGATGAGGGGTGCGCCGAACTTTTTATCGAGAACGACGTTCCTGCCCTTGGGGCCGAGCGTTATTTTAACTGTATCGGCAATAACGTTCACGCCTTTTTCGAGGGCCTTTCTGGCGTCGTCGCCGTATTTAATCTGTTTAGCCATTTTAAAAACCTCCTGAATTATTCAACAATCGCCAGTATATCGTTCTGGCGGATAATGGTATATTCTTTGCCGTCCACTTTTACTTCCGTTCCGCTGTATTTGGAAAGAAGCACTTTATCGCCGGGTTTAACCTGCATTTTTACTTCCTTGCCGTCAACAACTCCGCCGGGGCCTACCGCAACCACGATGCAGGTAGCGGGCTTTTCCTGAGCGGCCGCTGTAAGAATAATGCCGCCCTTGGACTTTTCTTCAGCCTTCAACGGTTCTACGACAACTTTGTCGAACAAAGGTTTTATGTTCATAAAAGTTACCTCCGATAAACTTTATATTTTTCGTACAAAGTTTTTATAAACGAAGGAGGGCAAACTTAAACATATTCTTAAACATAATCTTATAAAAAATTGCAATCTGATAAAAGATGTGTTACAATATTTTGCGTAAATAACAGAGGTGTGATTGAGTTTTATGGACAAATGGGATAAAAGGTTTATGGAGCTCACCGAGCATATAGGCGAATGGTCGAGTTGCATAAGAGGAAACAGACACGTGGGTGCCGTAATAGTGCGCGATAAACGCATTATTGCCACGGGCTATAACGGCGCGCCCCAGGGCATACCCAGCTGTGCCGACAAGGGCGAATGTCTGCGCAACAAGATGGGCATAAAGAGCGGCACAATGCAGGAAATCTGCTACGCCGTGCACGCCGA
>ERZ1090879.1779-NODE-1781-length-11331-cov-5.839305_pt1 | contig 11331 bp, 7 predicted proteins | sample MGYA00478472_ERZ1090879 | MGnify/ENA primary metagenome ERZ1090879 (study PRJEB33644, sample SAMEA5815723) | chicken gut metagenome | biome: Chicken; feature: Gastrointestinal Tract; material: Caecum | place: Ireland | collected 2019-01-01 | study: A study of the...
GGCGGTAGACGGCGGCCATTTCCAGCAGCTGGCGGTCGGTGTCGGCAATGCCGCCGGCCACCCCGGCGTAGATCACCGGCAGCACATGCGTGAAGCTGACCACGACCGAAAGGTTGGCGCTGCTGACCCACAGCAGCGCCAGAATGACAAAGCTGGCCACCGGCATGGCGCGGATCAGCGCCAGCGGCGGGGCGATCAGCCGCCGTACCCAGGCCCAGCGCGCGCCGGCCGCGCCCAGGAAAACGCCGCAGACGGCGGCCAGGCCGAACCCGGCCAGGATGCGCAGCGAACTGAACGCGATGCGCCGCCAGAACGCCGCCGTGGGCAGCTGCGCGGCCAGCGCCTGCAGCGTCTGCCACGGCGTGGCCAAAAACAGCCCGCCGTGGCCAAGGCTCATGGCCAGCGCCTGCCACACCGCCAGCCAGAACAAAAGGACCAGCGCCGTCTGCCAGGGTTTGTTTTTGGTCTCAGCCGGCGCCATAATAGAACGCGTCGTCCGGCATCGCGCCGCCCACGCTGGCGGGGTCGGCGTCGTACAGGACCTGCAGGTAGGTCGAAAGGTCGGTCTTCATCTCGTCGCCGGTCTCGAACACGATGTTGCACGCAGGCAGGGCTTTCTGCGCCAGCGCCGCCTTGGCGACGATGCCGTACTCCTCGCACAGCGCCGCCGTGCCCTCCACATCGCTGTTGGCCTGCCCGGTGCTTTCGCCATAGGCGGCCAGGAACGCCTCAAACGCTTCGGGGTCCGCCTCAATGGCGTCGCTGCGGGCCACCAGCACGCCGGTCACGAGCTTGCTGCCCGCCACGGCCTCCCATTCGGCGTTCAGGTCCAGCGCCACGCGCAGGCCCTCCACCTGGGACAGCGCGCTCGTCACAAACGGCTGCGGCAGCATCGCGATGCTGCCCGCGCCCGCCTGCAGCTGGGCCAGCGCCTCGGTGGCTTCGCTGTAATACTCGATGGTCACATCGCTGTCGGGGTCGAGACCGTTCTCGGTCAGGAGATAGCGCAGCACATACTCCGGCGTCGTGCCCTTGCCGGTGGTCAGGATGGTCTGCCCGGCCAGGTCGGCCACGCTCTGCACCGTGTCGCCCTGCTCAAGAATGTACAGAACGCCCAGCGTGTTGACGGCGGCCACCTGCACCGCGCCTTCGGTGCGCTGGTACAGCGTCGCGGCCAGGTTGGCCGGGACGGCGGCGGCGTCCAGCTCGCCCTTGACCAGCTGCGGCACGATCTCATCCGCCGCGCCGTACATGCTGAAATCCAGCGTAAAGCCGTAGTCCGCGCCGTCGGCGGCGCTGTCCACCAGATTGATCAGGCCCATCGTGGTCGGGCCCTTCAGCCCGGCTACGCGCAGCGCCCCGGCGGCCGTCTCGGCGGTTTCGGCGGGGGCTTCGGTCGGGGCCGGTTCGCTCTCGGCCGGGGCCTCGGTGGCGGCCGGGGTCTCGCTTTGTGCCGGGGCGGCGCTTTCAGCCGCGCCGCAGCCCGCCAGGGCGGCGGCCATGGCCAGGGCGGTCAGCCCGGCCAGCAAACGCATACGTTTCATACCATTCTCCTCCTGCATGGCCAAGTCAGGGTGTATCTGATCAATCAAAAGTGCTGGAAAATTCGCTAAAAGACAGCGGATGCAAGGCACGAAACCGCAGGAATACTTGATGTATTCCAAGGTTTCGTAACGCAGCAGACGCTGCTTTTTAGTAGAATTAGACAGTGCTGGGGATTTTTCAGATACGCCCTAAGGCCGCCGTCCGCAAACGGCGGCCAACTTTGATTTGATTTTGCGGGTACACTATACTATAATGAAAAGCAGATGTCGATTGCCCGTGCAACAATTTTGCCCCGGCAACATATCCGTGCCGAAAGGAGCCCGCCATGGACCTGCGCCCTTACTACCCGCTGCTGCGCGAAACTTCGCTGCTGCGCCTGATGCGGGACGATGAGCTCGACCTGCTCATGAGCTGTTTCGCCCCGCGCGTGCGCCGCTACCAGAAAGGCGAGCTGCTGTTGCTGGCCGGGTACGAGACCCGCGAGACCGGCATTCTGCTGGAAGGGCAGATCCTCGCGCTGAAAAACACGCCGGACGGTGCCAGCGTCGCCATCACACAGATGGGGCCGGGCGGCCTGTTTGGCGATGTGCTGTCCGGTTCCAGCCAGCGCAGCCCGGTCAGCATCATGGCGCAGACCGCCTGCCTGGCGCTCTACCTGCCCTATGACAAGATCATCCAGCCCTGCGCCCAGCTGCACGACAGCCATCTCCAGCTGCTCAAAAACCTTGTGCAGACCATCTCGAACAAATATTTTGCGCTCGACCGCCGTGTGGAACTGCTGATCTGCAAAAGCCTGCGCACCCGCATCAGCCTCTGGCTGCTTGAACAGGCCGAACAGGCGGGCAGCGATACCTTCGCCGTGCCGCTGACCCGCGCGGGTCTGGCCGAATACCTCAACTGCGACCGCAGCGCGCTCAGCCGCGAGCTCGGCCGCATGCAGCGCGAAGGGCTGATCGAGACCTTCCGCGGCAGCTTCAAGATCCTCGACAAAGACCGCCTGCGCGCCCAGTGCCAGGCGGCGTGAACCCTGCCTGAAACCAGCCTGAAAAAGGGAGAAAACGCATGAACGACCGCCAGCATCCCGTTTTGTACATCGTCATCCCCTGCTACAACGAGCAGGACGTGCTGCCCATCACGGCGCCGATGTTTTTGAAAAAGATCAGCGACCTTTCCGCCGCCGGCAAGATCAGCCCCGAAAGCCGCGTGCTGTTCGTCAACGACGGCTCCAAAGATAACACCTGGCAGATCATCTGCGGCCTGGCCGCCTCCGACCCGCACTATCTCGGCATCAGCCAGAGCCGTAACCGCGGCCACCAGAACGCTGTGCTGGCCGGACTGATGGAAGCCAAAGACCGCTGCGACATTACCATCTCCATCGACTGCGACGGCCAGGACGACATCAACGCCATGGACGCCATGGTGGACGCCTACCGCGGCGGCTGCGAGATCGTGTACGGCGTGCGCAGCAAGCGCGACACCGATACCTTCTTCAAGCGCTTCACGGCCGAAGGCTTTTACAAGCTGCTCAACGCCATGGGCGCGGAGGTCGTCTACAACCATGCCGACTACCGCCTGATGAGCGCCCGCGCTTTGCAGGAGTTCGCCAAGTTCAAGGAGGTCAACCTCTACCTGCGCGGCATGGTGCCGCTGGTCGGCTTCAAGAGCACGGCGGTCGCCTACGAGCGGCACGAGCGCATCGCGGGCGAGAGCCACTACCCGCTGTCCAAGATGCTGGGCCTGGCGTTCGACGGCATCACGAGCCTTTCGGTCAAACCGATCCGCTTTATCACCGGCTTCGGCGTGCTGGTGGCGGCCGTCAGCTTTATCGGCGTGCTGTGGGCCATCGTCGAAGCGCTGCTTGGCGCGACGGTGGCGGGTTGGGCCTCCACCACCTGCATCGTCTGCTTTGTGTCCGGCGTGCAGCTCATCTGCCTGGGCGTCATCGGCGAGTATATCGGCAAGATCTACATGGAGACCAAGGCCCGCCCGCGCTATATCATCAGCGACCGCACCTGGGAGCAAACCGAAAACGGTGTGGCCGGGGAAGGGGGAGAAGCATGAGCCGCCAGGTCTGGAAGGGCTCGACCCTGCTCAACCCGGAACCGCCGGTGCTGGTCAGCTGCGGCGCTCCCGCGCGCCCCAACCTCATCACGGTGGGGTGGTGCGGCACCATCTGCACCCAGCCCTCGATGCTGTCCATCAGCATCCGGCCGGAGCGCTACAGCTACGGGCTGATCAAAGAGAGCGGCGTTTTTGTCGTCAACCTGCCGACCGAACCGCTGACCCGCGCCGTCGACTGGTGCGGCGTCAAGAGCGGGCGCGAAGTGGATAAGTTTGCCGCCCTCGGCCTGCACGCCGCCCCGGCGGCCAAAGTGGACACGGCGCTTTTGGAGGAAAGCCCCCTCAACCTCGAGTGCCGCGTCAGGCAGGTCATCCCGCTGGGCAGTCACGACCTGTTTCTGGCGGAGGTCGTCGCCGTCGATGTGGACGAACGCCTGCTCGACGAAAACGGCAAGCTGTGCCTGAACCGCGCCCGGTTGATCGTCTACTCTCACGGCGACTACCTGGCCCTCGGCCGCCGCCTTGGCACCTTCGGCTACAGCGTGCGCAAAAAGCGCCGCCCCGCCGCCCGCTGAACCATCCTGATAATAAGAAAAGCGGCCCCACGCAACGGGGCCGCTTTTGTAGTTGGTAAAGCATCGCAGCGTCTGCTGGATGTGAAGCAGCAAAGCTCTTTGGGCAGGGTTCAGATCGCGCGGAAGCCCTTGCCGATGATCTCGCTGCTGTTGACGATGGTGATGAAGGCGTGCGGGTCGTTTTTGCGCAGGAAATCGCGCAGCAGGGCGGCCTGGTGGCGGGTCAGCACGGTCATCAGAACCCAGGCCGGTTCGCGCGTATACGCGCCGGTGGCGTTCTGTTCGGTGGCCGAGCGCTTGAGCACCTCGACGATGAAGTCCCGCGCGGGTCCTGGGTTGCGCGTCACGACGGTGCACACCTTGCGCAGGTTCAAACTTTCAATGGCGCTGTCCACAACGGTCGATTTGAGGATCATGCCAAGGATGCTGTACAGCCCCACCTGCGGGCCAAACACGATGGCCGCCGCCAGCACGATGCCCAGGTCGCTGAGCATCAGCGCGCGCCCGACCTCAAGGCTTGTGTATTTGCTCAGGATCATCGCCACAATGTCGGTGCCGCCGGTCGAAGCGCCGATGTTGAACACGATCGCGCTGCCGATGGCGGGCAGAATAACGGCAAAGCAGAGCTCGAGAAAAACGTCGCTTGTCAGCGGCGCCGACAGCGGGAACGCCAGCTCGCACAGGCTGACAAAGAAGGACAGCGCAATGGAGGAATAGATCGTCCACCCCATGGAGCGCACGCCCAGAAAAACGAACCCCAGCACGACCAGCGCCATGTTGAGAATCCACATGAACGCGCTGACCGGCAGGTTGGGGAACACGGCCGCCAGCACGATGGACAGGCCCGACGTACCGCCAAACGCGAAATGGTTGGGCGTTTTGAACAGCTCGATGCCCAGCGCCGTCAAAAACAGACCGGCGTTGAGCAGCGCAAAAAACTTGAGTTTGTCCGGCAGGCGCTCCGGCGCCAGCTCGCGCCGGACCTTTGCCATGACCTCCTGGCTGGCGGTGTTCACATTCACGGGGTATCCCTCCTGCGTGCGGCCCCCGGTTGGCCCGGCGGCGCGGATGCTTTCTTTTCCTGTTACCAGCATAACGAGTAAAGCCCCAAAAGTCAACCGTTTGTCACCCCGGTTTTCCTTGACAAGCGCCGCGCGCCGCGCGTATAATGAACAAGGTTTGTTATTTTGTTTTATGACGGTGCTTTCCGCCGCCTGTTTTGTGCTGCAATTCCCTGATGCAGATGCAAAGCCGATGCAAAGTAAACGCATGGCTTTTGCGCAGGGACATTCTGCGCGGTTCCACAAGAAAACAAAGCCGCAAAATTCTGACTGCAAAGCGGCATCTGCCGCGTTATCGGGGCACAGCATTCCACCAAGGAGTGCTGTGCCCCGCTGCCTTGCATCTGCCGCTTTGCAGCGATTTTGCGGTGCTGCGCAGTTCCTGCGGAACCTTTGTTTTGTGTCACGCGCGCTTTTGCGGCCCTTTTTTATGGCTTTATGTATGGCTTTATAGCGGAACGCCGTTTTGGCGCCATGCGCGGCATGGCAGGGAGAATCCAATGCTGCAAATCAAACAGGTCTGCAAAGAATACCGCACCGGTTCGCTGGTGCAGAAAGCGCTCGATCATGTGGATGTGAGCTTCCGCGACAGCGAGTTCGTCGCCATCCTCGGGCCTTCCGGTTCCGGCAAGACGACGCTGCTCAACATTATCGGCGGGCTGGACCGCTACGACAGCGGCGACCTTGTCATAAACGGCGTATCGACCAAAAAGTACACCGACCGCGACTGGGACACCTACCGCAACCACACGATCGGCTTTATCTTCCAGAGCTACAACCTTATCCCGCACCAGACGATTTTGTCGAATGTCGAACTCACGCTGACCGTTTCCGGCGTCTCCCGCGCCGAGCGCCGCAAGCGCGCGGTCGCGGCGCTGGAGGAGGTCGGCCTGGGCAAGCATCTCAACAAGCTGCCCAACCAGCTCTCGGGCGGGCAGATGCAGCGCGTGGCCATCGCGCGCGCCCTGGTCAACGACCCCGACGTGCTGCTGGCCGACGAACCCACCGGCGCGCTCGATTCCGAGACAAGCGTCCAGGTCATGGAGCTGCTCAAGCAGGTCGCCAAAGACCGCCTTGTCGTCATGGTCACGCACAACCCGGAGCTGGCCGATGCCTACGCCACCCGCATCGTGCGCCTGAGCGACGGCGTCATCCGCGCCGACTCCGACCCGTTCACCCCGCCCGAAGCGCAGGAAGAACCGGTCGAACGCCGCTGGGCGCGCCGGTCCAGCATGTCGTTTGCAACGGCCCTTGCGCTCAGTTTCCAGAACCTGCGCACCAAAAAAGCCCGCACGCTGCTGACCTCCTTCGCCGGGAGCATCGGCATCATCGGCATTGCGCTGATCCTGTCTTTGTCCACCGGCGTCAACCAGTACATCCAGACGGTCGAGGAGGATACCCTTTCGGAGTATCCGCTCTCGATCCAGAGCGCCAGCATGGACCTGGCCGGGATGATGGCGGGTATGATGGGGGACGAGGACGACGGGGAAGAGCATGAGATCGGCGTCATTGAGATGATCACCCAGACCTTCTCCAAGATCGGCTCCAACGACCTCGCCTCGCTCAAAGCCTACCTGGACAGCGGCGAAAGCGGCATTGAAGAATACGCCAACGCGATCGAATACGCCTACAGCGTTACGCCGCAGATCTATCTCTGGCAGGGCGGCGGCTACCGCCAGGTCAACCCGGACAATTCCTTTGCGCCGCTGGGCATGGGTTCGGCGTCCGGCTCGGGCAGCATGATGTCGATGATGACCAGCTCCAACGTGTTTTATCAGATGCCCGCCGACGAAGCGCTTTACCGCAACCAGTACGACGTCAAGGCGGGCCGCTGGCCGGAAAACTATAACGAGTGCGTGCTTGTGCTGACCTCCGGCGGCAGCATCAGCGATTTCCTGCTCTATACCCTCGGCCTGCGCGACGGCGAAGAACTGGACCGCATGGTCGAACAGTTTGCCGAGGAAGAATCCGTCGCCGTGCCGGACGATATCACCGGCATTGCGTACGCCGACGCGCTCGGCATCACATTCAAGCTCGTGGACGCTTCCGGTTTTTATCAGTACGACAGCGCCTACGGCGTCTGGCGGGACAAGACCGACGACACCGCTTATATGGAAAAGCTCGTGCAAAACGGCGAGGACCTGACCATCGTCGGCATCGTGCAGCCCGCCGAAGGGGCGAACGCCGCCATGCTCAGCCCGGGCATCAACTACCCGGCCGCCCTCACCGCGCACTGCATGGAGCAGGCGGCCGCCAGCCCCATCGTGCGCGACCAGCTGGCCGATGCGGGCGTCAATGTCTTTACCGGCGACCGCTTCGGCGAGGAGAGCGGGGAGGACCGCTTCGACCTTGAGGACCTGTTCACCGTCGACGCCGACCTCCTCGAATCCGCCTTTACGCTGGATACCGACGCATTGTCCATCGACACGGACGGCCTGTTTGATCTCAGCAGCCTCACGCTCGATCCGTCCGTGTTTGCCGGGCTCGATTTGTCCGGGCTGGATCTGTCCGGCATGGATCTTTCGGGCCTCGACCTTTCGGGGCTCGATCTGTCCGGGTTGGACCTGTCCGGGCTCGACCTCTCGGGGCTGGACTGGGGCGCGCTGCTCGGCGAGATCGAGTTCACGGCCACGCCCGAACAGCTGGCCGAACTTGCCCAACAGATGCTCGAGGGTTACGCGGCGTACTACGGCGACGACCCCAAGGCGGATTTCTCGCGCCTGGGCGAGTATTTCGTCGGCTACCTGAAAACGGACGAAGCCAAAGCCCTGCTGGCGCAAGAGCTGGAGCGCATCGTGCAGGACAGCGGCATCGCCCTTTCGGCCGATCAGATCAAACAGCTCGTCGTCACGGTCATGTCCGGTTATCAGGAGTGGGCCGCCGCCATGGGCTACACCGACCCGGCCCAGTTTGACGTCTACCTGGCCGAATACCTCGAAACCGAACAGGCCAAACAGCTCATTGCCGAAGGCTCCGCCGCGGTGCTCGCCTCGGTCGAAGCCATTGAAATCACGCCCGAGCAGGTCGAAGGGCTGGCGCAGGCGCTGCTCGAGGGTTACCAGGCCTATGCCGCGGCCAACGGCCTGGCCGACCCGGCGACGATCGGCGATTACTTCCTGACCTACCTGAAAACGCCGGAGGCCGAGGCGATGCTGGCCGCTGCGCTGGACGAGATGGTGGACACCAGCGGCGTCACCGAGCTGCTCAACGCCCAGATGGCCGAGATGCAGCAGGCCATCGGCGCGGCCATCCAGCAGGCGATGCAGCCGGTGCTGGAACAGGTCATGACCCAGGTGATGCAGCAGGTCATGACCACCCTGACCGAGCAGGTCATGCCCGCCGTGATGACCCAGGTCATGACAGGCTTCGGCCAGGCCATCGGCGCGCAGATCGAGACCGGCATGCAGCAGGTCATGGCCCAGCTCAGCGATGCGCTGCAGAACGCATTCCAGGTCGACCCCGACGTTTTTGCCGACGCCATCCAGGTCAACATGACCGAGGAAGAACTCAGCGAGCTGCTCATGTCGCTGATGACGGCCGATACCGCGACCTACGAGGGCAACCTGCGCGCGCTCGGCTATGCCGACGCGGCGGAGCCGTCCTCCATCAGCATCTACCCGCGGAACTTCGAGAGCAAGGAGCAGGTGCTGGCCATTCTGGACGGCTATAACGAGCGGATGGAACAGACCGGACAGGAGGAAAAGGTCATCGCCTATACCGATATCGTCGGCACGCTGATGTCCTCGGTCACTGACATCATCAACGTCATCAGCTATGTGCTGGTCGCTTTCGTGGCGATCTCGCTGATCGTCTCCTCCATCATGATCGGCGTCATCACCTACATCAGCGTGCTCGAGCGCAAGAAGGAGATCGGCATCCTGCGCGCCATCGGCGCCTCCAAGGGCAACGTTTCGCAGGTGTTCAACGCCGAAACCTTCATGATCGGCCTGTGCGCCGGGCTCATCGGCATCGGGCTGACGCTGCTGCTGCTCATCCCGGGCAACGCCGTCATCCACAGCATTGCCGGGACCGACGCCGTCAACGCCGTGCTGCCGGCCGGGGCGGCCGTCGTGCTCGTCGCGCTCAGCGTCGTGCTCACGCTCATCGGCGGGCTGCTTCCCTCGCGCAAGGCCGCCAAGCAGGACCCGGTCGCCGCGCTGCGCACCGAGTAAAATTGTAAAAACCACAGGTTCTAACAGCGCCGTCCAAAAAGCAGTTGCCTTTTGGGCGGCGCTGTCGTATACTGTAGATGCCGACCCCGGTCCGATGTGGCTGCGGGGTCGGTCTTTTACGCCGGCTGTGCCGGAAAACGGGAGGGAATTTGACTTGAAGACGCTGCAAAACCAGACGTTTGAGCAGGAACGCGCTTTGTACGGCAGCCGCGGGCTGCACCTGGCCGCCTGCCGCTTCGACGGCCCCGCCGACGGCGAGAGCGCGCTGAAGGAATGTGCCGACATCACGGCCGAAGACTGCTTTTTCAACCTGCGCTACCCGCTGTGGCATGTGCACGGCCTGCGCCTGCAGCGCGCCGAAATGACCGAAAAGTGCCGCGCGGCGCTGTGGTACTCCGACCATATCGAGATCGGGGATTCCAGGCTGCACGGCATCAAGGCCCTGCGTGAATGCGCCGACGTGCGCATGACCGGCTGCGACGTCGTCTCGCCGGAATTCGGCTGGTCCACCCACCGCCTGACAATGCGCGGCTGCACGGCCGACAGCGAATATTTTCTGCTGCGCGCCAGCGAGATCGAGGCCGAAGAACTTTCCATGACAGGCAAATACTCGTTCCAGTATATTGAAAACGCCGTGTTCGAGCGCTGCCGCTTTGACACCAAGGACGCTTTCTGGCACGCGAAAAACGTCACCGTGCGCGACAGCGTGATCAAGGGCGAATACCTGGCCTGGTACTGCGAGAACGTCACGTTCGAACGCTGCCGGATCATCGGCACCCAGCCGCTGTGCTACTGCAAGGGCCTGCGCCTGATCGACTGCGAGATGGAAGGGACCGACCTGGCCTTTGAAAAGTCGGAGGTGGACGCGACCCTCAAAACGCCGGTGCTCAGCATCAAAAACCCGCGCAGCGGCTATATCCAGGCCCCTGCCGCGGGGGAGGTCATCCGCGACGACCCGGAATCCAAAGCCGAGATCGTCCTCGGCGCCGCCGGGGCCTGAACCAGACCGAAAACGCAAAAGCCGCCGCCGGGCCAAGAGCCTGGCGGCGGCTTTTTGCGCGGGCATGGCGGTGCGGCGGCCGGCATAAAATTGCAAAACGGCCCCCAAACGCTGGACAACCGGTGAAAAACGCGGTAAAATGAAGAAGGCTGTGCGGCAGCACAGCTGCAAAATAGCGTGATAAAGTTCTGCTTTTATGGCTGCCTATCGCTTTTGAAAGGGGTTCCCTATGGGTAAATATTTTGGCACCGACGGCTTCCGCGGCGAAGCCAACGACACCCTGACCGCCGACCATGCCTACAAGGTCGGCCGTTTCCTGGGCTGGTATTATAACGAAAAGCGCAAGCGCGCCGCGGCCGAGGGCCTCGCCACGCAGGAGGGCCCGGCCCGCATCGTCATCGGCAAGGACACCCGCCGCTCGTCTTATATGTTTGAGTATTCCCTCGTCGGCGGCCTTGTCGCTTCGGGCGCGGACGCCTATCTTCTGCATGTTACCACCACGCCCAGCGTCGCCTATGTCGCCCGCGTCGACAACTTCGACTGCGGCATCATGATCTCGGCTTCGCACAACCCGTACTATGACAACGGCATCAAGCTCATCAACGGCCAGGGCGAAAAGATGGACGAGGAGACCATCGCCCTTGTCGAAGCCTACCTGGACGGCGACCTCAACGCCTTCGGCCAGCACTGGGACGAACTGCCCTACGCCAGAAAAGACAAGATCGGCTGCACGGTCGACTATGTCGCCGGGCGCAACCGCTACATCGGCTACCTGATCTCTCTGGGCATGTATTCCTTCCGCGGCGTCAAGGTCGGCCTTGACTGCGCCAACGGCTCCAGCTGGAACATTGCGAAAGCCGTGTTCGAGGCGCTGGGCGCGACGACCTATGTCATCAACGCCGAACCCAACGGCCTGA
>ERZ1090879.1782-NODE-1784-length-11323-cov-43.242723_pt1 | contig 11323 bp, 10 predicted proteins | sample MGYA00478472_ERZ1090879 | MGnify/ENA primary metagenome ERZ1090879 (study PRJEB33644, sample SAMEA5815723) | chicken gut metagenome | biome: Chicken; feature: Gastrointestinal Tract; material: Caecum | place: Ireland | collected 2019-01-01 | study: A study of...
CCCCTCAGCGTCCACCAGATGGACATCCTGATCGGGGTGCTGGTGGCGCTGATCGTGATCTTTGTCTTTTTGGGGGTCAACCAGATCAGCTTTTTCGGCCTGTTTTGATCCGGGCCGCCCCAGCCGCAACATCAAAATGCCGCAGAGCGCTGCGCCCGGCCCAACGGCCCGGCACACGCCCTGCGGCATTTGGCGTGTCGCAAAAGCGACACGCTCCAGGGGGAACCCATTTCTGCCTGCTGCGCAGGACAGAAATTTCTTCCCCCTGGTATCCCCCTGGGGACAAAATTGAGCGCTGAACCATGCACTCGCCGCAAGGCGGCTCGCACACTCTCAGCGCTCAATTTCCCTGTATGTGTCCCGTCCATCCGCACATGTCGGCTGGACGGGACATTTTGTCAGATCAGGCCTTGTACCAGGATGGCCAGGATCAGGATGGGCAGCACGAACTGCAGGTACCGCTTGAACCACTTGGACTTGGGCAGCTTGATGCCCTCGCCGGCGTTGGCCTCGGCAAAGTACTTGTCGTAGCCCCAGCCCCACTTGCTGACGCAGAACAGCAGGAAGATCAGCGAGCCGATGGGCAGCAGCAGGTTGCTGACCAGGAAGTCCTCGGTGTCCAGGACATTTTTGCCGCCCAGGAAGGTCAGGCCGCTCCAGAGGTTGTAGCCCAGCACACAGGGCACGCTGGCCACCAGGACGATGACCATATTGATGAGGCAGGACTTTTTGCGCTCCCAGCCAAAGCAGTCGCAGCAGATGACCAGGATGTTCTCAAACACCGCGATGACGGTGGTAAAGCTGGCGAAGGTCATGAACACAAAGAACAGGCTGCCCCACAGCCGCCCGCCGGGCATATTGACAAAGACCTCGGTCAGGGTGATGAAGATCAGGGAGGGGCCCTGGTCCGGCTCGATGCCGTAGGCAAAGCAGGCCGGGAAAATGATCATGCCGCTCATCAAGGCCACGAAGGTGTCCAGCGCGCAGATGCGGATGGCCTCGCCGGGCAGGGTGTTGTCCCGCTTCATGTAGCTGCCAAAGATCTCCATGGCGGCGATGCCCAGGCTCAGGGTGAAGAAGGACTGGTTCATGGCGGCCATGGCCACGTTGCCGATGCCCACCTCGGCGGCGCGCTCCACGCTGGGCAGCAGGTAGAAGGACACGCCCGACCCCGCGCCGGGCAGCAGAACGCTGTTGACGGCCAGGATCACGATCAGGACCAGCAGGGCGATCATCATCCATTTGCTGATCCGCTCCAGGCCATTCTGCAGCCCAAAGCTGACCACCGCAAAGCCTGCAATGACGATCACCACCATCCACAGGCCCATCTCGGCGGGGTTGGCCAGCATGGCGTTGAAGGCGTCGGCCGCGTGGCCGGCCTCCAGCCCCACAAACTGGCCGGTGGCAAACTTGGCAAAATAGTCCAGCATCCAGCCGGCCACGGTGGTGTAGTACATCATCAGCAGGTAGCAGCCCGCCATGCAGAACCACCCGTGGATGTGCCATTTGGAGCCCGCCGGCTCCAGCGCCTGATAGCCCTGCACCGCGCTTTTGCGGCTGGCACGGCCCACGGCCAGCTCCATGGTCAGCACCGGCACGCCCATGATGACCAGGAACATCAGGTAGAACAGCACGAACAGGCCGCCGCCGTTCTGCCCCACCAGGAACGGGAAGCGCCACACGTTCCCGATGCCGATCGCACAGCCCGCGCTGACCAGGATGAAGCCCAGCCGCGAGCCAAAGGTTTCACGTTTCATGATTTTCCTCCTAAACAATCTACATACGCCGGTATGAGCGGCCTCTCTATTGTATCCGCCCGGAGGACAGGATGCAAGGGGAAACCCGCCTTTTTGCTCTGCGGCGGCAAAAAATCGTTTGATTTGATGCTATCCATCGAAAAAATCGAAGGCCCTGCCATCCGACAGGGCCTTCCCGGTTTCTATTTGCTTCAGGTGCGGACCAGCAGCAGCGCATAGACGGCGCGGCCGTCCGGGCCGTCCTCCACGCTGAGGTAGACCTGGCATGTCGTGCTTTCCTTCCGGGCGGCGCTCATCTCCTGCACCGCCGCCGGCAGGGTCGCAGCGTCCGGCCCGGCTGCACCGGGCAGCGTGGGCAGCAGCAGGATGCAGCAGACGCCCGCTTCCTCCGAGGCCAGCAGGCTGGGCAGATCGCTGTAGACGGCAGCGTCCACGCCCGCCCGGCGCAAAGACGCTTTCAGGGCCCGCGTCAAGCCGCTCCCGTCCGCCGTCCGCCGGTTCAGGGCCTGATTCAGCGCATCCTGGACCCGCTGGTCGCCGCCGGCTTCCAGACCGCTTTGGGCCAGGGCATCCTTATAAATGGCGGCCAGCGCTTCCGTTCCGTCCTCCCCCAGGAGGGCGGAGGTCCCCACCCCCGCGGGGTCCTCCACGTCGCTCGGGTCATACAGGCTGCTGCACCCGGTCAGGCAGCCGGCGGCCAGCAGGGCCGATGCAAGCAGGGCGGCACACATGAGATGTTTCAACACAATATCCTCCTTTCGAACCTTGGCAGGTTCCATCAAGTTTAGTTTAACACAGAGTTTAGATAGAATCAACGAATTGTTACACTCTTTTTGTTAACCAAACGTTATATACTTCTTTATACAATAGTTAAAAATTGTACAAAGAGGCTTTTCATGTACGAGTTTGACCTTGGGTTAAAAATCAAATCCTACCGGATCTCCATCAACCTGACGCAGGCCCAGTTCGGCGAGCGGATCGGCGTGTCGGGCGCCGCCGTCTCGTTTTACGAGACCGGCACCCGGACGCCCTCCCACCGCGTCCTGATGCGGATCGCCAACGTGATGGGCGTCTCCATCGACTCTCTGCTGGGCAAAGCGATGTTCGATCCGGTCGGCCAGCCCGCCGAGAACAGCGTCACCCTGGACATCACCCGCCTCACCGCCGAACAGCGCCGCATCGTGCGGCGGACGGTGGAGCTTTTCAACGCCTACAACCGCCTCCAGCAGGAAAACACCCTGCCCGGCCCCCTGGACGGGGAAGCCGCCATACAAGAATAGCATCCCGCCGTCCCGGGCATCCTGAACAAAAAAGGAGGCCCGCAGATGGACAAAAAGGAGAAGAAAAAGACCAAGCACGCCCCGGAGGCGGCCGCAGGGCAGCCCGCAGTGGGCAATGAGGAGACCGAACGCCGCGCCTTTGCCCAGGAACAGCTGGAGACCATGGGCACCGTCAGCCTGACCAAAGGGGCCCACGCCATCCACTGTCTGACCGTCATCGGCCAGATCGAGGGGCACGTGGAGGCCCCCCAGGGCCAAAAGACCACCAAGTACGAACACGTCATCCCCCAGCTGGTGGCGGTCCAGGAGGACCCCGCCATCGAGGGGCTGCTGGTGCTGCTGAACACGGTGGGGGGCGACGTGGAAGCGGGGCTGGCCCTGGCCGAGCTGATCGCCGGCATCTCCAAGCCCAGCGCCACGCTGGTGCTGGGGGGCGGGCACTCCATCGGCATCCCCCTGGCGGTCAGCGCCCGGCGCAGCTTTATCGTGCCCACCGCCACCATGACCGTCCACCCGGTCCGCCACTCGGGGATGATTTTGGGCGTGCCCCAGACCATGCGCTGGTTCGAGCAGATGCAGGAGCGGATCACCGGCTTTGTGGAGCGCCACAGCCAGATGCCGGCAGGCCGCTTCAACGAGCTGATGCTCCACACCGGCGAGCTGGTCATGGACATGGGCACCGTCCTGGACGGTCGGCGCGCCGTGGAAGAAGGGCTGATCGACCAGCTGGGCGGGCTGTCCGAGGCCATGCGCTGGCTCTACCGCGAGATCGAATCCCAGGCCTGACCGGCCCCTGCGCCCCTGCTTTGGGCAGGGGCATTTTTTGTGCCGGGAGGGGGCACTTTGTGAAAGAAACCGCAAAAACATTGACAAGGGTTTGACATCCTTCCGGATTGCTGTATACTAGGAATATAGAGTTAGAGAGCAAAACGTCTCATTCCGGCCAAGATTTCTACATTTTGGGCGCCACTATTCCACAAATCATTGTACATGAGGAGGTCCTGTCATGAATCCGTCCGCTAAGGCTTCGGTGCCGGTCATCCGCCGCCTGCCCAAATACTACCGCTACCTCCGCGCCCTCAAGGACGCGGGCGTTGGCAGCATCTCTTCCCGGGAGCTGGCCGCCCAGATGGGCACCACGGCCTCCCAGGTCCGCCAGGACTTCAACTGCATCGGCAACGTCAACGGCCGGCAGGGCATCGGCTACTCGGTGGATAAGCTGCTGTACATCCTGGAGGGTCTGCTGTTTGGCGGCGGCGACCGCCTGCCCGCCATCCTGATCGGCTGCGGGCGTCTGGGCACCGCGGTGAGCAGCTTCATCGCCAACAACAACAACGGTTTCACTCTGATCGCCGCCTTCGACGTCAAGCCCGAGCTGATGGGGCAGACCATCAGCGGCATCCCCATCCGCCCCCTGGACAGCCTGGAGGACTTCTGCAGCGAGCATCACCCCCAGATGGCGGTCCTCTGCGTGCCCCGCAGCGGGGCCGAGCAGATCAGCGGCCGGCTGGTGGAGCTGGGCATCCGGGGCTACTGGAACTTTTCCCACTACGACCTGTCGGTGCCCTACCCCGACGCGGTGGCGGAAAACGTCCACCTCGGCGACAGCCTGATGAGCCTGGGCTACCGGCTGCGCAACGACTGACCGGGCGCGGCCCCAGAGCAAGATCTCACCCTGTCCGATCCGGCCTGCGCACACCGTCCAGGCCGGATCCCTTTTCGACCGTCCACCCATCGTTTCGAGGCATTGTATGGCAAAGCTTTATTTCCGGTACGGCGCGATGAACAGCGGCAAAAGCACCGCCCTGATGCAGGTCGCGCACAACTACGAAGAACAGGGGATGCGGGTGCTGATCCTGAAACCCCAGGTCGACTCCAAAGGGGGCGGCGAGCTGGTCAGCCGGCTGGGGGTGCGGCGGAAAGCCGACCTTCTGATCCGCCCCGGCGACGACGTGTTCCTGGCGGTGGAGGCCGACCGCGCCGCCCACCAGACCCCGCTGGCCTGCGTCCTGTGCGACGAGAGCCAGTTCTTCACCCCGGCGCAGGCCGAGCAGCTGTTCATGGTCACCGTCGATCTGGGCATCCCGGTCATCTGCTACGGGCTGCGCAGCGATTTTTCCCTCCAAGGCTTCCCCGGCTCCACCCGCCTGATGGAGCTGGCGCACACCATCGAGGAGATGAAAACCATCTGCACCTGCGGGCGCAAAGCCATCTGCAACGCCCGCAAGGTGGGGGGCAAGTTCGTCTTTGAGGGCGAGCAGGTGGCCATCGACATGGAAAACGACGTCCAGTACGTCAGCATGTGCCCCCAGTGCTATTTCCGGGAGCGGCGCGCTTTTTACGCCGCGCGCCGGGAAAAATGACTTCTTATCGCCGGGGCCGGGCCCGGAGGGGCCTGCCCGCCCCGCGCAAATGTTGCCCACACGCGCCGCGCGCGCCGCAGCTGCCTGCCGCGGCGCTTTTCTCTTGCCGGCGGCGGGGCGGGTCCGGGGCCGCCCGGCGGGCCGGAGGCGGACAGGGTCTTGCAAAATCGTTAATATATCAGCAATTTAAAAACTTATTCCGTCACTTTTCCCCAAAATCTGTACAAATCGCTGTTGTGTACAAGTTGCACAACTTTTTGTTGCAAGTTTGGATATTTCGGCAAATGCTCCGAAAGGCTTGTTTTCAGTATAGCAAGATATGCGCGTTTTTGCCTTTCAAACCACAATTTGCGTCTTTCTTTTCGCGCAGTTTTTTGTTATCACAATTGTATACAAGGGGGTCAGCGATAGCCCCCTGAGAGTTTTGTGTTTTACAATTAGGAGGAGAAAAAATGAGCAACGCAATTTCCCGTCGTGACTTCCTGAAGGTCACCGGTGCTGTGGGTGCAGCCGGCCTGTTGGCTGCCTGCGGCGGTGGCAGCAGCTCTTCTACTGCAGCCAACTCCGCTCCCGCTTCTGTGGCCGCCCCCACGGGCGACGCCGTTGAGCTGAGCATCAGCTGGTGGGGCGGCGAGTCCCGCCACGAGGCTTACCAGGCAGCCATCGCCGCCTTCAGCGAGGCCAACTCCAACATCACCGTCAACCCCACCTTCGCCGCATGGTCCGGCTGGGAGGACACCATGTCCACCAAGTTTGCCGGCGGCGTGGCCGAGGACGTCTGCCAGGTCAACTGGAACTGGCTGTACAACTACTCCGGCAATGCCCAGACCTTCCTGGATCTGAACAGCGTCTCCGATTACATCGACTTCTCCCAGTGGGATGAGGCCACCCTGGGCGCCTGCTATGTGGCAAACTCCCAGCAGGCCGTGCCCGTCTCGATGACCGGCCGTATCTTCTACTGGAACATGACCACCTTCAACAAGGCCGGCATCACCGAGGTGCCCAAGACCCTGGACGACCTGATGGCCGCCGGCGCCGCCTTCCAGAGCCAGCTGGGCGACGACTACTATCCCCTGCACCTGGGCGGCTACGACCGTATGATCCTGACCGTCTTCTATCTGGAGTCCATGTACGGCAAGGACTGGGCCGACCCCGCCACCTCCACCCTGAACTACACCGCCGACGAGATCGCCGAGGGCCTGGACTTCATCAAGAGCCTGGTGGACAACCATGTGGTCATGCCCTTGCCCACCTACTACGGCAACAACGGCTCCACCGCCGCCAACCAGTCCAACGAGTGGATCACCGGTAAGATCGCCGGCATCTTCGAGTGGGATTCCTCCGCTGCCAAGTACCAGGATTCCCTGGACGAGGAGAACCGCCCCGGCTTCACCGTCGGCGAGGAGATCAAGTTCGGCGATTACAACGGCGGCTTCACCAAGGTGTCCATGGGCCTGGCCATCACCCAGACCTGCCAGCACCCCGCCGAGGCTGCCATGCTGATCAACTTCCTGCTGAACGAGGAAGAGGGCGCCTCCATCATGGGCTCTGAGTGCGGCATCCCCGCCTCCAAGTCCGGCCTGGCCGCCGCCGAGGCTGCCGGCGCCATCGACGAGCTGGTGGCCGAGGCCAACGGCAAGGTCATGGCGTTCAACGCCTTCCAGCTGGATCCCCTGTTCGAGGACGACACCCTGAAGGCCGACGGCACCGGCGTCTACCAGGAAGTCTTTGACACCATCGACTACGACGGCGCATCCGGCGCCGATGTGGTGGACATCCTGCTGGACGGCATGGAAGGCGTGGGCTACACCATCAACGCTTAATCGGTTTTTGCAAGGCTCCTTTTGCCGAAAGGCAGCTGTGTTGTAAAAGCGCCAACGGGAGGGGCGCCTGTATCCCTCAAGATCCGGGTGCTCCTCTTTTTCCGGCGCAAATTTAGGCTTTTTGCCCTATAGTTTTGCTATAAAGCATCTATTTTACAGCACCATGCTGCATTTTGAAGTTATATCACACTATAAAAAGGAGGCATCCCCTGATGAAAGCAAACAATGCGCCTGCGGTCGGGCGCACGCCGTTTCAGAAGTGGTGCGACAAGTACCAGGGTCTGTTTTACCTGATCCCCTGGATCATCGGCTTTGTCGTTTTCAAAGCGATCCCCTTCGGTCAGTCGTTGTTCTACAGCTTTACTGACATGAACTTCTTCAACGGCATCAGCGAATACGGCCTGATGAACTACATCGACGCCTTCACCACCAGCCGGATCACCAAGGCGCTGATCACCACCTTCCAGTATTCGTTCATCACCGTGCCCCTGAAGCTGATCTTCGCGCTGTTCATCGCTTACATCCTGAACTTCAACATCAAGTTCGTCAACCTGTTCCGCACGGCTTACTACATCCCGTCCATCCTGGGCGGCTCGGTGGCCATCGCCGTGCTGTGGCGCGCCGTCTTCCGCGACGACGGCCTGATCAACACCCTGATCAAGATGATCACCTTCGGCGCTTTCGACGGCCCGTCCTGGCTGTCCGACCCCAACTACGCCCTGTGGGTCATCTGCCTGCTGCGTATTTGGCAGTTCGGCTCGGCCATGGTGCTGTTCCTGGCTGCCCTGAAGGGCGTGCCCGCCGACCTGTACGAGGCCGCCACCATCGACGGCGCAGGCAAGTGGCGTCAGTTCTTCTCCATCACCGTCCCCATGATCACCCCCATCATCTTCTACAACCTGGTCACCCAGATCTGCCAGGCGTTCCAGGAGTTCAACGGCCCCTACATCATCACCAACGGCGGCCCGCGCAATGCCACCACCCTGATCTCCCTGCTGGTCTACCAGTACGCTTTCCAGCAGAACGAAATGGGCATGGCCTCCGCTCTGGCCTGGATCATGTTCGTCATCGTCTGCGTGCTGACGATCATCGCCTTCACCAGCCAGAAGAAGTGGGTCTACTACTCGGATGAAAGGTAAGGTGAACTAGTATGGGAATGAAAGCTGCACACCGCGTCGCCACCTTTTTCAAGTATTTCGTCCTGATCCTGGTGGGCCTGATCATGATCTATCCCCTGCTGTGGATGGTCAGCGCCACCTTTAAGGACAACAGCGAGATCTTCGCAGGCATCAGCCTGTGGATCAAGAACCCCACCCTGGAGGGCTACCGCAACGCCCTGAACGACTTCGGCGGCTCCATCAACATCATCCAGGCCATGATCAACACCTACAGCTACGTGATCCCCAAGGTCATCTTCACGGTGGTCTCGTCCTGCATCGCGGCTTATGGTTTCGGCCGTTTCGATTTCCCCGGCCGCAAGATCATGTTCAGCGTCATGCTGGCCACCCTGTTCCTGCCCCAGGTCGTTCTGAACGTGCCTCAGTTCCTGCTGTACAACAGCTTTGGCTGGATCAACAGCCCCTTCTACCTGGCCATCTGGGTCCACACCGCTTTTGCGACCGAGACCTACTTTGTCTACCAGCTGATCCAGTTCATGCGCAACGTCCCCCGCGATCTGGACGAGGCTGCCTCCATCGACGGCTGCAACTCGTTCCAGACCCTGTACAAAGTCATTGTCCCCATGCTGCTGCCCGCGCTGGTGTCCTGCGCGCTGTTCCAGTTCATGTGGAGCTGCAACGACTTCATGGGCCCGCTGCTTTACGTCTCCACCCCCGCCAAGTACCCCATGTCCCTCTTCGTCAAGCTGTCGATGGACGGTGATACCGGCTTCGCGTGGAACCGTATCCTGGCTTTGTCCCTGATCTCCATCCTGCCGCAGCTGATCGTTTTCTTCTGTGCACAGGACCAGTTCGTCGAGGGCATCTCGGCCGGCGCAGTCAAGGGCTGATGCTCTTTGCCTGAGCGGCGCCCCGGCGTCCCACGGAAAAAGATCCCCTGTGCCTTGGACCGGCACAGGGGATTTTTTGCGGCAGCGTTATTCTTTGCCGCCCCGGTGGGCTTTGCGGTACTGCATGGGGCTGACCCCCACCTGCTCGTGGAACACCCGCCGGAAATGGGCGGTGGTGGAAAAGCCCGTCTCCTCGGCCACGTCGTTGATGCCGAGGTCGGTGCTCTCCAGCAGGCGGCGGGCCGCCTCGATCCGCCGCACGTTGATAAAGTCCACGATGGACTGCCCGGTCACCCGCCGGAACAGCCGGCTGAGGTAGTAGGGCGACAGATAGAACTGGGCCGCCACGCTGCTGAGGTTCAGCTTCTGGTTGTAGTTGGCCATCAGGTAGGCGCAGATCTTTTCGATGGTCTCGTTGCGGGGCTGGGGCGCGCTGCCGCCCTCGGCGGCGGCCTCCTTGCCCACGTAGTGCATCAGCAAAGACAGGTACAGCCGGCCGGGGCAGTCCGGCTCCTGCCAGGCCCCGGCGGCCAGCTCCAGCAGGGTGTGGATGCGGCTGGACCACACCGGGTCCCCCAGCAGCACCAGCGGGCCCTTGCTGCCGTCCAGCAGGCGGGCTTTCTGCACCTCGGTCATCATCTCCAGCGGGAAACGGCAGCCCAGCAGCTCGGCGGGCCAGCCCCCCGCCGGCTCGAAATCGCAGTCCCGCCGGCCCAGCAGCAGCACGCTGCCGGGGCCTGCGCCCACCCCGCTGTCGGGGCCCTGGCTCCAGTGCAGCATCCCGCTGCCGCTCAGCACCATGAACAGGCAGCCCTCCCCGCTGCCGGCGCTCAGCAGCCGGGCGGGGCCTGTCAGCTGCAGGGTCTCCACCCTCAGCTTGCTGTCCTGGCCGCTCTTTTTGCTCCCTGCGTCGTTTTTCACGACGGTCCCCCCTTTTCCGTTTTCTTTCATCATAACACATTCCCACCACGCGAAACAATAGCGAGAGGATGATTTTTCATGAAGCTGACTTTGATCCGTGCCATGACCCGCAGCGCCGCCTTTGAGCTGGAAAACGGCCTGTGCTTCCGCCCGGCCGAGCCCTTCGCCGTCCTGCTGGACGGCAAAGAGGTCTACGCCGCCTGCAGCACCAACGTCTTTTCGGTCTATTCGCTGCTGCCGGGCCATGCCTACACCCTGACCGTCCGGGCCGGCGGCGAAGAGCTGACCCTCGATTTCATCACCCGGACCGAGACCTTTTTTGTGGATGCGTCCCGTTACGGGCTGGTGGGGGACGGCGTCACCGACAACACCGCCAAGCTGCAGGCCGCCCTGTCCACCTGCCCGCCGGGGGGCACCGTCTATCTGCCCGCCGGCCGCTACCGCTCGACCAGCCTGTTTTTGAAGAGCCACACCACCCTCTACCTGGAAAAAGGCGCGGTGATCCTGGGCGACAACGACCGCACCCATTACCCCATCCTGCCCGGCGTCCTGCCCTGCGAAAACGAGGTGGATGAATACTACCTCACCGGCTGGGAGGGCAACCCCCTGGACAGTCTGGCCAGCCTCATCAACATCACCCAGGCCGAGGATGTCACCATCACCGGCGAAGGCGAGATCGACGCCGACGCCCAGCACGGCGACTGGTGGCAGGACGTCAAGAAAAAGAAGATCGCCTGGCGGCCCCGCACCGTCTCCATCACCGACAGCCGCTATGTGGTGCTGCACGGGGTGACGGTCAAAAACAGCTATTCCTGGACCATCCACCCCATGTTCTCCACCGGGCTGGACCTGCTGGACTTCAAGATCCGCAACCCCTACGACGCCCCCAACACCGACGGCATCGACCCCGAAAGCTGCGTCAACACCCGGATCATCGGCGCGGACATCCATGTGGGCGACGACTGCATCGCCATGAAGGCCAGCAAGGTCTTTTTGGGCATGAAGCTGAAAAAGAGCTGCAAAAACACCATCATCCGCAACTGCCTGCTGGACAAGGGCCACGGGGGCATCGTCATCGGCAGCGAGATGTCGGGCGGCGTCAAGGACATGGTGGTGACCCAGTGCCTGATGGACCACACCGACCGGGGCCTGCGGGTCAAGACCCGCCGCG
>ERZ1090879.1783-NODE-1785-length-11319-cov-8.627308_pt1 | contig 11319 bp, 6 predicted proteins | sample MGYA00478472_ERZ1090879 | MGnify/ENA primary metagenome ERZ1090879 (study PRJEB33644, sample SAMEA5815723) | chicken gut metagenome | biome: Chicken; feature: Gastrointestinal Tract; material: Caecum | place: Ireland | collected 2019-01-01 | study: A study of the...
ACATCGGCACCACCGTCACCTCCTGGCTGCTGAGCCTGACCGGCCTGGAGGGCGAGAGCTTCATCATTCAGATGCTCAGCCCCGACGCCTGGGCCCCGCTGCTGGGCTTTGCGGGCATCGTCATGTTCATGTTCGGCAAAGAGCGCCAGAAGGGCATCGGCCAGATCTTCCTGGGCTTTGCCATCCTGATGACCGGCATGGACCTGATGAGCAGCGCCACCGCCCCCCTGGCGGACGCCCCCTGGTTCGGCGACCTGTTCCTGGCCTTCACCAACCCGGTGCTGGGCGTGCTGGTGGGTGCGCTGCTTACCGCCATCATCCAGTCCTCCTCCGCCTCTGTGGGTATTCTGCAGGCACTGTCCATCTCCACGGGTGCGGTGTCCATCGCGGCGGCCATGCCCATCATCATGGGCCAGAACATCGGCACCTGTGTCACGGCGCTGATCTCCTCCGCCGGTGCCAACAAAAACGCCCGCCGTACCGCCATGATCCACCTGTATTTCAACATCATCGGCACCACGGTGTTCCTGTGCGGCTTCTATGCCCTCAATGCCGTGTTCCATTTCGGCTTCTACCATGATCAGGCCAATGCCTTCAACATTGCCATCATCCACACGGTGTTCAACCTGGTGACCACCGCCATCCTGCTGCCTTTCAACAAGCTGCTGGTGAAGCTGGCCATCCTCACGGTGCCGGACGACAAGAAGCCCGAAGAAAACACCCTGCTGGACGAGCGTCTGCTCTCCACCCCCGCTGTGGCCATCAACCGCGCCATGCTGGTGGGCGGCGATATGGCCGAGGTCTGCCGCACTTCCCTTTTGCAGGCCATGTCCACCACCCGCAAGTGGGATGACGCCATTGCCGACGAAGTCCGCCGCAAGGAGGACGCCGTGGACCACTACGAGGATGCCCTGGGCACCTACCTGGTCCAGCTCTCCGGCCGTACTCTGAGCAAAGAGGACAACCGTACCATCAACACCCTGCTGCACACCATCGGCGATTTTGAGCGTATCTCCGACCATTCGGTGAACCTGCTGGAAGCCGCCGAGGAGATCCGCGACAAGAACATCCGTTTCAGCGACGAAGCGCTGGAGGATCTGAGCGTGCTGGAAGCCGCCCTGCAGGACATTGTCAACCGCACGGTGGACGCTTTCCAGAAGCACGACTGCTATGCCGCCGGCAAGATCGAACCGCTGGAGGAAGTGGTGGACGGGCTGGTGCGCGAGGTCAAGACCCGGCACATCGCCCGCCTGCAGGCCGGCACCTGTACCATCGAGTACGGCTTTGTGCTGGATGACCTGCTGACCACCTACGAGCGCATCGCCGACCACTGCTCCAACATTGCGGTGGCCATGATCGAGGTGGCCGACGACAAGTTCGACACCCACGAATACCTCAACCACATCAAAAACGGGGGCAGCGTAAAGTTCGAGCAGCGGTACGAGAAGTACCGCGACCGCTACACCTTCCCTGCGGAGGGCACCCCCGAATCTGCGCCCGTTCCGGCGACCGCCGAGGCCGGGCAGTCATAAAGGAGTATTGATTTTTCATGATCTATATCGTCGAAGATGACGCCAGCATCCGCGAGCTGGAGCAGTACGCCCTGCAGACCAACGGCTACGAGGCCACCGGCTGTGAGGACGGCGCCAGCTTTTGGGCCGCGCTGCGCAATGCAGCCCCTGATCTGGTGATCCTGGATGTCATGCTGCCCGACGAGGACGGCTACCAGATTCTGAACAAGCTGCGGGCCGACCCTGCCACCCGCGCCATCCCCGTCATCATGGTGACGGCCAAGACCAGCGAGATCGACGTCGTCAAGGGATTGGACCACGGCGCCGACGATTATCTGTGCAAGCCTTTCGGCATCATGGAGTTCATCTCCCGGGTAAAAGCCGTGCTGCGCCGCGCCGCAGCCGCTGCCCCCGCCCCGGCCCCCAAGACGCTGACCTTCGGCGCCATTGTGCTGGACGATATGGCCCGCACCGTGCGGGTGGACGGCGCCCCGGTGGAACTTACCTTTAAAGAATATTCCCTGCTGCATCTGTTTCTGGAACATCCCGAGCAGGTGCTGGCCCGGGAACGCATCATGAAAGAAGTGTGGGACACCGACGATCTGCTGGAATCCCGCACCATTGATATGCACGTGCGGACGCTGCGCCAGAAGCTGGGCGCGGCGGGGGAAGCCATCCGCACCGTGCGCAAAGTGGGCTACAAGCTGAGCACGGAGGGCGCCGATGAGTGACGAGGAGCGCCGGCAGACCCGGCCCCGGAGCATGACCCGACGGTATCGCCGGGGATTGATCCTGGTAGGGGTGCTCTGCGTGGTAGCCACCTTGATCGCGGCCACGCTGCTGTTCCAGCGCAGCTACACCGAGCGGGTGGACCGCTACCTGCGGGCGCTGTGCACAACGATGGCCGACGGCTACCTGCTGCGCGGCACCGGCGATCCCCAGGACCTGGTACAGCTGGCCGCCGACACCGGCGTGCGCTGCACGCTGATTGCCGAGGACGGCACCGTATTGTATGACAACGAAAGCACCGCTGCCCTGCCCAGCCACGCCGACCGGCCGGAGTTCCGGCAGGCACTGGCGGAAGGCAGCGGCACCAGCACCCGGGAAAGCAAGACCATGGACCGGGAGACCCACTACTACGCCCTGCGGCTGGACACCCCTGCCGGGGTACAGGTGCTGCGCGTGGGCGAGGAAGTGGACAACATCTGGGGCCTGAGCGCCGATACCCTGCCCCTGCTGGTCTGCGCCCTGGTGGTGATTCTGCTGGGAGCGGGGCTGTTCTCGGCCTGGCTGACCCGGCTGCTGGTACAGCCCATCAACCGCCTGGCGGAAAACCTGGATACCATCGAGGCCGACGTGCCCTACGAGGAACTGATCCCCCTGGCGCGCACGGTGCAGACCGACCGCAAACTGCGGGAGGACAACGAAACCATGCGCCGGGAGTTCACGGCCAATGTGAGCCACGAGCTGAAAACGCCGCTGACCAGCATTTCCGGCTACGCCGAACTCATCGAAACCGGCATGGCCAAAACCGCCGATGTGCCCACCTTTGCGGCACGCATCCACAAGGAAGCCCAGCGGATGATCGCTCTGGTGAGCGACATTCTGCAGCTGAGCGAGCTGGACAGCACCCAGGCAGCCCGGGGCCAGAGCGCCCCGCCGGACATGGTGCCGGTGGACCTGGCGGCGCTGGTGAAAGAAATTGCCCAGACGATGACGGTGAACGCCCGCAAGGCCTACGTCACGCTGCAGTACGACGCCCGGCCCGCCACGGTAAAGGGCTGCCGGGACCAGCTGGTGGAACTGACCACCAACCTGTGCGACAACGCCATCCGCTACAACCGCCCCGGCGGCCACGTGGAACTGCGCTGCGGCGTGGGGGCCGACGGCTGTCCCTATCTGGAAGTGGAGGACAACGGCATCGGCATCCCCCAGGACAGCCAGTCCCGGGTGTTCGAGCGGTTCTACCGGGTGGACAAGAGCCGTTCCAAGGCCACCGGCGGCACCGGTCTGGGCCTGGCCATTGTCAAGCACATTGCCCTTTTGCACGACGCCCGCATCGACCTGCAAAGCCAGGTGGGCACCGGCACGACCATCAAGGTCACCTTTCCCAAAAATTCATGAACAACGGGGGAACTCTAACAGTTCCCCCGTTGTTTTATGTAGGTTCTGCGTGGTATAATACCAGTCAGGAACCAGAGAACGTAGAAACAATCCGATTTAAAGGAGCAAATCTGTATGAATGAACAATGGCTCAATCTCTACCGCACCGAGATCGAGGAATTCCATAAAAAGACCCTGGCTTTTGCCTCCGGGGAACTGTCCCGCAAGGACTACAAAGGTGCTTCCGGCGGCTTCGGCAGCTATGCCCAGCGGGACGGCAGCAAGCACATGCTGCGTCTGCGCCTGCCCGGCGGCCGCCTGACCCTGCCCCGGCTGCAGTTCCTGGCCCGCATTGCCAACCAGTACAACATCGCCCCGCTGAAGCTCACCACCTGCGAAACCGTGCAGCTGCACAACCTGACCCCCGAGCTGCTGCCCGTGCTGATGGAACAGGCCGTGGACTGCGACATCATCACCCGGGGCGGCGGCGGCGACAACCCCCGCAACGTCATGGCCAGCCCCCTTTCCGGCGTGCAGGCAGGCGAAGCCTTTGACGTAATGCCCTGGGTCGAGGCGGCCAGCAACTATCTGCTGTCCATTTGCCGGGACATTCACATGCCCCGCAAGCTGAAGATCGCCTTCTGCAACGGGGTGGATGACTGCGTCCACGCCACCTTCCGGGATATGGGCTTCGTCGCCCAGGCCGACGGCAGCTTCCGTCTGTACATTGCCGGCGGTCTTGGCAACAACCACCGCATGGGTGTGCTGGTGGCCGAGCATCTGCCCGCCTGCGATGTGCTGTACGCCATCCGCGCCATGATCGACACCTTCTGCGCCCACGGCAACTACGAGAACCGCGCCAAGGCCCGCACCCGCTATATGCAGGAGACCCTGGGTGCCGAGGAACTGCGCCGCGTCTATCTGGAAAATCTGGAAGCCTGCAAGGCCAAGGGCGGTCTGGACCTGGACCTGACCCCCGAAGCCGTGGCTAAGACCGGCGAGGGCAGCCTTGAGGATCCCCGGGTCATCGCCCAGAAGCAGGAAGGCCTCTATGCCGTGGTGTATCATCCCATCGGCGGCATCCTGCCCACCGGCAAGCCCGCCGAACTGGCTGCGCTGCTGCAGGAAATGCCCGCTGCCGAGTGCCGCGTGGCGCCCCACGAAACCCTCTATATCATCAACCTGACCGCCGCCGAGGCCGCCCGCGTGCTGGAGGCCACCGCCGACGGTGCCGCCACCCTGTTTGAAACCAGCGTGGCCTGCATCGGTGCGGCCATCTGCCAGCAGGGTGTGCGGGACAGCCAGGCGGCCCTGCAGGCCTGTGTGGCCGCGGTGCGGGAAGCCGGGATTCCCGACGGTGCCCTGCCCAAGATCTGCATTTCCGGCTGCCCGTCCAGCTGCTCGGCCCATCAGGCCGGGGCCATCGGCTTCCAGGGCTGCGTGAAGCCGGTGCCGGGCGGCAAACCCGCCCCCGCCTTCAAAATGTTCCTGAACGGCACCGATACCCTGGGTGCCGAGCAGTTCGGCGAAGCCGTGGGCGTGGTCTATGAGGACCAGCTGCCCGCCCTGCTCGTCGAGCTGGGCCAGGCCGCCGCTGCCGCCGGTCAGGACTGGGAGAGCTGGCACACCACCCATGCAGACGAACTGCAGACCATCCTGGCAAAGTATTGCTGAGTTTTTGTACACTTCCGCCCCGCGGTGTGAAAGGTTATCCCCCTTTTGCCCCGCGGGGCTTTGGTTTGCTTGACACCGCCTGCCGGGCGGGGTATACTGGGCGGACAACCTAACCGAAAGGAAACGAAATCATGATGAAACGTATTTTCCCTGCCCTGTGCGCAGCACTGCTGCTGGCAGGCTGCGGCGCGCAGACGGCGGTGGAGAGCACCTCCACGGCCCCGGCTGCCACGGCGGAAACTTCTGCTGAATCCACCGCCACCCCGGAGGCCACCGACGGGACCACGCTGACCTTCACCGATGATCTGGACCGGGAGGTCACGGTGCCGGTACAGCCCCAGCGCGTGGCGGTGCTGCTGGGCAGTTACGCCGACGTCTGGTGCCTGGCCGGCGGTCAGGACACCCTGGTAGCCGCCGCCGATGATGCCTGGACCGACTTTGACCTGAACCTTGGCGACGAGGTGGCGAACCTGGGCAGCCTGATGGAGCCCAACCTGGAAGAACTGATCGCCGCCCAGCCCGATCTGGTGATCGCCAGCAGCAACACCACTTCCAACGTGGAACTGCTGCCCAGCCTGGAAGACCTGGGCGTGCCGGTGATCTACTTCGGCGTGAACAGCTTCAACGATTATCTGGAGATGCTGGATGTCTGCACCCAGATCACCGGCCAGACCCAGAACTACCAGACCTACGGCCTGGACGTGCAGGCCCAGGTGGAAAAAGCCAAGGAGCAGGATGACGGCAGCGCCCCCACGGTGCTGCTGCTGCGCTCCGCCAGCACCAGCTGCAAGGTAAAGAACAGCAAAGGCACCGTGCTGGGCGAGATCCTGGCCGACCTGGGCGCCGTGAACATTGCCGACAGTGACACCAGCCTGCTGGAGGACCTGAGCATGGAACGGATCATTGCCGACGACCCGGACTACATCTTTGTGGTGTTCCAGGGCAGTGACCAGGATGCCGCCCAGAAAACCCTGGATGCGGCGCTGACCTCCAACCCGGCATGGGATACCCTCTCTGCCGTGCAGAACGGCAACTTCTACCTGATGGAGAAGGAGCTCTACCACCTGAAGCCCAACGCCCGCTGGGGCGAGGCCTACCAGAAGGTGGCCGACATCCTTTACCCTGCCGCCTGATTTACCCCCAACAGACAACCGGCCTCCCGCGGGAGGCCGGTTTTTTGCGTCCGGGTGCAGAAAAAGGCGCTTCCGCCCGAAGGGGAAGCGCCGGAATGATTTTTTGGGTTAATAGGCGGTCAGCAGTTCGCTCAGCGCGCCGTACAGGTCCTCGGGCAGGTCCAGGGCAAACAGGTCGCTGAGGGCGGTGCCGCTGTCCGGCTGGGCGCAGACCGTGGCATAGATGCGATCCTTGGAGGGGAAGTCGATCTCCGCCTGGTCCAGGAAGCGGAACACCTCGCCCTGCACGTCGTTGCCGGGGTCCGCCGCGTGCGCGCCCAGGCTGACGGTGATCTCGGCACTGACCGGCACTGCCTCCAGCTCCACGCAGAGGGTGCGGGTGGATTCGTCGTACACCGCATCGAAGGTCACCGGTTGGCCGTCCACACAGACCGACAGTTCCCCGGTGCAGTCGCGGCAGCCCACAAAGTCCAGCTTGTAGCGGCGCTGTGCGGGCAGCCAGCGGGTTTCGCCCTGGGCGGATCCCACCCGGAACACCGTCTGCTCGCCGTCGGTCAGCGTCATGGGGGTCAGGGCGCCGTCCTCGGTCTGGTAACGGCAGGTTTCGTTGTCGTCCTCGTAGAGGGTGAAGGCACCGTCGGCCCCCAGGTAGACATAAAGATGCAGCTGGTCGGGGTTGCCCACCGCATGGTTGGGGTCGATCTCATCGGTGAACGGCAGGATGGCACCGGCCTTGGCAAAGACGGGCACCTTATCCAGCGGGCAGTAGACCGTAACGGCCCGGCCGCCGCGGTAGGCGCGGTTTTCAAAAATATCGTACCACAGCCCTGCGGGCAGGTAGACTTTCTCTTTGGCGGCATTCAGCCCCTTGATGCGCGGCGTGGTGATGGGAGCCACCAGCAGTTCGCTGCCAAAGTAGTATTCGTTGGGGTAGCGGTAGCGCTCTGCCTCTTCGGGAGCGCCGTAGTACAGCGGCAGCACCAGCGGGACCCGGTCGGCATAGCAGCGGTGGTTCATGGTGTACAGGTAGGGCAGCATCTTGTGCCGGAGCTGCAGCGCGTCCTTCATGGCGGCGGCGGTTTCGGCCTTGTAGCGCCAGGGTTCCTTGCCGTAGAATTCGCTGCAGGAACTGTGCAGCCGCATAATGGGCGAGAACACACCGTACTGGGTCCAGCGGGCCATCAGTTCGTCATCCTTGTAGCCCTGCATGTGGCCGCCGATGTCGTGACTCCACCAGCAGTAGCCGATGTTGGAAGCCGTGGCCGTGAAGTAGGGCTGGAAGGCCAGGGATTCCCAGGTGACGATGGTATCCCCCGAGAAGCCCAGCGGATAACGGTGACTGCCGGGGCCTGCGTAGCGGGAGAGGTTCAGCGAGCGCTTGCCGTCCCGGCCGGTATCCAGGTAGCCGTAGTGGTTCAGCACCCACAGCGGGTCCAGGCCGGCCATCCGGGTCTTGGTGCCCTGCTGCCAGTCGATCCACCAGAAGTCCACGCCCTGGGCTTCCAGCGGATGGAGCACGTCTTCATAGTAATATTGCAAAAAGTCCGGGTCGCAGGGGTCAAAGTTCACCGGGTCGCCGTTTTGGGTATCCACCTGCATGTGTTCGGCCAGTACGGGATAGGCTTCCTCATAGGCGCGGATGCCGTCCGCCGGGTGCAGGTTCAGCGTCACCCGCAACCCTTTTTCGTGCAGGGTGCGCAGCAGCCCTTCGGGGTCCGGGAAGAGGTCCCGGTTCCAGGTGAAGCCGGTCCAGCCGCTGCCGTACTTGGGGTCGATGTCCACCAGGTGCCAGTCCATATCCAGCACGCCCACCGTAAAGGGCATTTCTTCCTTTTCAAACCGGTCCATCAGTTCCAGGTAGCTCTGGGCGCTGTAGGGATAGTACCGGCTCCACCAGTTGCCCAGGGCATAGCGGGGCAGCATGGGCGCCGGGCCGCTCAGCCGGTAGAAATCCTGCACGGCTTCCAGGTAGTCCGGCCCGTAGCCGAAGAAATAGAGGTCCTGCACCCCGGCTTTGCGGGGGGCCAGCCAGCCGTCCTTGGTCAGAAGCAGGCTGCGGCTGTCGTCCAGCACCGCAAAGCCGCCCCGGGAAACCAGCCCCGATTCCAGCGTCACGTTGTCGCCGTCCACCTCGTCCAGGGTGCGGGCGGTGCCTTTCAGGTCCTCCGCCTTGTCGCCGTAATGCCAGCCGCCGCGGTGGGCTTCGTTGAAGCCGTGGAGTGTGATGGAAAGCCCCTGGGGCGAGAAGGGCTGCTCGTCGTACTGGATCTGCAGCCGGGAGGTGCGCACCACGATGCCGGTTTTATCCCGCTTGACGGTGTACTCCACCGGCGGGAAATCCCGGTTCCACACCACCTGGGTGGGACCGTCCTCAAAGACGCCGTCCTCGCTGTATTCCAGGCGCGCCAGTTTTTCCGTCAGAAGCGTGATCCGATAATGTGCCCCGCAAATGCAGTTGCGGGGATCGGACTGCGGGTGAGTTTCGGGAATGTAATATTCTTTCATAGCTTCCTCCTTCTTCTATGCCTGCCCGCCGCGGCGGGCCGATGCTGCGTTTCCTTTCCCATTGTAGCACAACGGTTTTTGGCTTTCTATTTCCGTTTTGTCAAAAATCAAGGGGCATTTTTTGCCTTTCCTGACAAAACCAAAAGAGGCCGGCGCCCTCTTCCGGGGGTGCCGGTCTTTCTTGTAGAATCAGGTTCGCCGCCGGGCCTTACCACGGGGTGAGTTCCAGGTACAGGTCCTTGTACTGGCGGGCGGAGTTCTGCCAGGAAACATCCTTGGCCATATCCCGCTGGACCACCTCGTCCCAGTGGTAGCGGTTGACGAAGTATTCGGTCTTGGCGCGGTTGACGGCATCCAGCAGCAGGCCCGCATCGTAGCGGTCAAAGGTGAAGCCGTTGCCGTCGCCGTTGAAGATGTTGTAGGGTTCCACGGTATCTTTCAGACCGCCGGTTTCCCGCACGATGGGCAGCGTGCCGTAGTGCATGGCGTTGAGCTGGGTCAGGCCGCAGGGCTCAAAGCGGGAAGGCACCAGCAGCGCATCGGCGCCCGCATAGATGCGGTGAGCGCGGGATTCGTCGTACTGGATGCAGGCGCTGAACATACCGCGGTAGGCGTTCTCATAGTAGCGGAAGGTATCCTCGTACTGTTTGTCGCCGGTGCCCAGCACGATGACCTGGGTGTTGCCGTCCATCAGTTCGGGGACGATGGCGTTGACCAGGTCCAGACCCTTCTGGTTGGTCAGGCGGGAGATGAGTCCGATGACGAACTTGCCCTGGTCCTGCACCAGGCCCAGTTCCTCCTGCAGCGCCAGCTTGTTCTGCCACTTGTGGTCCAGCACGTTGGTAATGTCGTAGTTCACGGCCAGCGCCGGGTCGGTGGCGGGGTTCCACATACCGTAATCAATGCCGTTGACGATGCCCCGCAGCTTGTAGCTGTGGTAGCGCAGGTGGTCCTCCAGATGTTCGCCGTATTCGGGGGTCTGGATCTCCCAGGCGTAGGTACCGCTCACCGTGGTGATGCGGTCGGCATAGGCCAGGCCGCCCTTGAGCATATTGGCATCCTCGTAGTCCTGCTTCATGGCGCCCATCTCAAACACTTCATTGGGCAGGCCCGTCCAGTATTTGAGGGTGGGAATGTTGTAGATGCCCTGGAACCGCAGGTTGTGGATGGTCAGCACCGTTTTGGCGCGGCCCACCGGCGTGCCCTGGAACATGGTACGCAGATACACCGGCACCAGTGCCGCCTGCCAGTCATGGCAGTGGATCACATCGGGGATCCAGTTCAGGAAGTTCAGCGCTGCCAGCGCCGCCTTGCTGAAGTAGCAGTACTTGGGGATGTCGTCCACCAGGCTGATGTAGGGATTGCCTGCGGAGAAGAACTCCTGGTTGTCGATGAAGTCATAGACAACGCCGTCCCAGACATACTCCATGATGCCCACGTAGTAGCTGCGGCCGGTCAGGCCCAGGTCCATGTAAAATTCGCCGCGGTAGACCATCTTTTCCTGGTACTGCTGCGGGATGCAGGCATACCGGGGCAGAATGACGCGGACATCACAGTTCTGCTTGACCAGTTCCCGGGGCAGGGCGTACATCACATCGCCCAGGCCGCCGGTCTTGACAAAGGGATGGCATTCCGATCCGATAAACGCAACGCTTCTGCGGGGCGAAACATACGGTTGTTCCATAGGTGCTTCCTCCACCGGATGAACCGGTTCTTCCACAGGCGCCGGTACCTCGTTCACGGGGGCCGGTGCGGGTTTCTTGGCCGCGGGCTTGGTCTTTTTGGCCGCGGGTTTGGCTTTTTTGGCGGCAGGCTTTTCCGCCTTTGCCGCAGGTTCGGTTTTCTTCGCTGCGGGGGCTTCCGCCTTCACGGCGGGTTCGGCCTTTTTGGCAGCGGCCTTTTCCGCCTTGGCGGCGGGTTCTGTTTTCTTAACCGCGGGCTTCTCTGCCTTCACAGCAGGTCCCGCCTTCTTCTCAGTGGTCTTGGCCTGCTCTGCCGCGGGCTTTTCCGCTTTCGCGGTGGGTTCGGCTTTCTTCGCCGCGGGCTTCTCTGCCTTCGCGGCAGGTTCCGCTTCCTTGACTGCGGGTTTTGCCTGTTCCGCCGCGGCAACGGTTTTGCCCGCGGACGCAGGCGCTGCCTTGGCTGCAGCCGGCTGCTTCTTGGCGGGTTCCGGTTTCTTCCGTGCCATTGTCGACACTTCCTTTCGATTCCTCTCTGGTGCCGGAAACCGGCGGGCCGCCCCAGGGGGCCTGCTGTGCCATACAGGTTTCCGTTTTCATCGGCCTGCCGGGACCGGCCGCACAGTTCGCGACGGCTCCAATGTCCCATGAGCCTATACAGAAATACTAACATATTCCCGTTGAAATTTCAATCGCTATCTGTCGGATGCCGGC
>ERZ1090879.1789-NODE-1791-length-11293-cov-10.226019_pt1 | contig 11293 bp, 8 predicted proteins | sample MGYA00478472_ERZ1090879 | MGnify/ENA primary metagenome ERZ1090879 (study PRJEB33644, sample SAMEA5815723) | chicken gut metagenome | biome: Chicken; feature: Gastrointestinal Tract; material: Caecum | place: Ireland | collected 2019-01-01 | study: A study of...
GCGCGTCCATAAAGCAGGCGGCAAGCCTGCCGAGGCCGCCGTTGCCGAGGCCTGCGTCAGGTTCGAGTTCATACAGGTCTTCCAGATTGAAGCCATAGGAAGAAACCACTTTTTTGTATACGTCGGTTGCGCTGAGGTTGTAAATGCTGTTTTTGAGCGACCTGCCGAGGAGGAATTCCATACAGAGATAATATACGCGTTTTGCGCGCTTTGCCTTTACTTTTTTATGGAATTGCTGCCTCTTTTCGAGCAAAATGTCCCTCACGCTCATAACGACGGCTTTATACATCTGTTCCTCCGTCGCCTCGGTGGGGCTTACGCCGAAGTAGCGCGACAATTTGCCCTTAATTGCCTCCTTTACTTCCTTTTCGGTTATAGTGTTGCTCATTCTTGAAACTGTTCTCCTTTCTCCTGTAAAAATTGTTTTATTTACCACTTAAAGACCTTTCCGCAAAAGAAAGGTCTTTAAGTATTTAAACTATATAACAATATATTTTATCATATGAATTATACGCGCATTGCCGACATCGCACAATCAATATCTGAGCATATCGAAGTAGAGCGCTTCGTACTGCTTTGCCGACTGGTTCCAGCTGAAATCGGTCGTCGCCGCCCTGTACATAAGTTTTGACCACTCTTCCTTGTTTTTATAATCGGCTATCGCCTCGCGCACAACATACATCATATCGTGCGCGTTATAGTTGGTAAACGTATATCCGTTTTCAAGCGGCTTTATGCTGTCTTTAAGTCCGCCCGTCTCCCTTACCACGGGAATTGTGCCGTAGCGGCAGGCAATCATCTGCGAAAGGCCGCAGGGTTCAGACTTCGAGGGCATAAGGAATATGTCTGCACCCGAATAAATTTTGCGCGAGAGGTCGCCGTTGAACATTATATTCGCGCTTACTTTTCCGGGGTAGCGCCTTGCAAGGTCGGCAAACCAGCCTTCGAAGTGCGATTCGCCCGTGCCGAGAAGCACAAATTGAACGTCGTCCTGCAAAATTTCGTCTATGACCGTGGTCACGAGGTCGAGGCCCTTGTGCGCGGCCAGGCGGGAAATCATAGCCACAATCGGCGTATTTTCGCTGTCGTTCAGTCCGAGCATACGTTGAAGCTCAGACTTGCACACCTTCTTGCCTGCAAAGTCTTCGGGCGAGTAGGGCGCAAACAAATGCTTATCGTACTTGGGATTGTAGCCCATATCGTCTATGCCGTTGAGTATGCCCGTCAGCTTGAACTCGTTCTTTCTTATTATCGGGTCGAGTCCGTGCGAGAAATAGGGGTTTTTAATTTCTTCCGCATACGTAGGGCTTACGGTAGAAAATCTTTCGCAACATTCTATTGCACCCTTCATAAGGTTTATGCAGTTGTTGTATTCAACCAGCCCGGCATAGGTGCCGTAGATGTCGAACAGGTCGCTGAGGATATCCATAGAGTATATTCCCTGATACTCTATGTTGTGAATGGTGAACAGCGCCCTTATAAACTGATATTCCTGCCTGAAACAATAGTTTGTTTTGAGGTAGATTGCCGCCAGCGCCGCCTGCCAGTCGTGGCAGTGCATTATGTCGGGATAGAAATTGATGAAGGGCATAATTTCGAGAACGCTACGCGAGAAGAAAGCAAATCTTTCGCCGTCGTCGAAATAGCCGTAGCATCCCGGGCGCTTGAAATAGAATTCATTGTCCAGGAAATAGAACGTAACTCCGTCCTTTTCGTAAGTAAATATTCCGCAATACTGGTTCCTCCACGCGAGGGGAACATAGATGTTGCCAATATAGTTGAATTTCTGTTTGAATTCCCACTTGATGTCGGAATACATAGGAACTACTACGCGCACGTCAAATTTGCCTGTTGCGGCAAGCGCCTTTGAAAGCGAACCTACAACTTCGGCAAGTCCGCCCGTCTGTATGAAGGGCGTGCATTCCGACGCCACGAATAAAATCTTTTTCTTGTCGCTCATTGCGACGGGTTCTGCCTGTACGGGCACCTCTGCCTCCTTTACCGCCTTTGCGGCCGCCGTTCTGCGGTGGACGGGCGTAGCCGAAGCAATGCGCACGCCCTTCCTCACCTTTGCAGTCACGGCCTTTTCGTTAATATTTTCAGTAGCCATAACTCCTCCCGCTATACCTTATATTTATATAAGCGAGCCTTTTCCTATGAAGTAAGGTTTGATTTCGCAGCCTGCAAGCACCCTGTTGTCGCGGATGATTGTATTCTTGTCGCTTACAACGTATGCAAGGTTGCAGTCGTGGCCGACGTAGTTATCCGTCATAAGTATGCAGTTTCTGACTACCGCACCCTTGCCTATCTTTACGCCGCGGAAAAGTATGCAGTTTTCAACCGTGCCTTCAATCAGGCAGCCGTCGGAGATGAGCGAATTTTTAACCACGGCAGTATCGGTGAACTTTGCGGGAGCGCTGTCGTTTACTTTGGTGTAAACGTCCCTGTTGCCGAAAACTTCCTTCCTTATGTCCTTGTTCAAAAGGTCCATATTGGAGTTGAAGTAGGCAACGAGCGAGTCGATGTCGGCATAATAGCCGCTCATCTTATAGCCGTAAAGTTTGAGGTTCTTCACGCCGGGCACGAGGATATCCCTGCCGAAGCTGGTATAGCCGCGCTGAATGGCGTCCTGAATAAGGTTGAGAAGGAACGACGTGCGCGCAACCATTACGTTTATGTAATTTTTCTTAACGCCTGTGGTTACGGGGTTGATAGAAATTTCTTTAATCTTTTCGTCCTTATCGGTCTCGAAAGTCAGATAGTAGCGCGACCTTGAAACTTCGTGTTCGTGATAAACGAGCGTGAGGTCGGCGTTCTTCTCTTCGTGGAATTTGATTACGTCGCTGTAATCGAGCTTGTACACCGAATCGCTGTCCGAAAGGACCACATAGTCCTGCTTGCACTTTTTAAGGAAAGCCGTCGCGCCCTTCAAGGCTTCCAGCCTGCCCTTATAAAGCGTTTCCGATTCGTCGCTGTAAGGGGGCAGAAGTATGAGGCCGCCCTCCTTTCTTGCAAGGTCCCAGTCTTTGCCCGTGCCGAGATGGTCCATAAGCGACTGGTAATTCTGCTTTGTTATTACGCCCACGGTGGTGATTCCCGAGTTCACCATATTCGAGAGCGCAAAATCTATCAGGCGGTATCTGCCGCCGTAGGGAACGGAACCCATCGACCTCACTCTGGTCAGCTCGGGCACGTTCTCGTCGTTGATGCTTGAAAAAATTACTCCGACAGTGGTAGCCATAAATACTTTCCTCCCTTATACGTCCTTATCCACAATTTCGCCCGCGGCAACGCTGCCGCCGTCTTTAACGTTTATGCCTCTGCCCAGCACCGTTATGCCCGCCGTCTTTCCTTCGACTTTGCAGGCCTCTTCCTTTGCAGCGCCAATCGCAGCATTCTCGCCTATGGTTACTTCTTCATCTATTATAGAATAATTTATCGTGGCGCCCTTCTTTACGGTTATGTTTCCCATAAGTACGCTGTCGCATACGGTTGCGCCCTCTTCCACTATGCAGTTGGTGCCTATAACGGAGTTTACTATCTTGCCTTCTATTTCGCTTCCGTTAGCAACGAGGCTGTTTATAACCTCGCCTTCAACGTATGCGGGGGGCGACAGAGGACTTCTTGAATGTATTACGTGGTCCTGGTCGTCGAGGTCAAATTTGGGGGCTACGCCTAAGAGGTCCATATTCGCTTCGAGCAGCGAGCTTATGGTGCCTACGTCTTTCCAGTATCCCGAGAAGCGGTACGACATCATCTTTTCGCCCGCATTAAGCATTGCAGGAAGTATGTTCTTGCCGAAGTCTTTTTCAGACTTGGGGTCCTCTTCGTCGAGTTCGAGATATTTATACAGCTTGTCTGCGCTGAATATGTAAATGCCCATCGAAGCCAGATTGCTCTTGGGTTTTGCGGGCTTTTCTTCAAATTCATAGATAGAGCCGTCGGGATTGGTGTTGAGAATGCCGAAGCGCGAAGCCTCTTTCATAGGCACTTCCATACAGGCAATCGTGCAGTCCGCGCCTGAATCTTTGTGCGCCTGCAACATCTTGTCGTACTCCATCTTATAGATGTGGTCACCCGAAAGTATAAGAACGTAGTCGGGGTCGTACATCTTCATAAAGCGAATGTTCTGATAGATGGCGTTCGCCGTGCCTTTATACCACGAAGTTGACTTCTTTGCCTCGTAAGGCGAAAGAATATGGACGCCGCCGAACGTGCGGTCGAGGTCCCAGGGCTGTCCGTTGCCCACATACTCGTTGAGAACGAGAGGCTGGTACTGTGTAAGCACGCCCACCGTGTCTATGCCCGAATTTATACAGTTAGACAGAGGAAAGTCTATAATTCTGTACTTCGCGCCAAACGATACGGCAGGTTTTGCTATGTTGCTCGTCAGAGCGTACAGGCGACTGCCCTGTCCGCCGGCGAGGAGCATTGCTACGCACTCTTTTTTTCTTAGCATAACTTGTGTCCCCCAAAAAAATTTTAATACTTTTATATTTTTACAGCGCGCGCTTTTAGCGTTGTGTGCCGCTATCAGACTGCGCGTGCTGTCCCGAAGGCTTGTATCACCTTATTTATTTTATCACATAAATATTCATTTATCAAGACTGAAATTCAAATTTTTAGAACATTTTGCTATTTTTTTAGCGGAAGTGCAGGTAAATTTTAATGATTATCGGTAAGGAAATCGCGTCGGTGCGCGCTTACGGTAAATATTGACAGATTTTTTACAATTTCAGACTTGACTTTATCACAAACAGATGCTATAATAAGAATGTATCTTGATAAGATATATAATAAATCTGTTAAAGGAGAATTGCTTTTATGACTTACGTATGCGACGTTTGCGGCTGGGAATATAACGAGGAAGAAGGCGCGCCCGAATACGGCATTGCCCCCGGCACGAAATGGGAAGACGTTCCCGCTGATTTCGAGTGCCCCCTTTGCTCTGTCGGCAAAGACCAGTTTTCCGTTAAGGAATAAATTGTAAACTCATTTAAAAAGAGGCGCGTTGATTCGCGCCTCTTTTTGTTTTGCCGTTTAAGTAAGGTTGCCGTTTTGTTTTGCGACCGTCTGTAAACAAATTATTTTGCCGCCCTGCAAAATACGGGCCGAACCAGCGGCCTTCGTGCGTCCATACAAACGTCCACGAAAAATCTAACGCCGCGATAAAAATGCGGCTTAATTTTCGTAAACATAATAACTATACCCCAAAGCTCCGCTGTATAGCTGGATTTCTATGTAGTCGCCAACCTCTGTGGAATGATAAACATCGACAGGAACTTCAAGTTGCGTTATCGTTTCGTCTATTTGGATTTTGAAATAGAAAGATGTTATTGTCCTTGCCCCGGATTGAATGTTTTTATCCAATACTTCCACGCTTAATTCTGTTGCAGAATCGTCAAATGCGTAGTTTACCGTGCTAATAGCTGTAAACGAAAAGACAAAGCAAAAACTGACCAATAGTGCATAGGCTGCTATCAGTTCGCCACTATTTATCTTAAAATAGTCAAGATTTTTAAAATATTTTATGAATATGATTATGGCGCATAGCGATAATATAACTCCTACGATTACAACAGGTATCCACATTCCCTGTGCCCCAATATAGCTCTGCATTGAAGCAACCACCAAAAGTCCGATAAGCATCAATAAAGCAATCAGTGGTTCAAATTTTGTAATGACATAATTATTTGGGGCTTTAATGTACTTAAAAGCCAAGATAATCAATAGAATGACGGCAACAATAAAACTGAAAAACAGAAGTATGACCCATAGTCTTGCGGATACAAAAGGTTTGACAGCGAATGTCAATGCAAACAAATTGAAATAGGCAAGCGTAAATATTTTCCCGTAAAGCGCTGTCTGCCTGAGAAAGGTTTGTATTGACCTCACACAAAGCAGCGACACAATTAAAACTATGCTTAAAATGTCAAAAATTGGTGAATCGAAAAAATCGTAGGCAAAGAATGAGGAGCCGAAAAAGCCTATACAGAACAATATAGAAATGCCTGTTATATAAAATATTTTATATCCTATATTGCCTTTGGATTTTGTTTTCTTGTCTTTCCCGTTTACCATATCACCATTATAACATAAATATATGAATAGTCAATGGCAAAAAAATTATTTGGCGGTTTGTGCGGGATATGACCATCTCGTTTTGGCACGCACAGCGGGTGTCCGCTGTGCTATGAATGGCCTCGTTCGTCGGAAAAAAGCGGGTGTCCGCTGTTCAGTTTGCGTATACCATCCGCAAAATAATTTCTTTCTGCGCAAACCGCTCACTCCCGCTACTTGCCGTCTCGCTGTGCGTATTGTATATAAACCGCACAGCTCGGTCACCGTTCGCGCCTTGAGTATGCACTCACTCATCTCACTTCGGCACGCACAGCGGGTATCCGCTGTGCTATGAATTGCCTCGTTCGTCCCTCAACTCCTGTTGATATTACAAGATTTATACCAACAAAAAGAGGCAAGGTGATATCCTTGCCTCTTTTTGTTGGTGCACTCAACAGGAGTTGAACCTGCATGGATCGCTCCACAAGATCCTTAGTCTTGCGCGTCTGCCAATTCCGCCATGAGTGCGTTTCTTGCTCACAAGCGAGAATTATTCTATAATAAATCGCCGTCTATGTCAAGTCAAATTTGCTATGTTTTGCAGAATTTTTTTAACTTTTTGCGCCAAATCGTCTATGTTGCCGTCGTTAGTTACAATATAATATCCCGAAAGGTCGGCGGACGAATAATCAAACTGCGAATTTATGCGCGCGAGCACCTCTTCACGGCTTATTCCGCTTCTTTCGATAACCGCCTGAACGCGCTTTTCAAGACTGCGGACTACGACTATCGCCCCGTCAAATCTGTTCTGCAACCCGGCTTCAAAAAATAAAGGCACTTCGCAGAATACCGTGCTGCTTTCCGATTCGGACGCAAGCCTGAACAACCCGTCAAGTATGGCAGGGTGCGTAATTTGGTTCAGCTTTTGCAGGGCGGCAGGATTGCCGAAAACCTTAGCCGACAGCTTTTGCCTGTCCAGCGACCCGTCTGCCGCCGTCACGCCGCTAAATTCCCTTTCGATAGCGCGTACCATTTTGCCGCCGCGCACAAGCGCGGCGTAGATTTCGTCGCAGGAAAATACGGGATAGCCCTCTTTTCTTATAATCTGCGAAACGGCCGTCTTGCCGCACCCTATCCCGCCCGTTATGGCGTAAATTTTTTTGTTACTTTGCATCGTACCAGTTCTTTCCGCTGTGCACCTCTACCGTGAGCGGCACGGTGAGCTTTACGGCGTTTTCCATTTCGTGTTTAAGAATTTCAGCTGCCCTCTCTCCTTCGTTTTCGGGGCAGTCCAGCACAAGTTCGTCGTGCACCTGCAAAATAAGCCTGGCTTTAAGCCCTTCGCTTTTAAGCCTGTTGTGCACGTTAATCATAGCTATTTTGATTATGTCTGCGCTTGAACCTTGCAGGGGCATATTCATTGCGGCGCGCTCGCCGAACTGCCGCAGGTTGGCGTTGGGCGACTTGATTTCGGGTATGAAGCGCCTTCTGCCCGTCAGGGTAGTCACGTACCCGTGTCCCCTCGCAAAAGCCACGTTTGAATTCATATACTCTTTTACCGCGCTGTAAGTGGCGAAGTACTTCTCTATATAGTTTTTGGCGGTGCCGTACGGTATGCCTAAGTTGCGGGCAAGGCCGAATTCGCTTATGCCGTAAATTATACCGAAGTTTACGGCCTTTGCCTCTCTTCGCATTTTGGGCGTAACTTCTTCAAGCGGCACGCCGAACACCTGCGAAGCCGTTATCGAGTGTATGTCCTTACCCTCGTTGTACGCCTCAACCAGCTCTTTGCAACCCGAAAAGTGCGCTAAAAGGCGCAGTTCAATCTGCGAGTAATCGGCGTCGAGAAAGATATTGCCCTCGCGCGGAACGAATACCTTCCTCAGTTCCCTGCCCTCTTCTTCCCTTATAGGTATGTTTTGCAGGTTTGGATTGGTGCTCGAAAGCCTGCCCGTCGCCGTTATCGTCTGATTATAAGTCGTGTGAACAAGACCGTTTTTATCTATAAACGGCTGTAAACCTGTAATGTACGTTGAGAGCAGCTTCTGATAAAACCTGTATCTGAGAACTTTGCCCGCAACGGGGTTTTCTTCGGCAAGTTTTTCAAGAATTTCGGCATTTGTTGAGTATTTGCCGTTCCTGCCCTTCTTGCCCGATTTGAGTCCGAGTTTTTCAAACAGCACTTCGCCGAGTTGCGAGGGTGAATTTATATTGAACCGACAGCCGCAGTCGCTGAAAATTTCTTCCGAAAGCGCGGCCGTTATTGAGGTGTATTGTTTGCCGAGAGCCGAAAGAGCTTCTGCGCTTACCGAAACGCCGTCGCTCTCCATATCGTAAAGTACTTTTATAAGCGGCTTTTCTATATATGTGTAAAGGCGAGCGCAGTCGGTATCTTCCAGCGTTTTGCGGTATTCGACAAACAGTCTGCTTACGCAGAATGCGCGGAAGTTGCAGTCGAGCATATGGTTTTCGCACAACTGTTTCAGCGTTTCTCCGCCCGATTCTCCGCAGAGATAGACGATGAGCGAAAGGTCGTCGAAGCCGCACTCAAAAGGCACGTTCCATTTTTCAAGCTCGTGCATTGCCGCCTTGCAGTCAAACAGATTTACCGTGCGTTCCCTGTCGGAAAAAATATGCGAAAGGGCGCGCTCGAAGTCGTCGTGCGGCATATTTTCGCCGAGCAGGTCGTCGCTGCACAATGCTTGGTATTCGCACGTGCCAAAATATATATGCAGGCAACGGCCGTCAAAGTCGGCGCAAAGTTGCTTCTGCCCCGCAACCGCCCTTTCAAAGTCTGAATAATTGCAGATTTTTACAATTTCGGGATATACGACGGCGCTGTTGCTCACCGCTGCGGAATTCTCGTCGAAGTACTCGTCCCTGTTCAGGCTGCGGAATTCAAATTCAGAAAACATCTTTCTTACTTCGGCAGAAAATTTGCCCGGTGCGCGGCAGGTGGAAAGGTCTATTTCAATGTCGCATTTTCTGTCGATTGTGGCAAGCGTGTAAGAAAGGTAAGCGCTCTCTTTGCCGTTTATCAGCTTTTCTTTAAGCGCGCCTTTGATTTCTTCTATGTGCCCGTAAACCCCGTCCAGCGTGCCGTACTTTTCAATCAGCCCACGCGCAGTCTTTTCGCCTATGCCTGCGACGCCGGGGATGTCGTCAGACTTGTCGCCCATAAGCGCCTTCAAATCGATTATCTGCGAAGGTTCCAGCCCCGTTTCCTCTTTGAAGTTATCTTTATTCAGCTTCAAAAGGTCAGAAACGCCGCGCTTTGTAAAATAAACGTCGGTCTTTTCGTTGACGAGCTGATAGCTGTCGCGGTCGCCCGTATAGATATAGGAATGCACGTCGAATTTATCGGAAAGCGTGCCTATAATGTCGTCGGCTTCGTAGCCCTCTTTCGCACAGGTGGCAATTTTCATTTCGCCGAGCAGGCATTTGAGCGGCTCGACCTGAGCAGCAAGCTCGTCGGGCATACCTTTGCGCGTTGACTTATAGCCTTCGTACATCTTGTGCCTGAATGTGGGCGCTTTAAGGTCAAAAGCCACAATCAGATATTCGGGCTTCAAGTCGGAAAGTATTTTTAAAAGCAGTTTGGTAAAACCGAAAATTGCATTGGTGGGTTGTCCGCTTTTGGTTGAAAATACGGGCGTTGCATAGAACGCACGGTTTAACAGGCTGTTGCCGTCAATCAGAACGAGTTTATCCATAGATAAAATTTTACCATTCACGGAGCATTTTCGCAACAGAAATATGCGGAAATCGCAAAAATGCGCGCAATTAAATTTTTTGCGTTGAATCGGCGCGCCGGTTGCCGTGCCGCTGCTGTCCCTGTCCGTCCCGCTACTCCGCCAGAAAATTTGCGTCCAAACACTTTAAAGAAACTTTCTTTCCCAGGCGAGTGCATAAGCTATACGCAAAGACGCGAAAGAAAAATATCCCCGTACGGTGTTTGTACGGGGATAAGCAAATTGTGGTGCCGCTGATCGGGGTCGAACCGATATGGTATCACTACCAATGGATTTTGAGTCCATCGCGTCTGCCAATTCCACCACAGCGGCAAGCTTCTAAATTATATAATACGTTTCGCAAAAATGCAAGCGTTTTTAAGGCGTAACGCCTGCAAAGCTGTTTTCGGTTATATGTTTTTGACTAACATCAGATAAATTCCTCTTCCAAAACACCACTGCGGGAGCAAAAATTTTTGCTCACGCAGTGGTGATAATAATAGCGGTGATAATAATAAGGTAAACCATATGAACAATCATAGCGGTTAAATGGTGATTATGTCTGACATAGTACTATTCAAATTTATTTATAACAACTCTTCGAGGATAAGTTTATCGGCGACAAGCGCAATAAACTCGCTGTTTGTGGGGCGTTCGCTGCCTATGTACACTCTTACGCCGAAAATTGCGTTTATTGCCTCTACCCTGCCCCTGTTCCACGCAACTTCTATGGCGTGGCGGATGGCGCGTTCAACTTTGCTGGCCGTAGTATCGAACTTCTTTCCGATGCTTGGATACAGTTCTTTTGTTACGTTATTTATTACCGAAGGATTTTCGATTGCCATTTTGATTCCCTCGCGCAGATAGACATAGCCCTTTATGTGCGGCGGTATTCCTATCGAAATAAAGATATTCGATATCTTTTCGTCGAGAGAGGCTATTCTGCGCTTGGCCCTTACATCTGCGGCAACCTTATATTCGACTGCCTTTTCAGAAAGTATGTCGGTTACCCTTTCGGCGATGCTCTGAGGGTCAACCGGTTTAACAAAGTAATACTTTGCGCCGTGAGAGATAGCCGAGTTCACAATCTTTTCGTCAGAAAAGTTTGAAACCACTATCGACTGACATTCCGGGCAATTGTTCTTTATGTAGTCCAGAACGCCAAAGCCGTCGCGCCCGCTTAAAACGAGGTTTAAAATAACTACGTCGGGCTTGTAAGTTTCTATGTACTCCACGCCTGCATTGCCGCTGCCGGTCACCGCGCACACATTGAACTCGTCTTTGCCGTCGAAGTAATTTTTAAGCTCGTCCAAAAACTCTTCACTGCTTTCAAGTATTACGATATTTGCCGTTTTCATATTGTCCTCCGAAAAATTTTTTTGACTTATTTTGTTTGACGAATACGATTATACAACGCAAAATGGCAAAAGTAAAGTATTTTTGTAAAATATTCATTAAATTTATTTACAAAAATTGTAATATTTTTAAAAATACTGTCGAAT
>ERZ1090879.1790-NODE-1792-length-11284-cov-61.588654_pt1 | contig 11284 bp, 20 predicted proteins | sample MGYA00478472_ERZ1090879 | MGnify/ENA primary metagenome ERZ1090879 (study PRJEB33644, sample SAMEA5815723) | chicken gut metagenome | biome: Chicken; feature: Gastrointestinal Tract; material: Caecum | place: Ireland | collected 2019-01-01 | study: A study of...
GCCTGCCAGTACATCTCATCCCATTCCGGTTTCAGCGTCTCCGCATACTGCCGCAGCGCAATATCCTTTACCGCCTTTGAATACGCAAAGCAATATTTCCTTTCATCCGGGTAATCTTTCAGAATGTATTGAGACTGTGCAAGGATGGCGGCGACCGTCCGATAGTCCACGCCACGCTCCAGAAGTGTCTTAAGTTTTCGCATGTCAGATTTGTATTCTTCGAGTAATTGCACTAAAAAAGAGCCTCCTTTCCCACTTAATAAGAAATTTGGCTCTCAAATGTGCATATCCTTATACACTGGCTCTCTACGATATTTGTTATTCACTTGCCTTGAAATTATAAACAGGCTTAATAATCTTCACGATTTCGACCGTATCTTTAATATGTTCCAAAATCTCATCCATGGGCTTGTATGCCATAGGACTTTCATCAATCGTTGACTGGCTGACAGATGTTGTGTAAATTCCTTTCATGGATTCCTGGTATTCTTCCAAAGATATGTTTTCTTTCGCTTTTGATCTACTCATAACTCGCCCAGCACCATGCGGAGCAGAACAGTTCCAGTCATCGTTTCCTTTTCCAACACCGATAATGCAGCCATCACGCATATTTATGGGTATCAGCACCTTCTCTCCTGCTTTTGCGGAAATAGCACCTTTGCGGACAATGTTTGTATCGTGGTCAATATAATTATGAATGGTTTCAAAAGAATCTTCATCAACTGGCCAACCCATCCTGATAAATATTTCCCATGCAATTTCTAATCTATTCTTACTTGCAAACTCTTGACAGATTTTCATATCATGCAGATACATTTCTCTGTGTTCACCCGTCAGATAGCAAAGTTCTTTAGGAATATTCAGCTTGTCCGGTTGCCATTTTCTTTTCAGCTCTGTAAGTCCTCTCTGAATCTCTTTCTGCCTGCCCGTAGCTTTGTAATCTTTAATCAGCTTTTTACTTTCCTCTGCCAGTTTGTTCGTGCCTTGCATATCATCAATCGCCATTTGCTGATAGATTTCAGCAACCTGTTTTCCAAGGTTTCTACTGCCTGTATGGATAACGAGATATTTCATCCCGTCTGAGTCCTCGTCAACCTCACAAAAATGATTTCCTCCGCCGAGAGTTCCTAGACTGCATTTCAGCCATTCCATATTTCTTAGTTGCTCTTTGCAGTACAAATCTTCTAATTGCGGAAAGTTGATCTCTTCGTCTCGCACTGCTCGCCCTGCCGGAATATGTTCACGAATTACAGAATCCAGTTTTTCATAATCAATATCTGTTTTTCCAATTTCACAGCATAACATCCCGCAACCCACATCAAGTCCGACGATGTTCGGAATTACCTTATCTCCCAAATCAGCAGTAAAGCCAATCACACACCCCTTCCCGGCATGAACATCGGGCATGATACGAACTTTGCAATCCGCAAACGCCGGTTGCTTTATCAGTGTGTAAATCTGGTTCAATGCTTCTGGCTCTATACTGTCCGTAAAAATCTTTAAATCGCTCATTTCGCCCTCCCAACTTGCAAGAAATCCTTACAGGTTCATTTCTCTCCGAAAAATTTCTCGTCTTCACCAATCCCATAGAAATTCCGAATCGCATAATTCGTTACTTTTCCCTTAATGGATTTTTCTAAAATATATTTTGAAAATTCTCGTTCGTTCCAATGCTCATACGTTCTTTCTTTCATTTCCTCATATATTTTCTTGTATTCCCCGAATAATTTGTCGATATAAAACCACCCTAAATCAAGCGTCGTTCCATATTCATAAAATCCTTTAAATGACCACTTTTCCACATAATACATAAGTTGCTTATAAGGAAAACCCAGTCTTGAAAATATGTTTCCAATTACACGAACCGAAAATTCTCTTTGGCTCAAATCATAAGCGATAAGTTGTTCATGTAAACATGCTTCAAAAAATATCATTTCCAGTGGCTTCATACATTCACCTCAAAAATCTCATGGCAATTTGACCCCTTGCACTTAAACTTCTGCCCCGTGATATGCGCTCCGGGGGTTAATGGAAAGTTTTTCTTCCCACAGAAAGGACAGGTCACATAGTCTTTTCCCGTCTTATAATCCCTCTGTATGTACGCCTGTCCGTTGTGAGGTAATGGCGCGTTCATGTAATTCTCAAAATTATCAATCCCCATGTGCTTCTCCATGTCTTTTATTGCGTCTGTGATACTCATATCAATCCATCCCCACTTGATTTCTAAGCAATCCGTACATATCCACAAGGGTATTTATTGTTACTTTGAGCCGATTGATTCTTACACAATCACTGTCGATTCTGTCTTGCATTTTCGCTATCTTTTCATCCCGGTCATCTGTTTCGTTGGCGAAACAACTTCCGTCACATATATCTTCTAAATCTTTAATCCGCTGTTTTAGGGACGCATTTTCGGCTTTTACCGAATCGTTTTCATCATTGAGTTCCTTGGCACGCTTGGAAATTATTTCAATATCCTTGTTTCGTTGTTCGAGAAGTGCCTCCTGATATAGGATTTTGTCTTTCAGCATATCCCGTGTCCAATTCTTCAAATCTTCTTTTTTCATGACTCGCTCTCCTTACTCATCCACTCCGGGCATGTATCATCTAAACATCGAAAATCGGCTCTAAATTCGCTTTCGCCATTCGTACAGACACCCTCAAACTCTGCGTACCAAGCGCAAGTTCCACAGCATTTCGGTTTATCCGGTTCTTTGCCCATTTCTTCGCAGAATTTCAAATAGTCATCTACTGCTTTGTGAAATTCTTCTTCCAATCCATCGTATGTCTCTGATTCAAAATTTACCAAATCACGAATACCTTCTATTTTCCCGCACCAAATCAAATCTTCTTCATCATATTGGTAATCGCATTCATATCCTTTATATTCCCACATATCGCTCTCCTAAAATGTTGCCCCGCCGTAGCGATAGCAGGGCAACAAGGCGTAATAAAATGGATGCTGTCTCAACATGCACCCGATTCTGCGCTTGCGACTCGAACACAAGAGTATGCCTTTCACGGAACTTTGAGAGTAAGTGAACGAATTTCCAGAGATTGCAGTTCTCTGGAATGGATAGGTAGGATTTGATACCCACAATGCTCATTTCCATGTCCGACACACCTTGCAGAGATTATGTACACTTTCTCTAAGGGGTGGAGCGTTCGTGTTTATATTTGCGTCTACTTCCGCCACTATCCACCGCCCATTTTCTGTCTGCAAGGGCTGTGCAGTTGTGGTTTTAACGTCTTTTCCTTGACATTGGCTGCGATATAAGCCCGGCGTCCCGCAATCATATTGTGGTTTCCAACATGAAAGTTGCCATATACTTGACACGGCTTATCCATCGGCTTATGTCCAAGCTGCGCAGGAAACTTGTGAGATTTCACCTCGGAATTATCCGTATGCACACATTTACACCACCGCGCCAGTACGCTGATTACGGGACAGTGCCCACCCCACCGATTTATGGACTTCCTCGGCTGCCATCCGCCTGTCACGGATATGCAGTTTAATACTGCATAAGTTGAATTTCACACACGAATCGCCGAAACGATTCAAGAAACCTTTCCTGCGCTTGGCAGATAGGCAAACACAGATGTGCTTCTACGCCAAAAGTGGTTAATGTATCTTCGACACGCCACCGATACAAGTAATGAAGATACGAGCAATATGTATCAGTCTTTGGGAGCGGTTAGTTATCCAAAGCATTTCCGCTGGCAATGCCACATCACTACTCTTTAGAGGATGGCTGTTTCTAAGCCTACCTTTCTGTGTTATCTTGCAACAACCTTTCACGGCTTATCGTGCCGCCGATGTACCGGCCATCTGAGTTGCTGCATGTTTCGCAGTAAGCGCTAGTTTCTGTTTGCCATTCCGCGAATTAGTGTCCGCACAAGTCTTACTGCGAAATCCGACGACCAGACTCGAACTGATAACATCCACATTACAAGTGTGGCGTTCTACCATTGAACTACATCGGATTAGCCGGAAGGCCAGCTTTGGGAAGAGCCTTCCGCTGCTACGGTTCTTAATTGCGCATTAGAAAAGAATGTTAAATGTTATTCGCAGAGAACTCCGCAGCTAAAACTCTGCAAGCTCATGGTCAGACTCGAACTGACGATAACGGTTTTGCAGACCGTCCCCTTAACCTCTTGGGTACATGAGCAGGCTCCTGCCATAGCCGCTGCCGTCCATGACAGCCTATTGTGGACTAGCTATGGTGGAATGGGTGAGGTTGGACTCGAACCAACGGTGTTTCTGCGTGAGTGATTTACAGTCACTTGCCCTCGCCACTAGGCATACTCACCCAAGCATTTTTTAACGAAAAGATAGGAGACACCCGGACTCGAACCGGGATCTTCTGTACATAGTTTTATCCGGCTTTCAGTGTTTTTCCCATTAAAACTATATCTCCTACTGTAATAGTGGAAATCCTTTTGAAAGACCGATCCCCATGCGGTCTGACTACGGATCACGCCAAATTGCCCTTGACGATTTCATATGCCCATTTCATTGTTTTTATTAGAACTACGGGCAATGTAGTCCAATGGAGCCTCTGGGATTCGAACCCAGGACTTCCCGGTTATGAGCCGGGGTTTCTAACCATCTGAATTAAGGCTCCCTAACCGCCCTTCGGCGGTTTCCGCATTATTTTTCTAGTTGCTCACGCTATACCGGGCATATATCATACATTTTAGGAGTTCATACTGTGAAAAACATGGTCAAACCGACATATCACCCGGAATATGTCGGGAACAGCGGATAAAGGTGTCGATCCTTTTTCTCATGGGTCAAAGCCATGCGTGTCCTCCGGTTCACTAATCCGCTATATTTGTAATTTCTCTATATCTCTTTTAGTAAATGGCAATCCATATAATTTACACCATTTTCTAACAGCATTATCCGACACATGATATAACGCTCCAATCCTTGTAAATGGCTGATTCATAACTAAACACTCAAGCTCTTCTTTTTCTGGAATATTTTTTTGTCTTTCTGAACGTCTGCATTCAAAGCACATCTTGCTTTGTGGATTTATTTCACTTTTTCCGCAAACAGGACATATCTTCATTTTTCTTTCTGGTTTTATTTTTCCTGCAATCTCATTTTTTCTCTTTATGTTCCTTCCTGTAAAAGTCTCAAGTTGAGTTCCGCAGTTAGGACAAATCCATCTTAAGTTTTCTATGCGATTATCATGGTTATCACCATTTTTATGATCCAATGTCATTACAAGCTCTTTCCCATTCCACATTTTACCTTGACCACATATTTCACATTTTGAATCATCTGAAATCTTTTTATACCATCTTCTCAATGTTGCTTGCGTGGCTGTACTATGATTACAGAATACATTATCTTCATTTCTTTTTGTCGGATGGACACTTTTGAAATGATCTGTAGAAATTCCGTATTTTCGGATTCTTTTCTTTACGGTATCTGAATTTCTTCCGCTTACCGTGCTGTATCCGATACTACGCAGAACATCTTTCATACATTTTGATCCTTTTACAATTTCTTCAAGTTCTTCTTTGCTGTACTTATCAATTAATGGTTCTCTCACTGTTTCACTTCCCCTATTATTACCATTTGGCGATAGCCCATTAAACATCTATATATCGAATATTTTTTACAAATTCTCGCGGGAATATTGCAAAGCTTTTTCCGTCTTGTTCGACCGCTTTAAAGCATTGCATATCACTATCATATTGAAACGTTGTGTCCTTATAGGTCTCTATGCTTTCGGATGTACCATCAACAAATTGAATTTCAACCATATGACACCTCAATTCCATATCACGAACATGCTTCCAATGTACGAAAATAGCATTGTTCCAAAACCGATTATGCTTGCCTTGTCCCTTTTTCCTTTCGCAAAGAACAAGATGCATAGGCACATCAAAATATCCAAAAATGTTATAAAGTATCTGAACCACATATTATCCTTCTCCAATCATTCTGTTCAAAATTCGTTCTGCTATTTCTTCCGTTGGCGTATAGTTTGGTGCATCCTTAATTGCCGAAGTGATACTTGCTTTAAATCCATCGTATAATTCCTTATGCTTTTGAAGTTCGTCTAAAAGGATTTTACAAGCATTCTGAACGGTGAACGGATTGTTCATGAAATTCACTTCTGCTTGTCCCTCAAAATCAACACCGCTCATTCTTTCGATATTCAATGTGACGGTCGGAAATTCCAACGGATTCACTTGAAAATCAAGGTGTGTGATTTTTTCAATCTGCTTTCCGTCTATAAACACTCTATGTATGTGCTTATTTTCTTTGTCTTGTTCAATCTTCACGTTGGCTAACAAATCAATTCCTCCCGAAACTTTTCCATCTCATTCACACTTATTCCAACGATACCAGCGCTTTCTTCACTGCTTGTCGCCCGAAAATGTGCTTTTGGATGCTGTGGAAACATATATTCAAACATAAGGTAGTTGCTTGCGTCCAGTAGAAATTCCCGGTTTCCTGTCTCCTGATATTTCTTAACGCATAATTCCATTGTAGGGATTGCCTGAACATTTCCAGTAGCAAAGTTCTTTCTTGCTGTCCCGTATTTGTAAAAACTCATTTCTACGCGGTTTTTTCTCAGCTTGTCAAATTCTTCGCTATACTCCTTTGACATATCAAGACTTTCCATTACTTTAACCTCTCCAATTCTTCTGCAAACTTCTGAAGCATTTCTTTGTCTGTAGCATTTGGAACCACCGTCACAAATCGACCGATCAAAGATGTGACTCCGAGAAGGCTGCATCCATCAACCACAGTTCTTCCGTGCATGATATCAATATCCATATCATCATGATATTTTTCGCAAAGACGAATGAGTTTTTCTGCGGATTTTACGGAATCTATGTTGTAGTTAAGCATTTTTATATACATACCTCCCATGTTTTCTGTATCTTTTCGTTGGGTAAATGCATTCTCCATGTTTATCTGCAATTTCTATGAGCCGATCAAACATTGGTTTTGTCATTAAAACATATGAATCTGTTTCAATTCTAAAGTCTTTGTATTCTCTGAACGTATTGGATTCATTTACAAATTTTGATATGTCCATTATGGACATATTGGAGCTGTCAATAAGCATTTATTCCTCCAAATTCTTGCAAATCTCAATGAAATCCAGTTTGCTGAGTTCCTTTAGCTTGTCCGCGTATACCAGAAACTCATGCGACATAATCGGAAATCCAAGAAGTTTCTCTGCGTATTCATAAGCATATTTTCTATCATCTCCGGTCAACATACATATGCCGGTAAAAGTCTCGATTACAACCGCTTCGTGTTTTGTCATGATTTGTTCTCCATATTTAAAATTCTTACTGCTTTCTCAACGTGTTCCCTCCGTAATCCTCCGTCTTTTTCATAGAAAGATGTTCTCACAAGGCAATCACCAATGCCAGCTTCATCATATTTGTGTTTTGGAAAATCATCGTCAAGGCTCACAAAACGAATGTCCTTATCCTGCTGGTTATCCAGCCATGCTTTAATTTCTTTTGGTCTATCCTGCCCGATGTATGGCGTATGGTCTACGATTTCCATACTGTATTCTTTGAGTGTATCGGTCAAATATGTATACATGGGATGTTCCGGTTCATTTTTTCTTTTTCCCAAATCACGCCATGTCGAAGAAAGAACAATTTCCGCGCCAGTCCGGTCAACGATCTCTTTCAGTAGTTTTACCTTTTCAGGATTTATTTCTGTATAGCCTTTACAGTCTTTCGTCTGCTCAAAATAATCCATAGAGTTCAGGACTCCATCAATGTCAAGGAAAATAATCTTTCGCATAGTAACCTCCGCATAATTAAATTTCTTCGCTTTTTGTTCCCATTGCCGTGCATGTGAATCCAGGAATTCGTACAAAATCTTCTTCTCCTATAGGTGGATATAAGGCAAATACTCTATATTCATCCCCTTTTGAAAAAACAATGCTATTTTTATCTACATTTATTTTTTTGGTTTTCAAATATTGTTTTACGGATTCTTTTAAGTCATCCTCACTTAATTTGATTTCTACAAGATTATTCAATTCCATGGCTATTACAATTCCTCCAACTGCTTTTCCAATTCATCTATTTTGTCAGATATGCAGGATTGAATTACTTCTATGATGTCTGGATATTCTCTTAAGTATAATTTTTCATCGTCTGAAACAAGTTTTATTCTTTGCAAAATACATCTGGACTTAAAATGGCTGAGTCTTTCTAACTCGCATCTTATTTTGTTACCTTGTTCCAACTGCTCAATCGTCATACTCTCTCAACTCCTGTTCTGCCGCAAGTTCCCATTTATCGTTCTTATGCGTTCAGTTTTCCTCGCACCATTTACAACTTCCATGGTTCCGGCAGGTTTTATCTATAGCCTTTCCTCCACGATATGGCTTGCGGTGGGATTTACCGGACTGGATGGATTTATTGAGGCTCATAATTTATTCTCCAGAAATTTCTTAAGTTCTTCTGTACAGTCTTGACAAAGTTCAAAATTTTCTGTTGTGTAATCATGCCCTGTCATATTTCCGTTATACAGATAATGGAATTTGACCTTATTCCTTTTCTTTGAAACATCATAAAACTTTGTTGTCCATCCCATTTTTGTTGAAATTATCTTTCCGCACCTGTCACACACTGTTGTGTTAATTGTTGCCATGCTATTTACCTCAAATCTGTATCGACTGATAGCGGTCGCTGTTCAAAAATATTTTTTGTTTTCACGGAATTTTCAGAACCGCTGTTTTTTTATTTTTGATTTTTTCGGATTACCCGATTTATCTTCTGTGGAATTTATCTGCCCGAATGGGCTTTATCTTTTGTGAGTGAAGTGTTATCTGATGTGTGTTAATCTCCGAAGTATGGAGTGAAGTCATTCGCTTTTATTTCCAGAACTTTCTTCCCGTCTACTTTGGCTTTAAATTTCAGTTCTCCGGTTTCATAGTCCCGGGAGACGCTGAGTTTGATTTCACCAATATCAAGTCCGGAACAGAGATTCATCAAAGCGTCGCCCATGTCCATTAGGGCTGATCTGACCGCTCCTTCGGCATTTACAAGGATATCTTCTTCCGGGTTAAATTCAAATTCATTTTCGCAGTGTTCACACATTGGCTTGTCTCCTTTCAGTTCGCCGTAGGCGAAAAATTTTGGTGAATTTTTAGCGTTTCTTTCTTCCGTTGCGTCCGCCGTGTTTTGGAAGAGCCTCCGGGATAATACCTCTCGCTTCAAGTTGCATTTTAAAATACTGTAATCCCTTTGGTGTGAGATACGTCTGAATTCCGGAAAAATCCGTTGCATGGGTTCATATAGGATTTCATCTGGAACAGATCACTCTTTCTATACGGCTCCATCGGCCTTAGTTCACCCTTGCTGGTGGAGTATATATATTTCTCCCGTTTCAGCCATCCAATCAGCTGAGATTGACTCATTCCGAGTTCTTTTGCCCCGTCCCGGAAGTTTGTGAGAAGCTTTGAGTCGCATAACGCCTGAAATGCACTGGCGTCGGGTTCCATGACGGCTATCTTTTCATCTTTCTTCTGGATTTCTTCTTTCTGGTTTGCAATTATCCTGTCTCTTTCCGCTATGCGGCTCTGAGCCACAAGTAACGCTCTTTCCATAAGCTCATCATCGCTCATGGCGTCCTGATTAAAGATGTACCCGCCGTGCTTTCTGATTGACGGAAGTATTTCTGACGTTACCCAGCGCTTAAACCGTTTTGCCGATGGAATTCTACTACTCATTACCAGTGAATATAATCCAGACTCATTTATCACTTTCGTTTGCTGGGTATGATTGTTTGCATCCAAGACCCCCATTAGAGTGGAGTCCTCCTCATCCACATTCGTTCTTACGGCTTGATCTGGCTTTTGATACCCAAGTGCTTTTGCAACATCGTTTCCAACAAACCAAACTTCATCGCCAATGGTTACTGTTCTTACTTCGCCGAACTCTGGGCTACTGAAAATTCTTAATTCGCTCATGTGTCATTCTCCTTCCATTCTGTGAACTTGTCTTTTTTATTTTTGAGAGAAATTTGAATTGGACTTCATAGCATGTCCAACTATTTCTCGCATTAACTGTGATACTGTAATATCTCTACTTTCCGCTGTTTTAAATAACCACTGGTTCATCTCATCATTGAGACGTATTCTAATGGTATTTACTTTAGGGTCTGTCGTTGGTCTTCCCTTCATGATTTTTAATCTCCTTTATGTAGGACAAAATAGCTTTTAACTATGGCTTGAGAAGTCATTAGGTCGCCTTGCCCTTGCGCCACCAGACCCCCACCCGGGTTTCACAGCGGCCCCTATGAGCGGGCGAACAAGGAAAGTGACGTGTGCTACTCTCCGATCTTAAACTATTCGGAAAACCTATGTTTTCGGAATAGTTAGAGCCTAATAATGCACAAAAACGCACAATATACAGCTTTATCATTTATGCAAATTGCTATTTGCGTCTATAAACATGCAAATGAAACACAATTCATTATAATTATCTGTCTATTTAATCGTCTGGCAGCGCCTGGATCAGCTCTGAAGCGCTGGTTTTTGTCGCTTGTTCTGCAATCTGGTGGATCTCGTCCTGTGATAATGCCGGGGCGCTGTCCCCTTTTATCTCAATCTGCTGCACGCCCTCGTTGTATCCGTATGCTGCCTTGGCTGTAAAAATCTTGTTGCCATCGCTGCCCGGGTGCTGATGCAACCAGTTCATGAGTTTTCCTCCACAGATATCTTTCCATTTTTTTACCGTTTTGCCATGCGCGGAACTTGCCCTATACTCTCCGTTCATCCAGTCCGTAAAAGTTGCCCTGTTTATTCCGACCAGATCAGAGAACGTATCAAGCGTTGGAAGCGTCCCATATTTAACGCATAACCTTTTATATATATCAAATATATTATCTAATAATTCAATATCATCATTGCTTGGTTTGATAATATTATCTGAGATATAATAAATCATATCATCGAAGTTATCAGCTATAATCTTTTTATTCTCTGGTATTTTGATTTCATCCGGGTTTATGAGTAACTCTGTCTGTATATATTCGTCAGCTAATTGATATATTTTATTTTTATATACTTCTGCCCCGTTTTCCGCTCTAACTGTATTCGCCATAATCCCACCCACTTTGCCGCGTTAATTTATAAAACTATCTATCCTCGCCTTGCATCCAGGCAACAAAAAAGCGGTCTTCTAAATCTGTACTCTGATCGTAGAAAACCGCATCAAATGCGCCAAGCAATATGTAACTGTAACAATAATACCTCATATTTCGCCAAATGTCAATATT
>ERZ1090879.1795-NODE-1797-length-11252-cov-14.575422_pt1 | contig 11252 bp, 10 predicted proteins | sample MGYA00478472_ERZ1090879 | MGnify/ENA primary metagenome ERZ1090879 (study PRJEB33644, sample SAMEA5815723) | chicken gut metagenome | biome: Chicken; feature: Gastrointestinal Tract; material: Caecum | place: Ireland | collected 2019-01-01 | study: A study of...
GAGATGACGTCGAGTCTCGTGGGCTCGGAGATGTGTATAAGAGACAGCAATAAAGTTACTATAAATATAATATGGAAATCCATCAACTGAATCAACATAGGCTTCCATATAGGCTTGTTGATTTGGCGAATTTACATTATCATATCCTAGCATAAAATTTAGTTTTATAGATTGACCAGCAATATTACTCAACTCAAAAATCTGTGAATATGGGTTCGGGTCTCTAAACCATAGTCTAGCCAAAAAATCACCAGAAATTGTATAACCGTCATTCCATTCTACCCAGTGGTCAGGATTAGTCAAATCAACTTCTTTATCATCAATATAGATAGGAGGACTAGGGTTAGAATCGCCATCAATAAAGATTAGATTTGATTTGATATAAATATAACCGCCTTTACAGTTATTTTCTAATTGTAAAGCAGTAAAAATATCTGGTTTTGAATAAGCAACTGTAAATAAGATTGTACCAGTTGAAATCTCCGTATCATTGATTGTAATTGCTCTAATACTAATGCCGTATTGTGTATCAGTTTCAAGTCCTTTAATTTGATAACTACCATTATAGGGCGGTGTACCATCTGTCACATATTGTGCGTCTGAATTAAAGATAACCTCGCCCTCAGTATCATACAACTCAACAATATATCTATCAATTCTTTCATCTTGCGTTTGGTTGTAAGTAAATTCAAAAGTAAAAGAAGAATTTGTGACAACGTTATTGACAGGCAGGTTAGTAAATGCTATAGTAGGTGTAGTATAACAATAAAACTGAATAGGGATAGAAGCAGCTGATTCATTGCCATCAGCATCAAATACACTCAATACAGCATTGTAATATTTTCCATTAGTTAATTCACCTGCATTTACAATATGTTGATAAGCAAATGTTTCTTGCTTTTCAGCGTAAACAATCTGGTTTGTATCTTGGTCACGAATCGTTAGTTTATTTGCAACTACTTGTGAACCAGTGCCTTGAACCACAAATTGAAAAATATGCTCTTGTGTTGCATCAAATGCGGCAGTCTGTAGTAATGTAGGTCTAGTAAGTGCCATATATGCACCTCCTTACATAAAAAATGACAAATTTTGATTTCCATTAGGAATAAAAATCTTAACCATTTCACCCACAGTTGGGCTTGTCTTATATGGTTTCATAGCATGAACTTCTCCATTATATTGAACATTCCATGTACCGTCTGCATTGCTAGATAGCACAATTCCACTATAAATCATTGTACTATAGTTCTTACAATAATCATCTAACATTTTATAGATACCCTGAATCAGCTTATTGACAGCACTAGACTGTTTTTGAATATTGTCAGCCATACCCTTCCTCCTTTATAAAGGGGAGGATTGGCCTCCCCTATTATTTTCTTCCAGATTGGAATTGAACAACTTGTCGCAAGAAATTGTTGTTTAGATAATCAGCAAATCCTTGGCCGTCAGTAACATTAGGCAGATTTGGTGCAAAATTTTGAATAGTAACAGTTGTCATTTGACTACTACTTTGTGCAAATCCACTAATCTTATTCAACATCTGATTAGGAGTAATTGAACCCCAAGACCAAAGATTTCTTGTGATATCAGCAGGAATAACACCATCACCCGGATTTAAAACACGCATTTCAGGCCCACGTTCACCAACCATAGATAGACCGCCAACAGCAGATTTAGTACCAAGGGCATATCTACCATTCAATCTATCTTCCAGAACGTCCCATGTGTTAGTAACCGGGTCGAACTTAGCACCAATTAGTGAACCAAGATACTTATTTTCAGCATTTAGTCTATCTTTTTCAGCTTGAGAAGTGGCTGTATGCCAAGCGTTAGCGTTAGCCCACATTCTATCAATGACTTCATCACGAGTCATGCCATCATATAACTGCTCACCGCCATCTTGCCCACCACCGCCACCGATATCACCGTCAATTCCGGGGAAAGTGGCATTTTGTGCGTCTTCTAATTCCTTTAGTAGAGCAATGTATTCATCAACAAATTGCTGTAGATTATCAAGCCGATTCTCCCAATTTTTGTTTTCAAAATCAATGCCGAACAGTTGTTCAGCAAGTAACTTATCTTGGCTGTCTTGATAATCCTCAAGAACAGAACTCCATTCGTCTTTATATTCTTCCCATTTAGCAATTTCTTCATCCATTAGGTCTTTATACTCTTGGCTGTATTTATCGAATTGGTCTACACGTTGCATCCAATTTTCGCCTTCGAGTTTAATACCTAATTCTTGCTCAATAAGAAGTCTATCTTGGTCTTCAATATAGTCATCGACCATGGATTCCCATTCTTTTTTATAATCTTCCCATTTGGCGATTTCATCATCAAGTAGATTCTTGTAATCTTCGCTATAGTCATCAAATTGGTCAACACGGTCTTTCCAATTCTCACCCTCTAGCTTGATTCCAAGTTCTTGTTCGATTAACAGACGGTCTTGTTCCTCAATATAATCATTGACTAGATTGGCCCATTCTTCACGGTATTTATTCCAATATTCAATTTGTTCTTCAATAACACCAATAGCTTCTTCTTTTTGTTTTTCAAGGGCTTCAATAGCATCCTTATACTCTTTTTCACGCTTTAATTCTTCTAGTCTTTTTTGAGCATCAGAAACAGCTTGCGTGTCTTGAACATATTGGAATTTGCCGTCTTTGTAAACCATAACCTTAGATTGTTTAGCACGAGCTAATTCGTCTAGGGCTTCTTCTAATTCAATCTGTTCATTGAGTTCTTCATTCTGTTTTTCTAGGGCTTCAATCTTTTCGTCCCAATAGGCTTCTTCTTCTTCTTTTTGCTTTTCAAGAGCCTCGATTTCTTCGTCAATTTGACCAACCATATAATCAGCCAATTTTTCATAAGCATCTTGCTTTGTGTAGAGAGCGTCAAGTTGCTTCTCAATTTGACTAACCATAAAATCAGCTAGTTTTTCATAGGCTTCTTGTTTCTTGTAAAGGGAATCAAGTTTCTTTTCAATCTCTTTGACAACATAATCAAAGGCCGCTTCATAATCAGAAATTTGTTGTTCTAGTGAATCAATAATTTCTTGTTGGGATTCTTCCCATGCCCTTTCGGCTTCTTCAGCAGCATCTTCAGCGGCTTGTGCAATGTTGTCGTAAATTGATTGAATTTGGTCTTCATAATCCCACCATTGTTTTTGTAGCTCTTGAATGTAAGAATCGTTATCAGTCAAGCCTTGCTTACGATAATATTGTGCTTGTTCATGAACTACTGCCTGTAGTTCTCTTAGTTTAGCAATCTGTTCTTCATTAGATTTACCATTCTTTTCCATTAAGAACAGCTCATGTTCTAATTGGCTAATACTATCATCATAGCGGTCTTTTTGTTCTTCCTTAACATCAGCAATTTGTTGTTGAACATTCCACCATGCTTGTTGCAAATCACGGATATAGGAAGATTCATCACTTTCGCCTTGAGCACGGAACCATTGGGCTTGTTCGTGCAATACCTTTTGGATTTCTTGTAATTTGGCAATTCTTTCAGTGTCAGATTTACCTTGTTGTTCCATAAGGTATAGTTCATGTTCAAGAATTTCGACACGCTCTTTGAACAAATCATTCTGTTTTTTTAATGGGTCGGTAGCAGTACCGCTGCCGCCACCAGAGCTACCAGATGTACCGCCCAAAGGAGAAAAAGTAGCACTTTGGAATAATTGCTCTATAGCACTTGCGGAACTTTCTATTTCATTAGTGGTGTCCTTGAATGAGTTCAGCAAATTAACTGTATCACTGTTCATTTGGCCCAGTTTTTTACTAGTATCTCCACCAAGTATTCCTGACACAGCATTTGCAACACTTAATGCAGCCGCCGCTTTTTCAGCACTTAAACCAAGATTCTTGATTCTTTCGGCATAAAAATCGATTGCATTACCAGCACTTTGAGAAGCACTTATTGATTCTTGAATTTCTGCATTCAGTTCACTTGTCGCTTGAGCACTTTCTTGTTTTGCATAAGTGGCTTCAATTTCTTGAATAGCGGTTTGCTTTAGCTGATTTGCATGTTCATTTAACTTCTCATTGTTGATAGACAACTTGCCATCTTGAAATTCAAGCATTGAGATATAATCGTATCCCAAATTTAATAGCTTGCCCAGAGAATCATAAGAAATATTACCAGTTTCATTATACTCTTGAACGACGGAATTTAACGTAGCATAGGCATCATCTAGTTCACTTAGTTCAGAAGCCACATCTTGTAGTGCTTCATATAAATCTTCCAAAGTAGGAACTGTTTCCTCAACAGCTTCGTTCATGTTATTCTGAGCGTCTGTTGTATCATCAATAGAGCCAATTACTTCATCAAGATAATCTTTCCATTCTTGATAAATTTCTGGGTCAATATAATCTTTTAGCTCTTCTAATCTTTGTGACCAAGTTAAAAGTTCTTTCTGAGCATTAGTCAAACTTTCTTCTGAATCTAATAATTTCTCGTTAGTCTTTTGGTAAGCCTTGGCATTTACATTTTCTTGGTCGGCTAATTTTTGAAGTTCTTCGGTATATTTTCTAACTGATTCACGAGAAGATTCATATTGTTCTTTTGCCTTATTTAAGGCAGTAATTCCTTCTGCACTATCAGAACCAAAAGCCTGATTTGCTAATCTTTCTCTTTCTACTTCTAATAATTTTTGATTTATAGCAATTTGGGCTTCAAGTACCTTTAGTCTATTCGTTTCTTCCTCAGTTAAACTACCTTGACGTTCTTTAAGGTCTTCATATTCTGTTGTTAAACTATTGATAGTATCAGTATACTCAGCTACATTCGCTTCAAGATTCTCAACAACATGAATCATGTCATCTATATTATTGCTGATATCTGTATCTGCTAATGCTGATATTTGTCCTAAAGCAGTACTCATCAATAACAGCTCTGAAACAAATTGGCCTACTGGTGAATTTATAAGCCCCATAAGAGCATCTGCTACTGTCAGTATATCATCAACAAAATCAGCTAACACACTATCAGAAAATTCTTGGAATTGTCTCTTTATTTCAGAAACTTTAGCTGATAAACTTTCCATATAGGCAGCATTCTCCCGTGCAGCAGAACCAGAAGAATTAAGTGCTACCTCTGTTGCTTCAGTTGCAGTAGAGAAATTTTTCATTAAAGCCAGAAAGTTATTAAGCTGAACTTTATCTCCGATGGTTTGTGCTATATAATTACGTTGGTTTGCATCTAATGTTTCCCATCTATCCGCTAAATCGCCCAATAATTCATAACTACTTCTTAACTGCCCAGTCTGTTCATCAAACATATTGATATTTAGACTTTCAAATATCTCTCTTATTTTTTTACCGTCAGAAGAAGCGTCATCTAATACAGAAGCTAAGTCGGCAAAAATCGCATTAAGGCCTCTGGCGGCTTTATTTGCATTTCTTGTCTCCTCTGTAATAGCAATAGTCATGCCAATGGTTTCTTCCATTGAATTGCCAAAAGAAGATGCAGTCGAAGAAACAACGTTTAATGCTTCTGATAAATCAGCAGATGAAACAGAAAAGTTGTTGGAAGTTTCATTAATTGCATCGATAATATGCTCTGCTTTTTCAGCTTCAGTTCCAAATCTACCTAATTCTTCTCTGAATGCAATCATTTGAGAAATAATAAAACTAGCACTTTCGCCAGCACTTATTTCTTCGTCAGCAATATTTTGTAGTGTGGCCGCAACTTGCCCTAATTGAGCAGCATCTTCGTCATTAAAGCCGTTTTTACGGAATTCCAAATATTAAACAACATCGTTATTGTTGTTGGTGTATAAAACAAATTATTGATTTTTTGTAATCTTCGTTTTCATTAAATTCCCAATAAGGAATTCTAAGTAAAGGTATTTTTTTATATTCGCAGTATCTTGTCTTATATTCATCATTAGATTTAACTTCATTAAGATGGTCACTTTGTTTATAATGCAATTCACCGTCAACTTCAATTAAAATTCTTTTCGATGAATCATACCACAAACAAAAATCAAAAGGAAGCAATCTTTTCTTTCTGCAATCTGTGAATTTAAATTCTCTTTTATATGGGATATTTTGTTCTTCTAAAAATTCGGCTACTATTTGCTCATAGCTGCTTAATTCTCTTGACCCAACAGCAGAATATCCATCATCAGAATTTAATTGCTTATAATATTGTAATCTATTAGAAAAATTATTATAATCAATAACAAATGTTTGCCCAAATTTGTTTTCAATCATAACTTTGGCTTTATTATAAGATTGATTTTTCCCAACTGGCTTTATCTTATCTTTTGGCGTTAATACTTTGTATCCTGCCATTTCAAATTTTTCTATAACAACCTCAACTTGTAATCTTTTATAATTTTGACTTTTTTTGTGTGCACAACTTGTACATAAGCCAGGAAATTTTTGTGTAATTAAAGTATCTTTAAGAACGTCGCTTCTTTCTCCGCATTCTTTACATTTAATAGTAACTTTAATTCTTGACTTGCCTTTTTGCTTAAAACTGCGAATATTTAGGCACTCTATATTGTTCTCTTTACAAAAATCAATAATTTCTTGTTTTGTTTTTTCTCTTACCATATTACACCTCTTAATACTTTCGTGTTAAGTTTAGACTATATCTTCATCTATAAAAATAGATGTGGGGCACTTCGGCTTCACTTGAAGCCTATCGATATTATTTCAATCGTAGTCGTTGAACCTTCTCTTAAATCAATAAGAGCTTGGATGCTGATTGTCCAATCCTTACATCTGTTACAACTTTGGTGTGTAAGGCTCTAAGGAGTTTCCAGCAATTCACCCCATCCCATACATATATCACTATATGCTCTACCTAATTCCTAAGTAGCGGCATCTACCATCTCAGAAGCAGTTCTGCCAACTGTACTACCCATATCTGACAATTTAGATACATAATCATCTAACGAATCACCAGACAACTCGGAGACCTTCTTAAATTCGGTTAATGCAGCGTCAAGTTCAAAAACTTGTTCTACCATAGCTTTAATAGCGTCGGTTGCCAATTCAATAGCTTTGTAATAAGCACTATAAATCAAGCCAGCTTCCATAAAACTTCTGTTTGACCTGTTTACAGAATTGCCAGCATTATTAGCACTATTACTAACAGCATCTAGCCCCTCAGAAGCCGCTCTTGATTCAGACGCAATATTACTATCAAGATTAAGTCGAATATTTCTTGAAGCGGCGTTTAATTGTCTCTGAATATCGCTTACATCAAGTTCAACACCAACTAAGATTCTATAATTAGAACTACTTTTCGCCATCATTTACCTCCTTCCCTAGTTTCTATTTTTACCAAATTTTCTTGGCTTAATCTGGCTATATGCAATAAGAATGGCTTCAGCTTCATCGTCTTGTGATTTTTTACTTTTTGGGCCAAACCACAATAATTCTAATCCAAATAACTGATTAACCATTATAACAGCTTTTTCTTTTAATACATCTCTTTTCTTACCTTCTTGTGTTCCATCAAAAATAGCAATTTTACTACGCCAAGTAGTTGGTGAAAGAAATTGAACGGGAATTTGATAACTAGCCATAATACCATAAATAAAACCCTGAACACCGCCTAATTTAACCAATGTTTGTAATCCACCACCAGTTTTGAGTGGCACGTCTTCCATATAGACAATATCAGGCTTGTATTCTTCAATAATTTCCTTTAAATCAGGACCTTGATGAAACAATCTATCTCTCCAATCTTCCCCTTTGGGCTTGATTGTGGTATGATATACTAAATCCAATCCATCAAAAACAGCAATTCCCGTACTACTTGTACTAGCATCAACTCCCATTACAATCATATCTTTACCTCACTTTCACCATTTTCTTAATTTTAATCCTGCTCTTTTCATTCCTTGGGCAACCCACTTATCCATATTTGTTTTCCCAACTTTTTTAACAAGCTTAGACCAAGCATCACGTTTACTAGCCCATTTACCACTTTGCGTACCATGACCAAACGCAGGGCCAGCCAATCCTTCATAAATAACTTCTGCAAGCCCATCTGTCATAACAAAGTTATCAATAGCAGAAGCGTGTTGACCATATTGTGGGTCTTTTGGGTCTGTCGAAGGCCGGCCCGGAGTTAATTCACTTGGTTCAAAATAAAATTCGCCCTCAATTTTACCAGTCGATTCATTAGCATCAACATCAGTGTCCCACGCTTCTTTAAATTCACCAGTTCTATTATACTTCTTAGGCTTGTATGCTTCATACACAATTAACCTAACCAATTCTCTATTCTCATTCCAAATTTTTTGAACAATATAATCAACCACAATTTTTAACTGTGGCGTTAACATCTTATATACTTCTAAATCATTTTTTGCTGGTTGCGCCATTCTTATTCACCCTTTGCTTAATCATTTCTAGCATAGGAGCAACCTTAGAAAGAATTTGTGTAATCACACGTTGACGTTGAATAATTTCCATATGATTGATAGCTTCATCAATTTTATACTTATTCTTAACCTTACTACCAACAATTTCAAAAATGCCAGAAGCATCTAGTTCACTATATTCATGCTTATCTAGTTCTTCTTTACCAATATTAGTAGCATGGAACATAAGAAGCATGTTTTTATTCATTTCTCGTTCAGACCAATTATCAAATACAACAACGGCCTTGGCAATTTGCTGAATTTGTGCAGTAGTCAGATAAGGATTTACCTCAATATCAAATTCTTGAACATAAACGGGTTCAACAGCTTTTAGATTCATCATTTTCCTTTTATTCCTTTCATATCAAATATCAATAATAGTTAATTGCAACATAGCGGGCTGTACGACAGAATACATATAAGATTCTTTAGTTCTATCAACAACACTTTCCTCATACTCTGCAAACATTTCCCAAAAAGAATCTGATTCCATTCTACTCCAAGATTGGGTTGGATTTCTTTCTTTATTTGTATAAAGTTTAAAATATTGCAAAAGTCTATCTCTTAATTTGCTTCTATCGCGCTTATCCATGGTTTCTTTCATTTCTGTCAAAAAGGCATAAGTTTGCTGATGCATAGCATTGATTGTGTCAATTTCATTACGCATCGTTTCTTGACAATTCTTTAGTTCTGTGATATCATTGCCATATCCATTCAATTTTTCAAAAATCTCAGATTCTCTATTCTCTTTTTCTTTTTCTATCTTAATTCTTTCAGATAGATAAGCCTTAACTTTCTTAAACACTAAAACTAAAAATCCAACAGCAACCAGAAATTTAACAACATCAGCCAAAGTGATTTTTCCAAACAGGGATACAAATTCTTCCATTCCTGTCATAACAACTCACCTACTTTTTAACTTTCCAAACGCCACGAGACAGATATGCTTTTACATATTTTGGCACTTCATCACCAAAAGGATTAGGAATAATACGAATATTCCCATCTACATTAACATATAAATTGCCATGCTTTTCAAAACAGACTTCATGATAACCCTTGGGAATATCAGCCTTTTCTTTTACATTACAATTTTTTGGAAAATTCTTATTCTCTTTCCAGCTATTTGTCTTAGTACAGAAATAAGTATAGGGGCATTGATTATTAAGGATAGTACACAGTCCCTTTTCACTAAGTTTCAGGTAGTTACACATAGTTTACCTCCTTTTGAAAAAATAAGGGGAGGAAGTAATCCTCCCCCAAATTGGCGGTTAAACAGATACAGTTACGGTTGCTAGTGCGGGAGGCACAGTAGTATCATAACCAGTTAGGGTAGCAGAAATTACGCAAGTACCAGCAGTTGCACCTGTAGTAGTGATAACACCAGTACTTGCACCAATTTTCACATTAGAAGTAGTGGAAGCAGGAGTAGTTTCTACCGCAAAAGTAAAGTTGGAATTATCCTTAATCTGAGAAGCCATACCATTACCATAAACAACATACACTTGAACAGTAGTGGTGTCATCAGCAGTCATTTCTAGTTCACTATCAGCAAAAGTAATAGCTACTACATCGTCCTTCCAAGTCGCACCGAAGATTTCCTTAGTCATAGTACCGTAAATCTGGTCTTCATCACAAGAAGAGCTATCGTCTAGTACAAGGGCAGAACCAGTCAGAGATATAGTGGCAGCAGAACCAGCAGTTAGAGCTAGATTTTGTGTACCATCCAATTGAAAAGCGGGGATATCGGTAATAAGTCTACCATATCTAGAAGAGCCTTCAATCTGAGCAGTTGCGCCAGAGAAGATATCATTGATAATTACGACATGTAGTACCTTGGGTACATAGTTTGCCTTAATCTTCATAGACTTAGCATTCTCATTAATATAGAAGAACTTTACGCAATAAGTTTCGCCAATTTGTGCGGAATTAGCAGTAATTGTCTTGCCTACATTATCAATAACACCAACAGTCCAATCAGTATCAGTAGGCTTCTTATACCAACCAAACAGAGCACCATCAGTAGCTACAGCTTCGTAGGGAATGGGAATCTTGCCTTGAGCGACTACAGTCTCACCAGCCTTGGGAGATTCATATAGGTCTAGGCCACCAGATTCAATAGTAGTACCAAGAGCGGCAGCTACATACTCCATATTAAAGCCTGCAATTTGTTCATATAAAGTCGCAACACTTTATACCGTTCTTTAAAAGAACTGCTTATGTTTTCACATAAGTTCGGACTATTTGTTCATCTCTTTATAAAGAGAGAAGGATTTTTCCACATCCATTAGCTTGATGTGTACTCTCCCGCAAGGAGATAGTCTCTGAAGGTATTCCATGCCATTAAGGTTTAGGAATTTCCCTGCTAAACGTCCCATTTAACTTTTATCGCAGTTCTATTCGTGAGAATTTATTATTTGTTGTTAAAAGATAATTTATAGCTTCATTTAATTCTTCTATAGATGGTATACGATTTTTATAGGCTAATATTCTAAGTACTTTATAACCTTTAGATTCTACAAAATAATCTCTTCTTTTATCTTGTTCTTTTGTATTTTGATGCCAATACCATCCATCATATTCTATGTCTATTTTAACATCTTTAATAACCACCATATAGTCAAGAGACAATTTATCACATGGATAATTTAATTCACAATTACCATAATGTTCTTTAATAAAATTAAACAATTCTATTTGTTTTAAAGAAGTTTTGCAAGTTCCATTTTCCCACATGTTTTTAGATACTTTTGCACGAATTTCTTCAGAACATAATGGCGCATTCCCACCAAATTTCTTTCTGTTTGTCTCTCTTGTTCTTTCTATAATTTCTGGAATATTCCTTAATTCTGCTATTCCATTA
>ERZ1090879.1803-NODE-1805-length-11226-cov-7.117984_pt1 | contig 11226 bp, 7 predicted proteins | sample MGYA00478472_ERZ1090879 | MGnify/ENA primary metagenome ERZ1090879 (study PRJEB33644, sample SAMEA5815723) | chicken gut metagenome | biome: Chicken; feature: Gastrointestinal Tract; material: Caecum | place: Ireland | collected 2019-01-01 | study: A study of the...
CCGCTTGCGGGAAACGGCAAAACGTGCTGAACGCAGCAAATAGGGTCTTTCTGCGGCGGGAAACCCGCCTTGAAACATAAATTATGTTCACGAAAATTCCCGCCTTGCAAAGTGATTCTTTTTTAAAATAAATAATGTGCGCAAGGCGAATTTAGTTCGCCGTTAAGCGCGACACAATTTGTCGCGAAAGCGAGCTCACCGGAGGTGAATTCGCGCGACTATATAATGGTAGGCTCTAAAAAAGTCGCGCGAAGAGGAACTTGGTTCCTCAAACTCACGGAATTTTTACGACTCGGTCAGGCGTAAAAATTCGTGAACTCACATCACCGTATCGCCGCCGAGGCGCGATTCTACCTCCGACAGCTTAACCGATACTATCTTTGAAACGCCCTTTTCCTCCATCGTTACGCCGAAGAGCGTGTCGGCGTTTTCCATGGTGGGCTTGCGGTGCGTTATTACTATGAACTGCGTTTCGGTGGAGAACTTCTTTAAATACTTTGCGTATCTGCCTACGTTCGCCTCGTCGAGCGCAGCCTCTATCTCGTCGAGCACGCAGAAGGGCATGGGGCGCATGCCGATGATTGCAAACAGTATGGCAATCGCCGTTAAGGCGCGTTCGCCGCCCGAGAGAAGGGAAATTTTTGTGAGTTTTTTGCCCGGGGGACAAGCCTGAATTTCGACGCCCGCGTCGAGAGGGTCCTCACAGTCGGTATAGTCGAGCTCGAGTTCCGCCCTGCCGCCGCCGAACAGTTCCTTGAAGGTCTGCTTGAAGTTTTCGTTTATCTTGGCAAAGCCCTCGTTGAAGATGCGCAGCATCTCCTGCCTTATCTCGTCGAGCGCGACGCCCAAATCGTCTATCGCCTTTTCCATGTCCTCCTTGTCGGAAGCCATCTTGTCGTAGCGCTCTTTTATCTGCTTGTATTCCTCTACGGCGTTGGGGTTTATCGCGCCGAGCATGGTTATCTGCCTCTTTAAGGAGGCGACGGTGCCGGGCGCCGACTCTATATCGAAATCTTCGGTCTTGTATTTTAGGCAGCCTTCGTAGTCCTCGCCGTACTCGTCCATAATGCGCTGCTGCATATTTTCGAGGTCGGCGTCGAGCTTGGTGAGCGCTATCTGCTGGTTGTTGCGCCTGTCGGTATTCTCCTGAATGCTCTTGTGCAGTTCCAGCCTCTCGATATCTATCTGCTTTATGCGCTCGTTGGTGGCTACCTTGTTGTCGGTAGTCGCCTTTATGCGCTCGCGGATATCGTCTACCACCGCCTGCTCCTCTTTGGTGAGCGCCGAGTGTTCGGCCTGGCGGTTGAGTTCTTCGAGCTCGCGCTCGATATCGGGTATTGCGGCGCGCGTGCGCGCAATTTTGTTTATCAGCTCTTCCTTTTCGGAAGTGAGCCTTTCGGTATTCTCCTTGCCCGACTTTACCGCCGCCTCCAGCGACGCCTTTTCGACCCTCGCGGAGTTGAGCTCTTCGAGCTTTTCGTCGCGCCGTTTTACGAGCGCGTCGTACTGGGTGGAGATGTTTTCAATAGCCGAGGAAGCCTCGGTGGAGCGCTCGTTCAAATCGCTCGCGCCGCGCGTCGTTTCGCTGTATTTGTCGTCGAGGGCGGCAAGGCGCGAACTTATCATTTCGGCGGTCTGCGCGAACACCGAATATCTGCTCTCTTCGGAGGAGAGCTGTTTCAATAAACTCTCGGAGAGCTGTTCGTTAGCCGCAAGTTCGGCGCGGGAGCTCTGGAAACGCTCGCGCAGGGATTCGAGCTGCGCGTTCTTTTCGGCAAGTTCTGCCTGCGCCTTTTCGCGCATGTTCTCCGCGCGGGCGAGAGCGCTCTTCTTTTCGGCGATGCCGTCCTCTATCTCCTTTATTCTGCGCTCGTTTGCAAGCAGATTGCCCGCGTTGTCTTTGCGCGAACCGCCCGTCATCGAACCCGAGCTGTTTATCACGTCGCCGTCCAAAGTTACTATCTTGAACGCGCGGGGATATCTGCGGGATATCTGCGTGGCATTTTCGATATTGTCGCACACGAGCGTGTTGCCGAGGAGGTATCTTATTACGTTGTCGTACTTTTTGTCGTATTCCACGAGGTCTACGGCGTAACCTATCGCACCCCTTTCCTTGCGGGCGGAACGTATGCTTTCGCCTTCGAGCCTCGGGCGGAGCGCCTCTACGGGCAGGAATGTAACCTGGCCGCCTCGGGTGCGCTTTAAGTGTTCAATCAAAAATTTGGCGTCGTCGCGCGTGCCCGTGACGACGTTCTGCATGGAGCCGCCGAACGCCGTCTCTATCGCAACCTCATAGTCGCCCGACGTGGTCACGATATCGGCAATCAGACCCTGAATTTTTGCCGAAATTTCGGAATACGCCTTTGCGTCGGTCATGAGGCGTTTTACCGAATATATGTAGCCGTCGAACCTGTCGCGCAGCGCCTTTACGGTTGCGAGGCTGTCGTTTAAACTGCTTATCTGCGAACGGGCGTCGTAGGCGCGACGGGTGTAGGTCTGAACGCTCTCCTCGCAGTCGCGCACGTCCTTTGCCGCCCTCTCCATGACGTCGTTTTCCGAGGAGATGAAGTCGGTGAGTTCGCCGTGCTTTTTTATGCTCTCGTCGTAGTCCTTTTTGTATCCGTCGCGAAGCGTTTTAATCTCCGCCAGGGTCGACTGCACTTCGGAGAGACGCTCGTTGAGAAGTTCGCGCTGAGCCTCTATCGAACCCATGTTCTTGTTGAGGTCGGAGAGGTTGCGGAAGGTGTCCATTACCTTCTTTCTGTTCTCGTCGTTCATCGCCTCGAACTTGCCAATCTCCTGCGAGAGAGCGGAGAGCTCCTCTTCGGCCGTGCGGCACTCCTCGGCGAGCTTTGCAGCCCTGTCGGCATTCTTTTCGTTGTATGCCTCGGCGCGGCGTATTTCGCGCTCTATCTCGTCGATTCGCTGTGAGGAGAAAGTTACGTCCTCCTGCGCGGAGCGGAGCTTTTCTTTTACGGAGTTTGCCTTCTCCTGCAAAACCTTGCCCTCGCCCGTCTTCTGCTGTATGCCCACGGTGTACCTGAGCAGCCTTTCGTTGAGCTCGGCAAGCTCGTCGTCGGCGCCCGAAACCACGTCGCGGCAGCGTTCGTATTCCTTTAAAACCTCGGAAGAGCGCGCGGTGAGGCGCTCAATCTCGGAGTTGTAGTGCTCTATTTTATCGGTTATTTTCTGTTTGCGTTCGGCGCTCGTATCGTGCTGGTATATGTACGTGTTAATTTCCAGCGAGCGGAGCTTGCCGTACAATTCCTCGTATTTTATCGCGCTGGAAGCCGCCTTTTCGGCGGGGCCGAGCTGGTGTTCGACCTCGTGCATGCGCTGGAGGAAGATGTAGAGGTTGTCGCGCGCGGCGGCGAGCTTGCGCTCTGCGTCTGCCTTGCGCTCCTTGAACATGGAGATACCCGTAGCCTCTTCGAATATGGCGCGCCTGTCCTCGGGCTTTGCGTTCATTATCATCTCGATACGGCCCTGCCCGATAATCGAGTAGCCCTCTTTCGCGGCGCCCGCGCCGTGCAAAAGGCCCGTCAGCACCTTCATTCGGGAGGGCTGGCGGTTTAAAAGATATTCGCTGTCGCCGTTGCGATAGAGGCGCCTCGTCATCTCCACTTCGTCGCAATCGATATCGAATATGCGGGAAGTATTGTCGAATGAGAGCGTCACCTCGCAAAAAGACGTGGGGCGGCGCTTTTCGGTGCCGTTGAAGATTACGTCGAGCATCTGCGAGCCGCGCATCATCTTTGCCGACTGTTCGCCGAGAACCCAGCGTATGGCGTCGGCAACGTTTGACTTGCCGCAACCGTTAGGGCCGACTATGCAGGTTACGCCGTCGGTGAACGGGATAACCGTTTTGTCGGCAAACGACTTGAAGCCGACGAGTTCAATCTGTTTGAAAGTAACCATAAAAACCTCTCACAAAATTTGCCGTCTTGCGCGTCGGCAAATTTTCGTGAATTTCAGGGGCTCCGCCCCTCAGGCAACGCTGCTATTGCCCTCACACTTAGGTGCGTTGCCTTTCACCCCGGCGAGCCCGCTCACGCGGCAAATTGAGTCGCGCTTATCGGCGAACTAAATTCGCCTTGCGCACACTTATTATTTTAAAAATACAGAGAGGGAAACCCGCCTTGAAACATTAATTATTTTAAATCGTAAAATGCTTAACGGCTGAACTAAATTCAGCCTTGCATTTTTTCGGCATGATTATTTTGGAATTTATTCCGCAGCTAAGGCTCCTTTGTGCAAAGGGAGCTGGCGCGGAGCGACTGAGGGATTGTACATTAAAAAATTTAATTCGCCAAAATATTTGGCAATTATCCGCATTAATTGCAGCATATGTGCGGGGCAATCAATGTTTTAATGAATCGAGCGCGCTCTTTGCGGCGCTCTTTTCAGCCTCGCCCTTGCTCCCTCCCGTGCCCGTAAAACTCTTGCCGCACACGAGAACGTCGCACACAAATTCGGGTGCGTTCGGCGTGCCGCCCGAGCGGCGGGTGTTATATTCCGGCAGAGGTCTGCCCTGCGCCTGAACATACTCCTGCAATGCGCCTTTATAATTTATCGGCGCCTTTAAATGGGCAGAAAGAAGCGTTTTTTTGACGAATTTTTCCGCCGCCTTAAACCCGCCGTCGGCAAATATCGCGCCCGCGACCGCCTCATACACGGAGGAGAGCGCCTTTTCGCCGACGTCGCGCACGCCCTTTATGATATGTTCGGTGAGGCCGAGCGCCTCCGACGCGCACTTTAAAGGAATGTGCGAAACGAGCTTCTGCCTCTGCGCCGTCATTTCGCCCTCGCTCCCGCCGCGGTCATACAGCCACTTTGAAACGGCGAGCTGAATGACAGAATCGCCCAGAAATTCGAGCTGTTCGTAGTTTTCGGTGTGCGAAGCCGACGAATGTGTGAGCGCGCGGACGAGCAGTTTTTTATTTTTGAATGTATAGCCCGAAGCGCTTTCGACGGCACATACTATGCCGTCAATTTTAATTTCTTCATTATTCTTCATGAGGGATTAAGTTGTCCCAGTCTACTTTTGAGAGCATCTCTTCCACGCGGCCGATTAAGTTGCCCTCGTAAATGTTTGCCGCATTTTCGATGGCGGCGGTTATGGTGCGAGCCTTTGAAGAGCCGTGGCTCTTTATTACGACCTTTTTAACGCCGAGAAGGAGTGCGCCGCCGACCGCCTCGAAGTCGAGTTTTGCGCGCATGCGCCTGAACCCCTTCATCAAAAACAGGCTGCCTATCTTGGACGAAAGCGTGCTCGTCGCCTCCTTTTTGAGGGCAGAGAGTATGAGTTTGCCGCAGCCTTCGATAGATTTAAGGGCTATATTCCCGGAAAAACCGTCCGAAACCGCAACGTCGCAGTCGCCGAGCATAATATCGCGCCCCTCGATGTTGCCGCCGAAGTTTATGACGTCCATTTTATTCAAAAGCTGATATGTCTGCTGGTGGAGAGGGTCGCCCTTGTGCTCCTCCGTGCCGTTGTTTAAAAGCCCGACTTTGGGATTTTTTATGCCGAAGCCCGCGGTTGCGTAAGCGGAGGCAAGCACTGCAAACTGACAGAGCATGGAGGGCTTGCACTCGGCATTGGCGCCGCAGTCGCATAAAAGGGTGTATCCGCCGCGTATGTTGGGGATTGCAGGGCAGAGCGCGGGGCGCTTTACTCCGCGTATTCTGCCGAGTATGAGCTGGCCCGCGGCTATCGTCGCGCCCGTGGAACCCGCCGTGACGAGCCCCGCGATATCGTCCTCCGTTTTGAGCGCCCTGAACGCCTTAACGAGGGACGACTCCCTCTTTCTCACCGCCTCGGTGGGAATGTCGTTCATGTCAATCACGTCGCGGCAGTCCATAATTTCGAGGCGGGAGGAATCGTATTTGTATTTTTTGAGCTCCGCCCCGATATCCTCCTGCCTGCCGGCAAGGATGAGATATATATTTTTATTTTTGTTAAGTGCGTCGACCGCACCCTGCACGGGTGCGGCGGGAGCGTTATCGCCGCCCATGGCGTCTATTAATATTTTAATCACAATAAACCTCCTCACGAAAATTTAGCGCGGGCCGCGCACTAAATTTTCCGTGATTTGAGGAACTATGTTCCTCTTCGCGCGACCTTAAAGAGCTCACGGAGCGTATAGTCGCGCGAATTCACCTCCAGTGAGCCTGCTTACGCAGCAAATTGGGTCGCGCTAACGCAGGGAAACCCTGCTTGCGCACTTGATTATATACAATCCTTTCGTCACGCTTTGCGTGACACCTCCCTTTACACAAGGGAGGCTTACCACAACCTTTGCCCATAACGGGTTCATAGTTGCAAGCAGCGCAACACAGCTATGCGACGCAAATATGAACACGGGCGGTTCTATTAGTATTCCAAATGTCCAACGGTGCGCGGGAAGGGAATAACGTCACGAATATTCGCCACGCCCGTCAGATACATGATGAGCCTTTCAAACCCGAGACCGAAGCCCGAGTGAACGCAGCCGCCGTAGCGGCGAAGGTCGGTGTAGAACTCGTAGTCGGCGGCGTTCAATCCGCACTCCTTCATTCTCGCCTCCAGAACGTCCAGCCTCTCCTCCCTCTGGCTGCCGCCTATAAGTTCGCCTATGCCGGGCACCAGAAGGTCGGCTGCGGCGACCGTCTTATTGTCGTCGTTGAGGCGCATATAGAACGCCTTAATTTCTTTGGGATAATCGGTGAGGAACACGGGTTTTTTATACACCGTTTCGGTGAGGTATCTCTCGTGCTCGCTCTGCAGGTCGCAACCCCATTCTACGGGATACTCAAACTTTTTGCCGTCCGCAATCGCCTGTTTGAGGATATCTATCGCCTTTGTGTAGGTGAGGCGGACGAACTCGCCGCCCTTTAACGCCTCGAACCTGTCTTTGAGCTCGGGGCAGACCCTTTCGGTTAAAAAGTCGACTTCGAACGCGCACGTTTCGTGCACGTATTCGGCAACGAATTTTACCATCGCCTCGGCTACGTCCATATCCCCCGCGAGGTCGCAGAACGCCATCTCGGGCTCTATCATCCAGAACTCGGCGGCGTGGCGCGCGGTGTTGGAATTTTCGGCGCGGAAAGTCGGGCCGAAGGTGTATACGTTTGAGAACGCCATGGCAAAAGTTTCGACGTCGAGCTGACCCGACACAGTGAGCGCCGCGCGTTTGCCGAAGAAATCTTTGGAGAGGTCTTTTTCGCCGGGTTCGAGCGTGGTTACCCTGAACATTGCGCCCGCGCCTTCGCAGTCGGAGCCCGTGATTATGGGCGTGTGAACGTACACAAAGCCGCGGTCGTTGAAAAATTTATGAATGGCGAACGCCGCCTGCGAACGTATGCGGAACACCGCGCCGAAGAGGTTAGTCCTTGGGCGCAGATGTGCAATGCCGCGCAGAAATTCGGGCGAGTGCCTCTTTTTTTGCAGGGGATAGGTGGGGAGCGACGTTCCCTCTACCTCCACCTCTTTTGCGTGCAGCTCGAAGGGCTGGCGCATTTCGGGCGTGAGCACTATCGTGCCGCGCACGCGCAGAGCCGCGCCAACGCCGCAGTGAACTATGTTATCGTAATCCGCAAGCTTTTCGCGGTCGAGCACCACCTGGCAGTTTTTCTGGCAGGAGCCGTCGTTGAGTTCGATGAAGCCGAAATTTTTGCTGTCGCGCACAGAACGCGCCCAGCCGCGGAGTTCCACCTCCGCCCCGCCGAAGCTCTCACAACCGGCGTATAAACTTTTTACGTATGTTCTTTCCATAAATCCTCTGTCGTCTTAAAATACATTTTCCGATATTGGTATCCACCAAAAATTATAGCACACCCGCGCCGAAAACACAATAGAATTGCCCGATTTTTTTATTTTGTCGGCCGCGCGCGCGTAAAAGGCGGGCGTTCGGCAGAAGTTTTCGCCGTTTTTCGGCAAAAAAACGCCTCCGCCGCCGCAATACGGCAGACAGAGGCGTTTATAATTTGAACTGATTTTAAACTCAGGAAAAACTAGCGGCAATATAATCGAGCAGAGGATACACCGAAACGCCTTCGGCAGACTGAATGCCTACGCAATAGGCAAGCCCGTTTTCGCAGAATCCCGCAAGCGAAGTTCCGCCGTCAGCGCCCACCGAAAAATCCAGCCCGGACGAAATATAGCTTTCTGTGAGCGACAGGAAAAATTCGCCCGCAAAACAGTCTAATTCCTGTTCTTCGGCATACACTGCGACGGACATGCCCGAGTAGACAAATTCCGTATAATAGGCGACGACTTCGCCCGCGGCGAACCCGCCAGATGCAGAGGCGAGAGTATACTCCGCATAGACCGAAACGCCGTCTTTTGCGACGAACGGGAACACTGCCCCGTCGAACGCCGCGCCGTCGTCGCGGACAAGCATATCCGAAGAGGGCGGCTCATTGTCCGCCGTGTCGGAATTGCCGAGCGTGCCCGCCCTGTCGGTTCTCATCGGAAGAAGAACGAAGAGCAGGACGACCGCGATAACTATAAACGCCGCGGCGACGGAATAGTATACCGCAGGCGGTATCCTTTTGAAGAAGCCGACGCTGCCGCCCGACCCCGAAGAGCCTGCCGCGGCGGACTCGGCAACTTTTTCCTTTACCCGCTCCCTGTTTTCGCCGAGAGCCGCCTTTGCGGCAAACGTAACGCTTTCGGGAGGCGTTTCGCCGCCTTCCGCGCAGGCGTCAAACAGCTCCGCAAGCGCTTTATCCTTTTTGTTTTCGTGTTTCATACATACCCCTTTTACTACATAACAACGCCCGCGCCGTTTTTGTCCGCACTTATTTAAGCATCGAGCGCATTTTTTCTTCCGCAGTTTTTATCGCTTTGGCGACGTACGACTTCGACCTGCCCACTTCCTTTGCAATCTCGCGCACGGTCATATCAAAAAAATATTTGAGCCACACCATGCGCCGCTGTTCGGGCGGAAGAGAGGCGAGAAGCTTTTCGACGGTGAGCTTTGCCGCGGACTTTTCCTCCAGATTGGTTCCGTCCGACAAAAAGCCGCACTCGTCGATATCGGCGGCCGCCGAACGCTTCGCCGCTTTGAGATAGTTCAGCGCGGTGTTGCGCACTATCCTGCACACCCACGCATAGCCGTTGGTTCCGCGCCTGTAATGCGATATGCCCTTTACTATCTTTAAAAAGCTCTCCTGCACGACGTCCTCGGCGCCGTCTTTGCCGACGACGGAACGCGCGATAAAGAGCATTACCCTGCCCATATGTACGTACAGAAGGTCGACGCCCGCTTTATCGCCCGCGGCAATGAGCCCGAGGGCGTATTCAATTTTAGCCAGCATCTCTTCCGTCATAAAAACCCCGCGCTCTGCTTTTAGCTAATAATACAGCAAAAGCGGAGTAATGTCAATTATACGGATAATTTTTGCGCCGCGGCGCGAAGGCTGAAAAAATATTTTAAAAAAAGTGGACAAACGCGCCCGCCGCAATGTTATATAACCTGAAAACGCTTTTATAAAGGAAAAAAGGAGAACTTAATGAAAAAGAAACCTACGGTGTACATCGCCGTAATCGTCGTATGGCTGTGCTGCGCCGCACTGCTCGGCTGGTCGCTTTCGCGCATTATAATCGGGCTGGACGGCTACGGTTCCGTGCGCACGGCGTTTATCATCGCACTGCTTTCGGTAAACACGCTCATTCTTGCGACGCTCTGGCTGGGCAGCATAAAGGACTTTATGTTTTCTGCCGCATATGCCGTAACGCACAAGAAGCTGCAAAGAGAGTACGAAAAAGTAAAGAGCGCGCCCTCGCCCGAAAAACCGCCGAGATTTTTGCTGTTGTACTGCACCTGCAACGACTTTAACGCCGACGCGCTGAGCGCTTGCAGAAAACAGAGGTATTCCAACTTTAAAACGGTTATACTCGACGACAGCTCCGACGAGGAATACAAAAAGAGGATAGACGAATACGCCGCGCGCGGCGGCGTTGAGGTCGTGCGCCGCGCAGAGCGCAAGGGCTACAAGGCGGGCAACCTGAACAACTACTTAAAGGGCAGGACGGACTACGACTACTTCGTGGTTTTAGACAGCGACGAGATTATCCCGCCCGACTATATCGAAAACATAATCAAATATTTCATGTACGACAAAAACTGCGGAGCCGTTCAGGCGAGGCACGTGGCGCAGAGCGGCAAAAACGTATTCCAGCGACTCATGGGGCTGAGCGTGGGCAGCAACGGCGCCACCGTTCAGATTATAAAAAACTTTTACGGCGCGAATGCGCTTATCGGACACGGAATGACGGTAAGCCGCGCCTGCTACGAAAAGACGGGCGGGTTCCCCCACGTGGTTGCCGAGGACATATCCTTTGCCGTAGAGATAAAAAACGCGGGAATGAACATAATTTACGCTCCCGACATTGTGTGCAGCGAGGAATTCCCCGTGAACTACGTTTCGCTCAAAAAGAGGCAGTGCAAGTGGACGCAGGGCAACCTCGAATATATGAAAAAGTACGGCAAAGACATAAACCGCTGCAAGATGAGCTGGTTCGAAAAGCTCGACATAAAGCTCTCGCATTACAGCCTGCCGATAGTGCCCGTGCTCAGCCTGGTACTCGCGCTGTGCACGTGCGCGCTCGGCTTTATAGGCTATCCCGTTATAGGCTATTCGCTCGCGGTATATGCCATAATGATTGTATTTTTGTGCTCGCCGATGATTCCCGACCTGTTCGTGTACCATAAAGACAGAAATATTCTGATGCTTTTGCCCTATTTCCTCGTGAACATCGCGACCTACGCATCGCTTGCGCCGATGATGATTCGCACGGTAATATGCGGCGTTTTCGGCAAAAAGGCGGTGTTCACCGTAACGCCCAAACAGTCTGAAAAATTTAACCTTAAAGAGGTACTTAAATACTCGTGGGATTCGCTGCTGTTTGCCGTTGTCACAGGCGCGCTCTCGTACTTCGCGTGCGGAAGCATTCTGCCCGTGATATTCATAGTTGCAGGCTGCCTCGCCGCGCCCGCAATAATAGCGCTCTCAAACATAACGCTCAAAGAGAGCCGCGGCGTGTTTATAAGCGCGCGTCCGCTGCCCCTAAAACAGGGCCATCAGCGGCTCAACCGCGGCTGCAACTTCGTTTAAACCCGCATATATGCCGCATTCGTCGGCATATATGCCCCGAATAACCTAAATCACTCCCGCTTTATTTTTGCGTATAACTCATAGCCGAGTGCTAATAGTTAGAATCATTAGTACTCGGCTAAGGCG
>ERZ1090879.1804-NODE-1806-length-11224-cov-25.010744_pt1 | contig 11224 bp, 9 predicted proteins | sample MGYA00478472_ERZ1090879 | MGnify/ENA primary metagenome ERZ1090879 (study PRJEB33644, sample SAMEA5815723) | chicken gut metagenome | biome: Chicken; feature: Gastrointestinal Tract; material: Caecum | place: Ireland | collected 2019-01-01 | study: A study of...
GGTGACAGCGACTTTGTCGCCGTCGGAGATCCTGCCCGAGAGCAGCATCTCGCTGAGCCTGTCCTCGACAAGTCTTTGTATGGTACGGCGGAGAGGTCTTGCGCCGTACTCCTCGTTGTAGCCTTCTCCTACGATGTAGTCCTTCGCTTCTTCGGACATTTCCACCGTCACGCTGCGCTCTTCCAGACGTTTTTCGAGAGAGGCGAACATGATGTCCGCGATCTTCTCGATGTCGTCTTTGGTGAGGCGGTGGAAGAAGATTATCTCGTCTATGCGGTTGATCAGCTCCGGTTTCATCGCCTCTTTGAGGGCTTCCATCTGTCTCTCTTTCATGTTCTCGTATTCGGCTTCTTCGCGCGAGGACGACGTGCCGAATCCGAGCGGCGCGCGCATCTTGCCTATCTCCTGCGCGCCGATGTTGGACGTCATGATGACGATGGTGTTCTTGAAGCTCACCACCCTGCCGTGGCTGTCCGTGAGTCTGCCGTCTTCAAGGATCTGCAGCAGGATGTTGAACACTTCCGGATGAGCCTTCTCCACCTCGTCGAAAAGCACGACGGAATAGGGCTTTCTGCGCACCTTTTCGGTGAGCTGACCGCCCTCGTCGTAGCCGACGTATCCCGGCGCGGAGCCGATGAGCTTGGAGACGTTGTGCTTCTCCATATACTCCGACATATCCACGCGGATGAGCAGATTTTCGTCGCCGAACATCGCCTCGGCGAGCGCCTTGGCAAGCTCCGTCTTGCCCACGCCCGTAGGACCGAGGAATATGAACGAGCCTATGGGACGTTTGGGATCTTTCAGCCCCGCCCTTGCGCGCTTTATCGCCTTGGCGACCGCGGACACCGCTTCGTCCTGCCCTATAACGCGCTTGTGCAGTATCTCTTCGAGGTGCTGCAGCTTCTCGCTCTCGCCCTCGGTTATGCGGCGCACGGGTATTCCCGTCCATTCCGCGACGATCTCAGCCACTTCCTCTTCGCCTATACTGAGTTTCGCGTCCTGACTGCGGTTGTTCCACTCCGCCTGCAGTTTCTCCTTCTGTTCCACAAGGCTGTCGCGCTCGTGTTTGAGCCTGTCCGCGCGCTCGTACTGCTCGTGCCGCGCCGCCTCGGACTTCTGCAGCTCCACTTCCTTTATCTTTTCGTCGAGTTTGCGGATCTCCGGAGGAGTCGTGAAATTCAGGATCTTTTTCCTGCTCGCCGCCTCGTCGATAAGGTCTATCGCCTTGTCGGGCAGAAAACGGTCGGTGATGTAACGGTCGGAAAGTATCGCCGCCGCCGAGATCGCCTCATCGGTGATCTCCACCTTGTGGTGCTGTTCGTATTTTTCTTTGAGCCCCTGGAGTATCTCGATGGTGTCGGACACGCTGGGCTGCTCCACCATAATTGGCTGGAACCTGCGCTCCAGTGCCGCGTCTTTCTCGAAATATTTGCGGTATTCCTCTATTGTCGTCGCGCCGATCGTCTGCAGTTCGCCGCGCGCGAGCATGGGCTTGAGCACGTTTGCGACGTCTATGCCGCCCTCGCTTGTCGAGCCGGTGCCGAGGATCATGTGTATCTCGTCGATGAAGAGTATGATGTTACCCGCGCGCTTGATGCCGTCGATGGCTTTCTTGAGCCTTTCCTCGAAATCGCCGCGGTAACGCGTGCCCGCCACCATGGACGTGATGTCCAGCGAAAAGACTATCTTGCCCGTGAGAATGTCGGGCACTCTCCCGTTCACTATCGCCTGCGCGAGCCCGTCCACTATCGCGCTCTTGCCCACGCCGGGCTCGCCGATGAGGACGGGATTGTTCTTCGTCCTGCGGCAGAGGATCTGGATGATGCGCTCTATCTCCTTGCCTCTCCCGATGACGGGATCCAGCTTGCCGTCGCGCGCCTTTGCGGTGAGATCGGTGCCGAACTGCGCCAGCTCCTCCGGAAGCGCGGAACTCCCTCTTCCGCCGCCTTCCGCGCCGTCGCGCTGAGAGGGACGGAACGCGCCGGAATCCGCCCCGGCGCTCTCGTTCCTCTGCGGCTGTGCGCCGCCGAAGAAACTGCCTATAAAGCTGTCTATTATGTCGCTGAGATCGGCAGTCTGCTGTTGGGGCTGCCTTTCGCGTTCGCTCTCTCCCGTGATCTCCTGCCACAGCTTGGAGCTCATGACTCCGACGTCAACTCCCCAACGCTTTTCCAGCACCTGCGCAGCCACGCTCTCGCGGTCGTACAGAACGGCGAAAAGCAGATGTTCCGTGTTCACCTGCGCCGCACCCGTCTGTCTTGCGAGAGCGGTGGAATTGTTTATCGCGCGGTTCGCTCTGGTGGACATCGTCACGCGCGACACCTGATCGCCCAGGCGGAAAAGCTGCAGCACCTCGTCCGCCGTAACGCGCACCGAAGCGAGTATGCGCTGAGCGTTGCCGCCGCTCTGCGCCGCAAGTCCGTAAAGAAGATGCTCCGTGCACACAAGCCCGCCCGTTCTGGAGGCAAGTCCCGCCGCCTTGTCGAGCGCGCCGCTGAAATTTGCGGAATAATTCATAGTTTCTCCTTTTGCAGTATGCCTTTCACTATCGCCGCGCGGCGGATGTCCCTCTCTGTCGGGGAGCACTCTCCCGTGACGGCGGTGAGATTTGCCGCCGAGCACCAAACAAGCAGTTTATCCAGCGTTTCGGTGTCTTTAAGCGGCAGTATGTCGAGAATGACTCCGAGTTTCACGTCGGAGATCATGTTCATCAGTTCTGCGGAAGTGAGCTTGTAGGCGTTGGTGAGTATGCCGTAGCTGCGCGCCACTTTGTCGTAAAGAGCCGCGCCTTTGCGCCTCACTAGCTTTTCCCTCGCCTCGCTCTCCCTCAGGCACATTTCAAGCGCCGCGCGTTCGACGGAGGAGATGATCTCTTCTTCCGTCACGCCGAGGGTGCGCGTGTTGGAGATCTGATACATATCCCCTTTCGCCTCGCTTCCCTCGCCGTAAACTCCGCGCACGGTCATGCCGTACTCGCGCACGAACCTGTTCACTTCGTCCTCTATCGCTCCGGCGAGTTTGAGCGCGGGCAGAAAGAGCATGACGGATGCGCGCATCCCCGTGCCGAGATTGGTGGGGCACGCGGTCAAAAAACCCAGTTCGGGATCGTACGCGACGGGTATCTCGTCAAGCAGCCTGTCGTCGTAGACGTTCAGCCGTCCGTAAGCGTGCGGCAGATCGAAACCGTGCACTATGCACTGCTCTCTTATCCTGTCCTCTTCGTTGAGCATGACGGACACGCTCTCGCTGCGCTCCAGAAGCACCGCGCCGGAGGCGGTGTTCGCCGTCAGCGCGGGAGAAATGAGGTGCCGCTCGACAAGCGCGGTCTTCTTGACGGAATCCAGCCCGCTCATGCGCAGGAGTTCGCAGTCGAACACCCCCTGCGCCGCGCGCACCGCCGCCCTTTCCAATGCGGCGAGCGCAGCCGGATCGGTCCGTCTGCCGACGTGCGGAAAAGACATGCCGCGCACGTTGCGCGCGAGCCTTATGCGCGATGATATGACGTTGTGGCGTGTGAGTTCCCGTGCCGCGCTATCCATTCCTTCTCCTGTCGTTCGGGCGTTTGCCGGTGTGCCGCACCTTGCCGCCCTGCGCCGCCGAAGCCGCCGAAAGCGCGACTTTTCTCATATGCACATAACATTCGGGACAGCCGAATTCGAAATTTTTCGCAAAATCCTCCGCCGCAGTGCCGCACACGGGACACTCTTTTCCCAGCCTTGCCGTCACGCGGCTCATCACCTCGACGGTGGTCAGCCCGGAACGCCTTATCCCGGCGTAACACTGCTCGCAGAAGTGGAACTCCACCATACCGTTGTTGACGACCGTCCTGTCCGTCAGCACTCCGGGCCGCTGCCCGCAAAGGTCGCAGATCACGCTCATTTCGCAAATCCGTGCGGATGGGAACTGTGCCACTTCCATGCGGAGGCGACGATCTCTTCCAGCGTGTCGAACTGCGGATCCCAGCCCAGCTCCCTCTTTATCTTTTCGCTGGAAGCGACGAGCGTGGCGGGATCGCCGGCGCGTCTGCCCTCGACTTTCGCCGGAATGTCAATGCCCGTGACGCGGCGCGCCGTTTCAATGACTTCTTTCACGGAAAATCCGTTGCCGTTGCCGAGGTTATAGTAGGTGGATTTCCCGCCGCTCTTCAGATAGTCCAGAGCGCGGATGTGCGCGTCCGCAAGGTCGGTGATGTGTATATAGTCGCGGATGCAGGTGCCGTCGCGCGTGGGATAGTCGTCGCCGAATATGCCTATGTGGCTGTGCAGTCCGAGCGCAGTCTGCAGGATGATCGGGATGAGGTGGGACTCCGGATGATGGTCCTCTCCTATCTCGCCGCTGATATGCGCGCCCGCCGCGTTGAAGTAGCGCAGAGCGACGTATTTCATGCCGTACGCCTTATCGTAGTCGCTCATGAGCTGTTCCATCATGAGTTTCGTCTGACCGTATACGCTGGTGGGACGCTGGGGGCTGTCCTCGGTGATGAGCCCGTCCCCCGTGTCGCCGTAGGTGGCGGCGGAGGAAGAGAACACCAGATATTTCACGCCGGCTTCCAGCATCGCGTCCAGCAGCGAAAGCGTGCCGGCGACGTTGTTGCGGTAATATTTGGCGGGATTGGTCATGCTCTCTCCCACGAGCGAATAGGCGGCGAAATGCACCACCGAATCCACATTGTAATCCTGAAAAGTTTTCACGAGCAGATCCTTGTCGAAGATGTCGCCTTTCACGAACGGCGCGTCCCCGACCGCTTCGATGTGCCCCGTAACGAGGTTGTCGTAGACGACGACGTCCGCGCCTCTTGAGCGCAGTTCTCTTACGGTATGCGACCCGATGTAGCCTGCTCCTCCCGTGACGAGTATCATATAGCCTCCTCGCGCGCACCGAAGCGCGCATGCAGAAATTATTCTTTTACAATTATATCCCCCGGCATATTGTTTTGCAACAGGAAATTGTGTATAATACGCGTATGGACAGGACGATCCTGCACTGCGATCTGAACAATTTCTACGCATCGGTGGAACAGAAAGCGCATCCCGAATACGACGGGATGCCGCTTGCCGTATGCGGCGATCCCGAAGTCAGACACGGCATCGTTCTGGCGAAAAACATGCTCGCAAAACAAGCCGGCGTCGCCACGGGCGAAGCTGTATGGATCTCGAAAAAGAAGTGTCCCGGCATAGTCTTCGTGCCGCCGCACTACGACGAATATGTGAGATACAGCAAACAGGTGTTCGGCATTTACACTGAATTTACCGACCGCGTGGAAAGTTTCGGACTGGACGAATGCTGGCTGGACGTCACGGGATCGCTCAAACTCTTCGGCTGCGACGGCAAAGGACTTGCCGACAGGATACGCGAAACGGTGAAAGAACGCACGGGGCTCACCATCTCCGTCGGGGTATCCTTCACCAAAGTGCTGGCAAAGCTCGGCAGCGACCTCAAAAAGCCGGACGCCACCGTCGTGCTCGACCGCGCGCATTATATGGACACCGTCGGCGGAATGGCTCCGTCAGAGCTTATCATGATAGGCAAAAGCACGGCGCGGAAGCTGGAGCTCCTCGGCATACGCACCATACGCGATCTCGCCGCCGCCGACAGAGGGATGCTGCGCGAACATTTCGGCGTCGTCGCGGACAAAATGTCCGACGCGGCGCGGGGTATAGAGAGCGAGGAAGTGCGGCTGTACTACGACAAGCGCACTCCGAAAAGCGTGAGCCACGGCACCACCACTCCGCGCGACATCACCTCGGAGGAGGATTTCAAGATCGTGGTGTACGCTCTCGCGGAGCTTGTCGCCATGCGTCTGCGCCGTTACGGACTCTCGGCGGAAGGAGTCGGTCTTTCCGTGCGCGAAGCGACCACTCTGCACCACAAATCAGCGCAGTGCACCCTGCCGTCGGCGACGTGCGCCGCCTCCGAAATCGCGGAGCGCGCCATCGCGCTGCTCCCCAAGATACACGCATTTCCACAGCCGCTCCGCGCGGTGACCGTCGCCGCGACGCGGCTCACGGACGGAAGCGTGACGCAGCTTTCGCTGTTCGACGGGGAAAATGACGAAAAAGAAACCAATCTCGGAAAAAGCATTGACCGCATACGCGGCAAATACGGATACAAGGCGGTAAAACGCGGACTCATGCTGAAAAACGACCTCGCGACCAATCTGCATGAGGACGACGGATTTCTGCCGTTCAAAAGATGAGGTGAATATGAAGATCGCTATCGCAACCAACAACCGCAAGAAACTCGCCGAGATCCGCACCGTCCTCGGCGGCTTTTTCGAGGAAATGTACTCCCTCGACGACCTCGGAATATCCGTGGAGATAGAAGAAACGGGCTCCACCCTCACAGAAAACGCGCTCATCAAGGCGCGCGCGATACTAGGCATGACGGGGCTTGCCTCTCTCGCCGACGACAGCGGGCTGATGTGCGACGCGCTGGACGGCGCGCCCGGCGTTTACTCCGCAAGATACGCGGGCGAAGGGCACGACGACAAAGCCAACAACGCCCTGCTCATCGCAAATCTCGCCGGCAGGGACAGATCCGCGCACTTCTGCTCCGTCATTGCGCTGTGTCTGCCCGACGGCAGAGAGTTCACCGCGGAAGGACGCGTGGACGGCGTCATCCTCGACGCGGAACGCGGTGAAGGCGGATTCGGCTACGATCCCCTCTTCTTCTCGCCGGAGCTGGGCAAGACTTTCGCGGAGGCCTCTCCCGACGAAAAGAACTCCGTCAGCCACCGCGGACGCGCCCTGCGCAACATGGAAAGCGTCGTCGAGCGCGAAGGGCTGAAGAACGCATAACCCGCGCTTTATCTATAAAATCAGACATATAAACAGCGTTTTTCGGCATATTGTATCGACACGATGAAAACGATATTCGCATTCTCCGACATACACGAACGCACACTCTCTCCCCCGCTCGTTTCGATCGCGGAAGAGAGCGATTTCGTGTTTTTCCTCGGCGACGGCGCGGCGAGAATCGGAGATCTCGCCCTGCACAAAGGCTTTTACGGCGTGGCGGGCAACTGCGACTATCTCCCGCTGCCCGAAGAGACCGTCCTCGAAGCCGAAGGCATTAAGATCCTTCTCACGCACGGGCACAGGTACGGAGTCAAAAGCGACCTGCTCTCCCTCTCCCTCCGCGCGGAGGAGCTGGGGTGCAGGCTCGTATTTTACGGACACACCCATATCCCGGAAGTCATGGAGCGCGGCGCCGTCACCCTCGTCAACCCCGGCTCTCTCTCCTACCCCGCATTCGGACAGCCCACCTACGCCTACACCTGCATAACGGACGGACGCGCCTTCACCAAGATCGTACCCGTCTATCCCTGAAACACACGTTCACGCCGAGCCGCACACACGCACCGCCGGGTGCGTTTTATTTCGTTTCCGCGGGCGATACTTTCCTCACGCTCCTCCCTTGCGGACCGCGCCGTCCCTCCCGGCGCCCGCGCCGGCAATGTCCGGGCGGCGTACGCTTGTACGCACTCCCGGCACGCCGCCGGATCTAAAACGCGCCGCCCTCACGCCGCGGCGCTCCGCGGCTCTTCACGGCTCTTCGTGCGGTATAAAAACAGGCGGAGACGGAAAGATCGTGCGCGGTTTGCCGGGGTGCGGTATCATGATTTGCAGTTGAAAATTGCACACCGCCGCGCACGGTCTTTCCCTCTCCGCCCCGACGTTTTGCGCCGGACGCCGTGCCCGGCACAACTTCCGACGCCTCTGCGCGGCAAAGGAAAGTTTTTACATTTTATACGCTAAACGTATATTTTACACCGCTATCATACACTATGCGTATAATTTTGTCAATCATGTTGCTCAAAACGTCAGTGGGAAACCGTATGAAAGAGTGCCGGCTCAGCCGCAATATGACGCAAATGCAGGTTGCGGCTTATCTCGGCATTGCCCAGCCGATGTACCAACGCTATGAAAAAGGCGTCTATGAGTGCAACTACGAGCAGCTCGTGAAGCTGTGCGACCTCTTCGACGTCACCGCCGACTTCCTCCTCTGCCGCACGGACATATAGACGTCCGCCCGCAATCCGTCCTTTGGTTTTAATTATATCCTATGCTTTAGAATCACACTTCAGCGGCACATACGCAATGCTTTGACGCCGATCAGCTCCAAACTCCTACTCTGCCGACAGGAAATACCCATTGCATGTAAATCGGCTAGTCTGTCGCTCTTGCGGAAAAACATGCCGACACTTCGGACTCGAGCATGGCGCGAAGCGTCTCTTTGGTGGTCGCGCCCACGCCGAAGTAGGCGTCGGCAAGCGTCTTGAGATCCACAAGGCACACAGCCACTTTGTCGGTGTTGTCGAGCGGCGCGCCGTCGGATGCGGAATTTCTCGCAAAACCGACATATTTGACAGGGCGGTCGTCCTCCATTGCGTAAGGCAGGATGAACACGGAATAGAACTCTCTCGTTTCCCCGTTATCACCGCACTTGCTGCCGAGATATGTGTTGTAGGCAATCTGCTTTACGACGGCGGACGACTGAGGTAAGTCGCTCTTCCTGCCCGTGTAGCCGTAGTTGTAATATTTTGCGTCCACGACATAAAAATCGGGTTTTTCGTTTTCCGCTCTCATCACCGCGTCGGGGCGCATGGACGAGGCGGCGTACTCCCTGCCGTCTATCTCATACGAACAGCGCGTATAATGCTCGAGCACGTCCTCCGTCCCGAACACATTAAGCACCAGGTGCTCGAAGGCGTACTCGAACTCCTTGTCCGACACGGCGAGGCTGACGGCGCGCATTTTGCCGAGCATTCCTTTCAGCACCGTGAGCATGTGGCTGAGCAGGATCTTCTTGTATGAATTGAACGTCACGCCGAGCTCACGCTGCAGAACGAAACACATATATCCCGCCGCAGAGGAGTTGAACACCGACTTTTCCGTCTCCGTCACTCCGTACAGAAACCCGACTTTATCCACCGAAAACGACAGGCAGAATTTGTAGATCTGCGCAATTACGCTTCCTTGCTCACGCTCATGTCCGACGGAGAAAAACTCCTTGTACACAATGTTGCCGCCGTCAAAAAGGATGTCGCCGTCTTTGATTGTCCTCTTCCAGTCCACCCTGCCGCGCGTGCCCTTGCGGACGACCCGTTCGCGCTCGGAATAGTAGCCGTTGTCGATGAAATCACGCACCAGCCACGTCATGGAGTAGAACTGAAAACTCTCGCTTGCGCTCCCGCCGTACAAGTACTCCTTCTGCACCCGCTTTATGAGCGCAGTCAGCCGCCGCGCTTCCGTCTGCATGGTTTTGATGTCCGCGTCTGCAGGGAGATAGCGGCACGGGAACACGAAATACGCCCCATCCGCGTCCAGCCCTACAAAGGCGCACTCCCGCTTGTCGCGCGGTATGACGAACTCGAACATGCGCTCTTGCATCACTCTTCCTCTGAGGGAGTGGCGGTGTCCGGCACGCGGTCATACAATGCCTTGATATTGCTGCACGCGGGAGAGAACACATTCTCGCCGCGCACAAACCCGTCTATTACTGCGTCCAGTGTGGGATATTTCGCGTCGAAAAGCTGTGATTTGTCATATCTCGCGACGTCCTCACGAAGATACATCAGCACCTTTTCTGCAAACACCTGCGCGTCCGCGATCTCCTCCTCGTTCACGAAATACGCACCAAGGAGTTTGTCCTCCGCGGCAGTCCCGTCGTTGCAGTTCAAAAGGATGTCCTTATTGACCGCCTCCGCGAATTCCTTCCATATGATGCCGCGCTCCCCGATTTTGCCGCCCGACTGCCCGATCACGCACACAAACGGCTCTTTATCTGCATAAAACATATTCTTTATCCTCTGCATGCGCCATCTGCGCTTGAATGCGGTGTCCAGCGTGAACACATTCTGATCGCAGGTGTTCATGGTCGCAAACAGCGTGAGATTGGCAGGGATCTTTACCTCTTTCAGCGGCTCTTCTCGCCCCTCGTTCAGCACGCCGAGAATGTCGCGGTTGTAGATGCCGTACTCGCTCTCACCCGGCTTCGCTCCCTCCTCTTCTCCGCTCTTTTTGGGCCTCCTGTCCAGCAGCTGAAAGAGGTCGCCGAAGATTGCGGGCGCGTTGCCGCGGTTGATCTCCTCTATGATGAGGAAGTATTCCTTCCTCGGGTGGTCATAGGCGTCTTTCAGAATCTCGACAAATGGCCCAGGCGCGAACTTGTACTCTATCCTCTCTCCCTCCGTCTGCGGCATGACCTGCCCCACGAAATCGCTGTACGAATATTCGGGATGGAACAGCACCCTCTTGCACTGCGCCTCAGGCACTTTACTCCCCTCGCCGTCCGCACCAAGCAGCTCCTTCACCTTATAGCTTTTCCCGCACCCCGGCACACCGTAAAATATCGTGTTCTTCCCAATGTACGGCTTTAGTTTCTCTCCCGGCTGCCATCCTTCTACAGCCATGCTATCCCCATCGTCATTCGCCTCGGCACTATTATTTGAGACATCATTCTCCTTAACGAAATTATTCTCATTATTGGTTTCACTTTCCATAGCACTAGTATCTTGTCCATTCCTCCTTTGGGCAGGCGGAATAAATTGATTGTTAGCTGCTATTATTCCTAATTTCATCAAGTATTTGATAACTCCCTTATTATGACTTATTCCGTATTTATCTATATATCCCCATCTATCACCACTGCTATTTGCAGCCGACAAAAGCATGTACGCCGGAGATAATGGGGTTCCGTGAGACCCTCCATCCATAGTGTAATCCGCTATAAATACACCATCTTTATTCATAAAATTTTTAGCTTCTGCTCTTAACCCTATTACCGCATCTTTGTGTTTATAGGACTCATTTCGCCAATTTACACACTGCGATCCGGTTTTGATGATGAGAGTATTATCATCAGTATAATAAACAGCTTCCGCTAAGTGTGTATCTCTCGTTCTCGACCTTTTTCCCGTTGCATCAATACTGCCGTTTATGTGCAATTTAACTTCTTTTATGTCAGCAATATCCATTTTGTGCTCCTATGTGCTTTGTTTTGACTTTATCATACGCCAAAACATTCCCACTTTCAATGTTCAGCACATGAATACTTGTGAATTTTAATATTTTAGATTCGTAATTATACGAAGCTTTCATTGGGACGCTTAAAATTAGCAAATCATAATTAGTTAGATTGCTGATTGTACATCATCATACCCGCTTTGCCGCCGCCGAACCCCTGCGGTGTTCTCATCCCCGACGGGACAAAAAAGAGAGGA
>ERZ1090879.1805-NODE-1807-length-11220-cov-17.347515_pt1 | contig 11220 bp, 12 predicted proteins | sample MGYA00478472_ERZ1090879 | MGnify/ENA primary metagenome ERZ1090879 (study PRJEB33644, sample SAMEA5815723) | chicken gut metagenome | biome: Chicken; feature: Gastrointestinal Tract; material: Caecum | place: Ireland | collected 2019-01-01 | study: A study of...
TCATATTCCTTACTCTCCTTTAATTATCATCACTTGCCCCACCACGCTTAGCAGTGGATACAAGCAAATAATCGGGTGTTACGATATCGGTCTTGATTCCCATTCCTGTATAAAATACATCCAATGTATTTAATGCGGTTCGGTCTTCAATCCCGTGATTCTGCTCCACCTTATCTACGGAGCAGACACCAGTCTTCGCAATATCGGCATAGGCCTCATTCTTTCTAGCCATGCCATCGGCTCGGAATCCATTGAATTCTTCCAGAATTTTATTGGCTCCGAGTACAACTAAGGCCATATTCTCCTGGTCAGAAGAACGTCCATTCTTATCATCTCCAACCACCTGTCCAGTTGTTGCGGATCGCTCGGAGATATGAATGGATGCAGAGTTTTTCTTGTGATTTGTCTGCTGCATACGGAGTTCGATGTCATACCCAACCACAACCTTATGTTTCGTCACGATTGGATTCTCGACATCCATATTCTTATGAGGCAGAATCAAATACTCCTCCTTAGGAACTCCTAAGAAGTCCAATGCTTTCTCTGCGGATTCGATTGTAATTCCTCTCTGATAATCTTCGATGTCTAAGATATAGTTCATATTGAAGTCATCAAACATCTGCTCCATGAACTCCTTAAACTTAGCATCCGACATCGTTGCAAAAAAATCTTTGTACTTCTTTGAGTTCTTTCCAGAAGGGTCTACAATCATAAAGTAGTCATAGACTAACTTCTCTGCCTCTTTTCGTTTCTTTAAGTTAATTGGGGGATTTGCCATCTCATCACCTCATTTCCATACCCGTTAACTTACTCGTCTGTTTTTTGCAAGGGTATTTTATACAAAAAATAAGGGGAACCGAAGTTCCCCTTATTTCCTACTGAGCGATTGCCTGAGCCATTGCTTCGAAATGACTCTGGATTCCCTCACGCTGTTTGCGACGTGCTTCGTGATTCCCAATGTAATCCGAACGCAGACAAGTGGGAACCATTGCCTTCGCAATATGATCAGAGTCATAATTTACTCTGATTTTGACATCCTCAATTGCAACATCTTTGAGAATTCGCGAAAGCTTCGCGTTCTTCAGATTGCGAACCAGCGGATCCTTGGATATCTCGCCAACGGAATTAGTCATGCCGATATTTAACATGATCAGTCCGATCATAATCTGCTCAAGCTGACTCTTGCGGTCAAACTTCACCAGATCCTTGTGCACATACAAGGTACCCTCGGTGATCATTCGGTCACTGTCGAATGGGACATCTACGCTAACATAGTGGGGGTGTACAGCGATCATTTCTGCCGGCACATTTTCGTGGTTGCAAACTATATTGTGGAACAGGACGTCGATCGTGCTGACTTCAACATCTGCTGCAATTTTTCCGAAAGCCGGATGTGCCATTTCTACTGTGATGGCATACTTCGGCTCATCTACCATGTTCTCAGCTCTGTGCTTTGCGAAGTATGCCTGGCGAATCTGACGTACTCTTTCCCGGGCCTCAATTCTGGCAACGATGTTCTTCATGGTATCAATAGTTGTCTTCTTCATAACGACTCTCACTTTCTCCCGCTATCAAGGGCGGGCCCCTATTTAATATATTTCATTTGGTTTGTATTCACAGAAATAATATATATTTAAAATGCCGAGCTGGACAAATTTCATGCACTACTCAGGATTTCAAATTTTATAATATCATTGAATCTTTGCAGAGAATCAACCATATCAGTTCGCCCCCTGCAATGATTCAATAACTTCCAGATCCGACATCTGTCGAACCTGGATACCGGCCGGGTCCGGAAGTACAGCCGATCTGAGATGGTCAATTCGGCAATCGAAAGAACCGGCAAGTTCCTTAAAGAGGATCCCGGTTCTATCGAAGAACTGCTTCATTTCAGTCAACGCTGCCATGGCCTTCTCCCGGCCCATGAACGCTGCCGCAAATTCGTCGGCATAGAACTCGAAATAGATGTCATTTACGAGTTTCACGTCGCCAACCGCTGCGGCTTTGACGGTTGGTCCAAACACGTCGATGGACTTTTCGACGTAGATCTGGTACATATGTCCAGCCTCGTGAAGCATCACGAAGCCGACCGTTTCCGCCGATAAGCTACGCAGATCATTGTCGACCACAATGACCGGCTTTGAATGAGAATCTTCAATTGGATAGATTCCCATTGCGAGGGGAGCACCTTGTGCCATAGTATAGGGTGCAGGACCGGCGTCAGCAGTATAAACAACCTGCCTCTCGCCGGTAGAAGGGTTGGTAAGCTCAATTCCGCTGAGAGTCGGCATATACCGATCAGCGTACACGCTGATGCCACCAAGACGCTCGATGGTCTTTTTGGCGATATTCACCCTGGAGGTAAGTTTAACCTTCTTACCAAAATTGGTTCCCATGATTATTTCTTTCAACATAACGTACTCTCTTTCTCCCGCTATCAAGGGCGGGCCCCTATTTATTAATATTGACGTAACATTAGAATAACCCGGGATGGATGTGACACCACCTCGGGTTTTGATAGGATGTGCTAGAACAATGCTATTCTAGCTCTAAATGCTGGGTCAGCCATAAGAGCTTTCCCAACACCGCTGGACTTGGGGATATTCTTACGAATCTCCTCTCTACGTCTAGCGTCACTGATCTTTTTCTGACGAGCTTCCTCGGCGGCAAGCTTATCAACGTCGATCATCGCTACACGCATGGTCAACACCTCCCATCTGTAACAGTTTGGGAACATAGAAAATGAACTAGAGTATACTGCTGATATACTCTAGTTCATTTTTATCCCTTGTTACACGGCGATAATATATACTCGAAAGGTTGAGCTGGACAAATTTCCAATTCTGACCTTTCGAGTATTTCAATCATGCTTCTACCACAGTAGCAATAGCCGCCTTGTTCTTGTCAGCAAATTTCTTCTCTGCGGCATAGTATGCTTTATCGGTGAAAAACGGACGTATTACGATTTTCACCGGCATAACAAAATCACCGAATGGGGCGTCATCTGTCATCCACCACCGGATCATCTGACCATTTGGCCACACATCCAGTGACACATTCGGCATGTCACGTAACGATGATGTACGCCAAACGCCATCTTTTGCACGTATTGCATACATGGACTTGAATCCACGGTTGATGCATACGCTTAGGATTCGCTTGATTACCATCTCCGGATCAACTGTTTTCACAGTTATAAAGAGGTAACCAAGTTCGGAGTAGACATACTGCACGTATTCTTCTGTAACACCTCTACGTTTCAGTACGTACGATGTTTCTGTTGCAATCACATTCGCAACAGATTCCTTGTATGCATGGATACACACTGTCACATCTCCGAACATTGTATTTCTGGACCGAAGTGTATTGAGCACTCCCATTCCCGCTTGTCTGAATCTAAAGAAATCTTTTAACATACCATTCTCCTCCTTGTGATTCTTTTGTTTTTTCTCTTCTTGGGATCATAGAAAATTGAACGTTTTTCTTACTAAATCCCTTTATTACACGAGAATAATATATATTCAATATGCCGAGCTGGACAAATTTTAGTAATGGGTCAAAGTACACCCCATTTCCTCCATAAATGCAATTCTACCAAGGTAGATATCATAAATAGAGTAAAGCTCGGAATTTGGCATCCAACCACTCCAAACTCCCCCGTCTGGATAGGTTAGTACCACCTGATATAAATCATCCAGTGGTTTCTCTCGTAACTCTACGTCAACAATCTGCATATCCGATGCTTGAAAATGACGACAGACAGCTTCCCATAAGCTGTCTGCATCAAACTCGATAATTTCGTCAATAGAAATAGAAGGTTTCAATTTCTATCACATCCTTTACTATCGTCTTGTCAGTGGTGCCTCCAGTAAATAGTTTCGTTTCTTCCCTTCATTCTGGAACACACGAACCGTTCTGGGCATGGTCTTTCCTCCAATTAAATCGTACCCAATGGTCTCCCCCTCCACATAGGCACAGGAGGTGTCCCCCTGTTCCCAGATGATCATATAGGAACCGATCATATGGACCGTTTCCACTTGTGCCGTAATTGCTACTTTCATTGCCGCTGCCTGTGTATCTAACCGGTTATTGGAATTCTTCTTTCCGGTTAAGATGGAATTAGGTTCAATTAAGACAACCCCAAGGGCAGCATCTTCGAAATAGATAATATGAACGGAATCTTCCTCGATTCCTAATTTGATGATGATATTCATGTGTGCACGAGTTTCTTCTAAGGTAGCCCGGGTGAGTAAGATCATCCCAACTACCGGGTCTTCATTCACATACACACCCTTATCATTCTGCGTTACATTCATAACAAGCAGTTCCTCCTTATTCTTTTCATGATATGGGTTGTTTCATTAATAACCTGTACAAACAACCGTTATGAGATAAGAAAGAAGGAGTATGGATTCACCATACTCCTTCGATCAACTATTCTTCATGATACTCATAATAAAAAACATATAGAGTGCTCGACGCACATTGTTAACATGAGTACTCTTACTAGATGTACCAGATCTTAACTCTCCAAGCTCCCGTAGCCACCGGTCCAGAATCTCCTTAATGGCAATAACATTCGGGTCAATGGTATTGGACTTCTTATAGACTTTCATGCAGTAGATTAAGAAATCATTGGTACCCACATCCCGAATTGTGTGCTTACTGTCTTCATTCTCCGTGAGAAGGTATAAGAAGAGAAGTTTCTCAATAATGGTTCGGATATCATCTTTCTGCTTATCCGTAATCATCGACTGGGTGTATGTCCGAAGTAAATTTACTGATACGGAGCAGTTCTTTGCTGCTAACTCTACCAGTTTACTATCGGGACCGCTGACGATTAATCGGGTCAATACTTTATTAGTAATTCGTTCGATTGCCAATGTATTACTATCGGCCTCATAATACTTATCTTCCTCAAAACTCTCATGCTCATTCTGGAGATAGTTTCCACTATTCCAGTTTGCATAATACGCATTTGCAATTTTCTGCATAAACCCATTAATACGGGTACGAACATCGGCAATGAATCGAACGAAGGCATCATCATCACCTTTCTTAATTCCATTCTTCTGGAGAGCCAAAGCCTTCTCCGTGGTATCAAACAGTACAGCCCAGACATTACCAGCTGTCTTAATCTGATATTTGTTAGAAAGGTTATTGATGGTATAGGCCATAATGGATTCTGTCGGTTCCGCTTTTCTAAAATACTTATAGTGAAACAGTGGGTAGTTGAAGCAAATCATGTAGGACAGTGCGTTCTTAACCTGCTTCTCATCATTCTGCTTTAAAAAGTATTCCAGGGATAATACTACTGCCATATTCATCGGTTGGTCTACCCCACGAATCTTCCAGCGGCTATCCTTCGTCTTCATCGTGGCAATGATATCGGCTAATTCATCCTTCGTAAGACCCATTGCCTTAAACATTGCATCGCTTTCTTCCGTACGGAAGATGGGTCGCTTAATGGGTCCAATGGATGAGTATTTATCAAAATTATTGGCCATATGCTGGTCAATGGTATTTTTAAATAACGCATAATTCGTTTTATCACTCAGTGCACTCTCAACTTTCTTATAGAGCGCATCGGATGCATAAGTTGACATATGTTCACCTCCAATTAATGGCTTGTTTTCAGGCACATTTTTATCTCTGGAACAAATAGGTAGGAGACTTTGAAGGATCATTGTGGTAGATTGCGTGATTGAATTCTGGTACGAAAACTCCAGTTTCATGCGGGACACGACTCTCTACACAACTGACACCTCATCTCCAACGGACGGGAAGATGTATTCACCCTCGCCAATGTGAATACATTCAATGTACAAGAAAGAATGGGATCGTGAAACCAGATCAAAACCTTATTGCAACATTTACTTTACTTCCTCCAAGAAATGTAAAGTACGGCATGAAAGCGCCCTAAGAACAAGCTTTGTAGATCGTGTTTCTTTTCCACAATAAGAACGTTATCACTCAATCTATTATCTGGTCCATTCTTTCATCCTTTGCAAAAAACATTACAAAACAAAAAATAAGAGGAGGGTAGTTTGTCTACCCTCCTCTTATTTTCTTTTACTGATCGGGATCTGTCCAGCCATTCTCCCAGTCATTGTATGCGTTCATCTCATTTAGATCCAAAACCGTAAACGCGTTCGGATCTTCAAGAATAATGTCTGCTGCCAAAATTGCCGGCTGCATGGATGACCCAACTGCCATTTCGGCTTCGATATTCGGAACGGCAGTACCATAGACCGTAATGATATCACCTTCGACATACATCACGTTGGGATCAATGGTGTATCCATCCTGGAGATAGATAATGATTCTCTCTAACTCCTCTGGGTTATCCGTGTATGCAATGGCGTGGTTGTAGTCATCCCTACTGTTGTAATTTACACCAATGGATATCACCCCATCCATCATCTGGTCAACGAAGCCAGATACCACAACCTTGATGTCTCCTTCCCCTCCGTTCTTCCGGTAGAGAGATTCCCACTCATAGTAATGGTAGTCACTCCAGTTAACTCCCCACGGGTCTGTTGTCTTATGGAAGACCCCTTCTAGTCCAGTACCGTCATCCCAGTACTCTTCTTCCTCGTATGATTCAAGAGGTTCCGTTTCGAAAATTTCTTCTGTCACAACCGTCTCCGCCACAGTCTCTGCTTCTGTGGTTTCTTCGGTTTCTTCAACAGTCGTTTCTTCTTCCGTTGTGGTTTCCTCTTCGGTTGTCTCCACTGTTGTTTCAACAGAAGTTTCTACCGCTTCTTCGGAGCTTCCGCATCCAATCATGAGCACCATAGACGCCATTGCAATAACTAACAGTTTCTTCATAAATTACCTCTACTTTCTCTCGCTATCAGGGGCGAGTCCCCATTTTAATTGATTGGTGTGTAACATTGTTATAATGAGATACCGGGAGAGATATCTCTACCGGCATTTTGTTAGGGTTATACGAGCTTAGCAAAAGCTCGCATCTGCGGGGTCTTTCCGATTTCTCGGGCGACTCCGGACACGCGTCGTCCAGTCATCGGAATACCGACGAACATGGTCGGTCCAATCTGGACGACTTCCTTCCTCGGAGATCTCAGGGTTGAAGATCTCCTAGGAGTCACAGACTTCATAACAACACCTCCCATCTATAACAGATTGGGAAACATGAAGAATGAACTAGAGTATACTCACGATATACTCTAGTTCATTTCTTTCCATTCCCTTGTTACACGAGAATAATATATAATTGAGATGTGGAGCTAGACAAATCTATTCTGATTCCTCTATCACTCCACCAGATACAACTCCCCGCAGGATATTGAATCCTGCGGTTTCGCTTAAATAATAAGCACATTCTGGACTACACTCCATCACAACGGAGCCTGTCAATTCGGGAGGATAGAACTTGCATGTGGTATTTGGTTGCTCAAATGGAACCCCATACAGATTAATCTGATTGGGGCTATGTTCCACTTGACAGAAGATGCATCGTTCCCCATTCCCCCAATTCTCATTACACATCCTGATCTCTCTCCTTTGATTAAACGGTACGAATCCGAACGATGGAATCGCCACGTTTTACTGGGATTAACTTGTAGCCTTTACTGATTCTCGTTGTCTCTTTAATATCACTTCCAGCTAACTCAATCTTTCCACCCTGTGCCATATGAACAACGAATTTTGCATGGTCGAATAAGGAGTCTGCCGGAATAATTCGAAATACCTCATCTCCATCAGATAAGCTGGTTAACCGAATCATATCTGCTTTCCGTTTCTTTGCCGTCAAGATAGAATCCAGTGCACACAGCTTTCCGTATCCCTTTGTCGTTAAGATAAAGACTCGGTCAGTATTTGCTGCACACACGCCAGCCACTTCATCATCATCTAATGCAAGGTGAGTGGTTCCCTTTGTAACTCTTGCTGTAGTTGTTACATGTTTCAAGTCAACAATCAGACCCATACCCTTCTTGGTATAGATGAGCCGATTGGTATCCTCTCCTCTTCCAAGAACCATTGCATAGCAAACTTCATCATTTTCGTCTAACACAATTCCCTGGAGGTTACTCTTACACTTAATAAACTCTTCCAGTTTCGTTGCTTTAATGATTCCCTTCTTGGTAAACATCACAACGGTCTTGGAACCAACTTTCTTTAATTCCTTTTCCTTTACCAGTACAGACAGGACGCAGTTTCCGCCCATACCAATCACATCGAGTAGAGATGCTCCCCGATGACCAGCATCGGACATCGCAAGCTTTGCAATATCCAGATTAAAGAAATATCCACTGCTGTTTAATACTAAGAGTAAGTCGTTCTCTGTTACCTCCGGATAATACCCAATAATTTCATCCTGTACCAGCCCAACTGCGTTGCTACCGGTCATCATCTTCTTTACACTAGACTGGGTGACCAATACACGGAAGGGCAATGGTTTATGATTAATGGTATCCTTTCCAACCACTTTACAAACTCTCGGTCTACCGAATAACTTAATTCCTTCATCCAAATCATCACAGATTTTCTGTTCCAGATTCTCTCTTGACTGAATCAATTCTCGAATCTCTCGAATGGTCACCGGGATTGCATCAATCTCTTTCCTTAATGCTTCTCGTTTGGAAACGGTATTCTGTCTTAAGGTTAATCGGCTTACGGCTTCTGCCTGCATGGAGCTAATCTTAAATGCAGACATCAGATTCTGAATCATTTCTTCATCATCCTGTGACTTATGAATGATTCGAGAAGCCTTTGTAAAGTTTGCCTCACTCATAACGGCAAGGAGCCCTTCATACTCATGATACCGTTTCTCATAATTGTTTAACTTACGGATATAGTATCTCTGCAGATAATCGATTCGTCTCTCAACCCATTCCAGGATTGCATCCTTTAAAGAAAGGTGAATTACATAGGTTCTTTCTGCAAAGTTAAACTCCAACTGGCAGATACCAGTCAGTTTCGTTTTCTTGTTTCCATAGAGCTGACCAATCACATGCTTTGGGTCAACTCCCTTCTTTAGGTGAAGACGATAGTATGTCTCCTCTAAGTTCGATAAGTCAGAAGCATCTTCAATACCAAAGATCGCTTTCTCATTGATAAGTTTCGCAATGGCACTCATGGTATCATCCATAGTGACTCCCTCAGGGAATCCGGATACATCAATATATGGAACCCCTTTCTCATCCGTACCGGGAGTCAGTACTGCACGAATCTTAAATGTACCATGTCCAGCATTGCAAACATCGACGGCTGTCCCATCATCGATAATCTCATATCCTCTAGGACTATCCGGGAACAGATAGACATCTGTCATCTCTGGATTTTTAATGAGTGCTTTCGTTAACTCAAACGCTTCCACCAAATTGAATGGAGCGTAATTCATATTGTTACCCCAAGCGATTCCCGTACTCACACTGAGTAAGAAGTTGGGATATTTTGCTGGTAACCATAACGGTTCCATGCAAGTCCGAAGATAGTTCGGAATCATCTCTACGGCGTCTTCATCGAATTCTTCAAAGAAGCACTTGTATGCATAGAGACTCAATCTTGCATCCAGGTAACGATAAGCAGCGGCGGCATCGCCAGTTACGGAACCGCTATTGCCCATTACGTCAATCAGTGCTGCATTCGTTTCCCATTCCTTAATCATGGAATCAAATGTCTTTCCGACGCTCTGGTCCCCATGCGGATGGTATTTTGCAACACCGAGTAACCACTCAGGAACCTTTGCATAACTCTTCGTTGGAAGAAGTCCCTCATCATGATACATCAGATAGAGAATTCTTCTTCGGATGGGTGGAAGCCCATCCATTAACGTTCCAATCGACCGAAGAACAGATACGTTTACCCCATAAAGTACCACACGGTCTTTGGTGTAAACCATAACGTCCTGGTCCTGGATCCCTTGTGAATATCTCTCGGGGGAGTATTCGTTCCCCCGAGTTACTGTTCGTTTCTTAGCCATGAAGTTTCCTCCTTAGTTGTCAATATCATCCGGAGATACATTAGCATTCTTTACCATGTCTTTCCGAATGTTTGAGAATTTCTCTAAGAATAAATGGTCGAAGTTCAGTCTTGTTGCGTCCACATCATGGATGCTGAACCGAAGAAGTACCCGGTAATCTGGATTCATTACCAGAGTCTGCATTTCTTCGGCGGTCATTTCACCCAGTCCTTTATAACGGCCCGATATTGTCACTTCATACTTATGGGCCAACGTCATAATCTGACCAATCGTCTGATATCCAAGATATTCGGATTCCCCTGTGGATTTCTTCTGGTACAGATGATACTGACCAATTCCATCGTTTCCTTCCTCAAAGATACGAATCAGACGATTTAATTTATCGTTGACCGTCTTTTCAAATACAATATTTGTGAACTTTCCCCTATATCCACCGGACACAGATCCACTCTTTGGATTATAATGAAGCTCCGGGTCTAAAGACTCTAAAACATCTTTCTTACGGAAGGTATCGTAGTGCATGATGATGAACTCCGTTACATCTGGGTCAATCTTATAGGTGGAAGACAAATCCTCCAGAAGCTCATAATACTCCCGGTTTGTAAACAGGAATCGTTTCAACTGCTCAGGAGTTACACAGGTCTTTTCTCCTTCTAACCGAATCATCAGATTCTTGGATACTGCGTCACTCATCCTTGTAAATATCTCCGACCGACTGTAAAGGTACGCATTGGGATTGACACCCTTCTTTCTTATATCAATCCGGTATAATGGAGTAACCGTTCGATACACATACCCATGTTCAATGAGCTGTGGTGCGTGTTTATAAATATCCGCCAGATAAAGTCCGGCAATATGCTCTCCATCTACATCCGCATCGGATGCGAGGATAATCTTCTTATACACCAACCGACTCTCGTCATAATGGTCCCCGTATCCGCACTGGAGAATATCATCCAGTAGGATGATGATAAAGGAGTCTCTCTGCGCTTTCTTGGTTGCTGCGGTTAACTGTTTAGAACTCATTCCATATACATTGGATGGTTTGCCTCTGGTCGCCAGTACACCCTGAATGTTATTATTAAACCGAGCTTTCCGAACGTTACCTCCAGCAGACTTTCCCTCTACGATATAGAGTTCCAACTCTTCCCCGTTAGTATTCTTTCCGACCAGGTTTGCTGGTGTATAATTCTCAATGAGTTTGGATCCAAGCATTGTTGGATTTTCCTTCTTAATCTTGGACCGCTTCTCTGTATTGTCAGTACGAATCT
>ERZ1090879.1807-NODE-1809-length-11218-cov-52.037266_pt1 | contig 11218 bp, 10 predicted proteins | sample MGYA00478472_ERZ1090879 | MGnify/ENA primary metagenome ERZ1090879 (study PRJEB33644, sample SAMEA5815723) | chicken gut metagenome | biome: Chicken; feature: Gastrointestinal Tract; material: Caecum | place: Ireland | collected 2019-01-01 | study: A study of...
GGTCGATATGCGGTAAATATACGGGTGTGAGAGCGAGACGTGTGCTTGTCTTGAACAAGTCGGCGGCAAAGCTGACGGGGCGGCTGACGCCACCCCGTCACCCGCGCGCTGCCGCGCGCGGGCGCCGAGACAAGCACACGTCCCGCAAGCCGTACCGAATCAAATACGGAAAAGCGCACAAACAGGGCTCCCAAAAAGTATCGGAGAACTTTTTGGGAAGAGGAGCCGTAACGGCAAAGACGGGCGGATTGCGAAAGCAATCCGCCCAAAAAGCAAAGTTTACGGCGACGACGGGGCGCGGCATCGCCGCTGAACCGCTTAGCGATTGCCGCGCGCATTCCGATACGGGCATTTTCCCTTTTTGACCGTATTTACACATTCGGAATACCTTGCTTTATCCGTTGTTTGGCGCCTTTGTTTGTTTGAGTTGCGCGTCTATATCGCGCCTTCCATACATAACGCGGATGACCGTAACCACCTTCTCCTTATTCTGCGGAATATAGAATACCAAATAGTTATCTACGGGCATGATGCGCAAATTCCGTCCTCGCCACGGTTCTTTGTCGTAAAGGTGGTAACGCTCCGGCATCTCGCCCAACGAGAGGATCGCTTCTTCCAGACGGTTAAGCTGCTTTATGGCATTTTCTCCCGCGAGCAGCTCGTAGGCTATGTACTCAAAAATGGCGCGCAAGTCCGCGACCGCCTGGGCGGTCGTAACAACTTCGTATTTCATTTTTTATAGCTCCCGCGAATATCGGCAAACGCCTGCTTTGCGGAAATCGTGCGCCCGGCTTTCATATCCGCATAGCCTTTCTCAAGCTCGGCGTTGAATTGCTCTTCGGTCATGTTCCCGACGTCCAACGGATGCTGCGGCAACTTGACTTCAAAGGGAAGTCCGCGCTGCAGGATGATCTGCTTATAGAACATATTGATCGCGTTTGAAGCAGGAATACCGAGTTCACTTAAAATGCTTTCTGCCTGTTCCTTGATCTCCGGTTCTATCCTTGCATACAAATTCGCCGATTTTGCCATAATGCACCTCCAATCTTATCTTGCTTTTTCTTCATCTATATTATACACGATTGTACGCACAAATGCAATACATTTCCGCATTTTTTCTACAAATTCTTAGTTGCTCTTCGGCATATTCGCTATCGCTTCTTTACTAACCTTGCCCTTGTATTCCCCTTCGTCCCAACAGCCGAAGTCATCGCACAGAAGCAGCTTTTGATCTTCTACTCCGAACGGACATACAACATCCTCCTCCATGACGTCCGAAAGGAAAAATTGCGGGAGCCCTCTTGAATAGACTATCTTCTCCCCCGTCTTTTCAATGTATTTGACGATATATGCGAACGCGCCGCCCAAACGCTGCCTGTCCTCTATCGGCTCGAAATCGGAACGACCGAAACACTCGTTGAAATAGGTATTCTGGTGCGTTATCTGCCGCTTTCGCGCATTGAAGTTATAATCTTCCACGTCCAGCATCTTTCCGGGGAGCGTCCCTTCGGGAATATAAAACAGCCCGTGAAAGTGTAATCGTTTCTTTTTGGGCGAACGTTCCCATACTCCTACAAATTTCCAGCCCCTGCGGTTGGCGAAATTCCGCAGACACGTTTTCAGCCCTTTTCTGAAACTTTCCTCCGTATGGAGCGCACTATCGTATGTAAAAGTCACAAAAAAACCAAACTCCTGCAAGTTGATTTTCCTCACCATACGGGTACGACGGGATATCAGATTCCTGACCTTCCTGCGCAGGTTGACTTCCACATATATTTTCGCAGCCTCCGCATCCTGAAAATAAGGGCGCATCCCTTTAAGGATCGCTGCCTTTCGCTTATAACGCGGCAGGCTTTGATATTTCTCATACAGTTCCTCGAAGAGCTCCTTCTTCGTCATTTGCCTCTCTATGACCGATTTTTCGGACGGCGTAACCGATATTTTCGGATCGCCTTCACCAACTTCTTCCGCAAGAGGAAGCGGCGCGTCCTCGGTTGAGGGCGCGCTTTCTGTTTCCCGTTTCTTTCCATCGGATATTTCGTCCGTGACAGTGATGACTTCCTCGTGCGGTTTTCTTCGCGGTCTGTAGGGTCGCTCGGTATGAGGAATTGCGATATAATGACTTCCGTCTGAATAGATCTTGCATTTCGGATATGGCATAACCCCTCCTTATTTTTGCATGGGGATAACAGAGCCGAAAAACATTCGGCTCTGCCCCGTTCATGCGCCGTACAGCGCACGGATAAAGTAGCTGTTCTGCGCTTTCAGCTCGTCCACCGACGCCCGCTCCGTGACGTACTCGCGATAATCCGTAAGCCCCATCCCGCTTTTGCTCGCCATGTCGTTGAAGTAGTCCGAGAAACAGTCCGTAGCAAATCTTCGCGCGTAGATCTTCTGATTCATCAGAAAGTACTTCTTGTTCTCCACTTTGCCGTCCATCGTGCCGCGCTCTTTCTCGATTCTCAGGATGCAGTAGCCATACTTGTTGTGCATACGCAGATCGCGCCGCCACAGCCATGCCGTGATGCTTTTGAGGATATGTACGAGCAAGGTATTGTCCCCTCTGCGGAACCGGAAGTTCATATACAGCCGCACAAAACGGTTGAATGCCCATTCCGAAATCATTTCTTCTATCGTATAGAACGGCAAAGCAAGCCGCTGATCACCGGAGGAGACGATATGGATGACGTCGCAGAGATCCCTCGCATCCGCGCCCCAAGATTCCGGTCGCTGCTCATCCGTGAATACCTTGATGAACGGAAAGTTATCCACCGTGGCGGAGTGTCGACACATTTTCAGCCACGAATTGAACAGGTCGTTCTTCTGATTGGTCTCATCCGTACCCTTTTTGACTTCTTTGAGTTCCAGATTATTGCCGCGCTCCTTGCCGATCTCCGTAATGGCGACCACGCCGAACTCGAAGCTCCCGGCGTTGGGGTTGTTCTCAATGACCTTTTTGCCGAGCCGCAGGACGTCGAAATCGAGGATATGCGCGTGCCGCCCGTCCGTGATGCCTTCGGGAAAGAAGTCCATCTGCCACATGGGAAAGTTCCCCCTGTCCGCACATACATTGTCCGTGCGGATAGAATAGTTGGAGACGATGAGGCTGCTCTGAATGACGTAGAGGAAGTATGCCAGCGCATACGTTTCCAGCACGTCAAAGAGGAACTGTACCCACAGCGCGTCGTTGAATGTTGCGCCGTACCTGCGGATGTCGTAGCCGTAGAGCTGCCAAGCTGCGTTGCGGTGACGAAGGTACCGTGACCGCTTCAATGCCACCCATGTCTTGACCGACGCTAAATTATACACGGTGCCGTGTTCCATACATGCCCGCAGCTCATCCTCGAACATGATCCACGGGAAATGCGGCAGCTTCATGTCGTTGGTTTGCAAAATCTGCAACGCCTTCTGCCGGAACATGACCTCTTGCGAGAGTACCATATCCGTGATGAGCGTCGTGTAGAGTAGGTAAATGCCGCCTTATTACATTGCTGTAACAGGTTTGCATAGACCTCTCTCAGAACCGTACGTACACCTCTCGATGTATACGGCTCGCCATTACAACTATTTCTTACTTGAATTCTTACCGTGAATTTTATCATGACACTCTTTGCACAACACAAGAGTTTTTCGCCGTTTGGCTATCATCACCTGTTCCCAAAATTCTTTCCCTTTCAGGTTTTTGACTTTGTTGACATGGTGGATTTCATAGTATCGTGCTTCTGTGGTACCGCATAATTCGCATTTCCTTGCAGAAAGACGCTGTTCAAGGGTTGTCCTGATATATCCGTGCATCATTCTGCTTGGGTTCGGCAGTTCATCGCCGTTTGTTATACCCTTGCAGTCCATATAGTCCGCAAAGTAACAGCATTTTTTGCCTTCTTTCGTTTCATACGGAATACCCCATTTGTCATGTCCATCCCGAAACCTCTCTTTCACTTTTGAACTGGTGCTACGCAATTTATGTGCCAACGTTTTCAGACAACTGCGCTCCATGAGATACGCAAAGTAATTCAGAATGCAGTAATTGCTTGCAATGGAGTAGTAGTTGCAAATTCCACGCAGTTCCGCATTAAATTGCGACACAATTTCGAGTTCGGTACATCTCACAAGCGATACACGGCTTATAGGTACAATTTGCCCGTTTTCGTCTTGTTTAACTATTTTTCTGTCAAACAAGAATTTTCGGATTTTATCCTTTTGCGGTATCAGCAATTCTGTTTTATTATTAAGCGTCCGCATAGTGATGTGTCCTCTGCTACCGCGTTTGACTGCACTGTTTCGCCGTACCCGCACGTCATACCCTAAAAATCTCGCACATTCACTGCTATGGGTAATCAATGTTTTTTCTTCGCTCAACGTCATTTTCAGACGCGTTGCTATGAATTCGGATAATTTACTTTTAATCTTTATGCAATCTTCTTTGCTGCCGTTTACGCCGATAATAAAGTCGTCCGCATATCGTACATATTTGATTTTTTTGTCGGACTGCTGTTTGCTCGGCGTTTTCAACAAAACCTTTTTCAGAGCTTTAAATTCCTCGATTTGCTTTAATCTTTCGTCGCCCGTGGACTTCTTTATCCTGCGGCTTATACTGTAGAGTTTATGCGATATCGTCTTATACTCTACGGTTTCGCTTCGAGGCGACTTCTGATAAAACTCTTCCGACATTTGCATGACAAATTTATCCAGCTCATGAAGATAGATGCTTGCAAGCAATGGAGACAGAATTCCGCCCTGCGGCGTTCCGCTGTATGTCGCGTTGTATCTCCAATCTTCCATATATCCTGCCCTCAACATCTTCCAAATAAGCTTTATGAGGCGAGCGTCTTTGATTTTATTTCCTATGAAAGTTATCAGCGTATGATGGTCGATATTGTCAAAGCAACCTTTGATATCGCCTTCCACAAACCAGCGCACTCCGTTGAACTCCTTTTTCAGGCTTACAAGCGCGGTATGGCAACTGCGTTGCGGTCTGAAACCGTGAGAGCACTTCAGGAATACAGGTTCATACACCGATTCCAATATAAGGCGCAACACCTCTTGTACTACTTTGTCCGTAAATGTAGGAATTCCCAAAGGGCGCATTTTTCCGTTCCTCTTGCGGATATACGTCCGCTTTGCAGGTTTTGGCTGATATGTATCGGTTTTGAGAGCGGAGATGATATTTTCTATCTTTTCTTCGCTGAATCCGTCTGCCGTATCGTCATTTACGCCTTTTGTTCCTGCTCCGTTGTTTGCATAAAGATTTTGATAGGCTACATAGTACAAGTCTTTGCGAAGCATATAACGGTATAGCCGTGTAAACACCTCTTCCTTGTTTTTGGTAGAATTCTTTCTGATGTTCTTCAAAATCTCCGTCGTTGGTTGCATTTCTGCCATTGAGGTCTTCCTCCCTAAGCAATTTTTGATTTTGAAATCGTTGTAACTGCCGTCCTTCGCCATGTGGTCGGCTTTCCCGACCTCGGACTACTATGACGGCTCCGTTGCCTTGCGGAATATTCAGACACATATGCCATAGCGGTTTCCCGCGTTTCCGTTTAGGCAATCTCCAGTTAGCGCAATGAACAGGGAGTGCGGATTCTCGGATAGGCTTTCATTTCTTGACTGCGGGTTCTCCCGCGTGCTGCATAGGGATAATGATAACCAAATATACAAAAAAACAATATATTTGTACCTATGCTCAGAGGTTTCAGACACTTTCCTCTGTCAGGGACAATACTGAAGCTCGAAACTCACCTTCAACAATCATTCAGTTTTATCCTTATATCCGCTTAACATTGCGATTCAGTCGTGCCTTATTGTCTTAGTCAACTTATCGCTTTCCTGCCGTGCTGTGTTCCCGTATCATCTTTCGACTTTCGGTTAGGCAGGTTGTTTGCCGCGTTATCTTACGGCGCAGTTCCCACACTGCTTTTCATTACGCCATTTCTGGACGCACTTTCTTTTTTCCCATAGAACCACATGATATGGACACGATGGGCAGTTCATTGATGAACCCGCAGTTTCTTGCCTCGAAATGGCGCAACCTGTTTATTGCAACAGCCTTTCTCCAGCGGTTAAAGAGCAGCCAGCAAACGGTAACAATGCTCCACCACGGGAAATGACGAAAGATGACCTGTAAATCGATGAGCAGTTTACAAAGCTGCACATACAGATTACCGGTGTCAAAGCTCAACACGAAGTAGAAGTAGTACGCAAAGAACGCCATAACGATGCTTGCAAGATTGAGATGGAATCCCCAGAGGAGTGCCCAACAGACGACGATCCATGACTGCCGACGAAGAAAGGCAAGATAGCTTTTGACCACCCTCTTGATAGGCTGATATGTCCACCTCGCCAACCACTTGAAGATACGAAGCGGGAGCGTATCATAGTTGTGTTTGGTGTTCGTTTTGCGGTACATTGCCCGCACGATGACGACAAGCAGCAGCACGCACGGCAGCGCAATGATAAGGACTTTTGCCATACCTTCCAAAACACTTCCAACCTTCGTCCAATACCCCGCAAAGTTCTCGCCGCTGATGAGCAAGGAGAAATACTTGCCCACCGCATCGGTAAAACCGGCGAAATCGGACGGCAGCAGAATATCCCATTGCATGACAGAAGAATACCCCGTGACCGTCGGAGTGAAAGTGTATTCCGCCCTGAACAGTTCACAGAAGTAGTACGCGACGGACAGCCCCAGATCGCGGCACGCCTCGCCAAAGCGCAGGTACGATTGCCAGAACACCGCCCCGAGCGCGAGAAAAACAAGCGAGATGATGACCGTAATGACGAAGTTCCTACGCACCCACCTGCCCTCCCGTGTATATGAGATAACCGATAAGCAGGGCGATAACGATGAGCACGGCAACCGCTGCGATACGTTTCAGCGTCTTCATAGGTCGTCCTCCCAATGAGACATTGCCTCGATGTAGTCCCATTCGTCGTCGCTCAGGTAGTCTACGGGATAGTCCTCCGCCATGACCTGCCTGTATCGCTCCTGCTGCTCCGTTTCCTCCCGTGCCTTTGCCTGTTTCTTTTCCTTTCGCCGCTCCTTTGCCTTTTTGCCCGCTGCGCCAACCGCCTTGAACGGCAGCGCGATCACCTTCCCCACCGCAAAGACGAGCACGGGCGCGAATTTGAAAAGAAGGATAACTACAAGAATGAGCGCGAGCACGGCTAAAAGGATCTGCCACCAAGCAAGCTCTTTATCCGACGTCGTATGCACGGGCGGCGTGCCGTCCGCTACGACGTCGATGGGCGAGGATACAATGGGAATAACCACTCTCTTTTCGCCGTCGTCCCACTCCATCTGAATGAGATCCAGCCCCAAATAGACGGTCTCCTCGGCGAGGTACCCGTTCGTATCGCTGTCCGACAGCTTGTACGCCGTCTGGAACATTCCGCCCGGGCCGATGGCGTTCGGCACCCATTGCGTCGCCTTCTCCCACTTGCCCTGCGTGACTTCCCATGCGGAATACTCGCTCTGGTCGAAATGGAACAGATAGACGGTTTCGTTATTGCGCTTTGCCTCCTCGTACACGCCCGAAAACTCATCGTAGTCATTGAGGTCGATATACAGATTCTGACAGGTCTGTTCTTTGGATGCGCCGAAATCCTGCTCGCTGACGGGATGGATGGCTTCGATGCCGTCAAAGGTATCCGAATACTCGACGTGCGACGTGCCAAACACCTTTTCCCAAAACGTCTGCGAGATCTTCTCACTCGTCAAGGAATACTCCTTCTCCGCGGGAATATCCACGACAGTGAACGCCTCGTCCACCGAGGAAAACAATTCACGCGCGTATGTTCCCAATACCTTATCCGTACTTGACCGCGAATACTCTTTCATGCGGTCCAGGAGCGTTTCGCCGCCCACGCGATAGGTATCCGCGCTGTCCGTCTCCTCTCCCGAATTGTAGGCGAGACAGATCCGCTCGAGCTGCCTGTCCGCCGATTCCAGATACCTGTACCACGGATTATAGGCAAGCTCTGCCGTCCTGTGCGTCGTGATGAGCTCGCCGAGGCTCGTCGTCCGCTCTTCATAGCCGCCCAGAATACCGTACTCGAAGCCTTCCTCGTTATACTCACCCATCGTCTGCCCGAAATAACTTTGCAGGGCGTTGTACACGTCCTGATTGCCCGTGATGAAAAAGGGCGAGAGTACGGCTTCCAACCACTGTACGCGGATGACGGCGAGCCGCCCGTACTTTTCGATGAGTTCGTTCGGAACGGAGAAGTACACCGTATGCAGGGTATCCTGCTTGAAAAAACTCCCGCTCACATTCCCCGACGGGCGGTAGAACGTCTGATGCAGATCGTCGTCCTCTATGACAAACACTGTATCAAACTTCAAGCCCTGCGGATTCCACACATAGAGATAGAGCCCGAAGTTTTCCTGCAGGTTCGCATAGAAGGAATAGCAGTATTCGACCAGCATGAGTATCTGCGCTTCCTCGCTGTTATCGAAGGCATAGTCTCTGACGTCGAATGCCTTTTCATCCACGGTACTGTTCTCTAAGTCGTCCATGACGTTGGTCTGCTCAAACTGAGCGGTATCATCGTCGGCAGAGGCGGACAGGAACCCCTGCCCGCCCATGACGACTCCGATACACACGAGCAGCACGAGCAGAAAAGCAATGACTTGCTTTGTGATGTTTCGTACTCTCATGCCTGCCTCCTTAACCCGTGAAAATAATTTGCGAAGGATCCAAAGTAATCCCCGTCACGTCCGCACCGAGATTGAACGCGATGCGATAGCTCACATTGCCGTTGTACGAGCTGACGATGAGCGCATACGGAAAAGGATTTTCATCCGCCGCGGTCTCCGGCACTTCGACCTGCTGTCCCGGGTAGACTGTCTCCAATACGCTTTGGATCGTCATATCCTCCCGCAATGTGATCTCAAAGTGCGTTGCCTGTTTTTTGAAACTGAACGCCGCAGACAGATCTCCCGCTTGGGAATAGAGATATATTTCCCCGTCCACCAGATACTCGAAATCCTGCTCCGCGTTCGGCACGATCCCCACGATGTAATCCTTCGTTTCGGACTGCTGCGTATCGAAAGTATACTTCACGTCGAAGCGGTACGTCTTACCCGGCTCCAGCGCCAGCTCGCTGTCCTGCGCCAAAATCTGTTTCCCGTCATGCTCCACATAGAAGGTCTTGAAATCCTCGTTGAAGCCGTTGGTGAACTTATAGATCACGGCGACCAGCCCCGCCACAAGCAGCAGGACGAGAATGATGCCGATAACTTTTGCCGCCAACTGTCCTTTGCTCTGCATAGGCTTAAAACTCCAGCTCTGTTTCGGAGAGCGAAACGCCGCTCACCGCCGTGCCCTCGATGTCGATATAGATGAGTCCTTCCACCCCGGACACCTTATCCTTCACCAACACACACATCCTGCAATCGCTCGGCGCTCCGCCTCCGCGCGGATCGTAGTAGGCGCTCTCATAAGTGACGCGCGTCCCCGTTCTCGGCGGCGTGGACGGATGAAAGAAACTCGTCTCCGAACGGATCGCCCTGACTTTGAGCGTGTCCCCTTCGATGCTGCATTCGATGAACTGCGACGCATCAAACTCCACTTTGTTTCCGTTCCCGCCCGTGGCAATGTCGTAGGCGTAATAACACGGATCTTCCAGATCGATGACGATGGTATCTTCATAGAGGACCGCCGCATTATTGACGCCCTCCCGTTTCGCGTTGAACTTGCCCTGCATCGTAACGCTGACTACCTCAAAATCGCCGAACTTCTCTCCGACTTCCCCAAACTCGCCCACAAGCTTCAGCTTGACGGAATACTCCGCGTTTGCCTGCACCGTGATCTCGCTCGATGAGGAATATTCCGTATCGTTATACATGAATTTGAGACTGCTCGGCGCGCCCTCAAACGTCACCGTACAGGTCGCCTGAAAGCCGCCGTCACGCGTCGTCACGGTAATGAGGATGATGTCATCTCCGAATCCTTTGATGCATGCGACCGTTGCCACGCGGCTCCCGTCCGACTCGGGCGTGACCGTCACATAATCCGTGACAGGCTCCGCACTGCGCTGTGCGCCCTCGCCCCATGCGACGGAGAAATCCACCTCGCGGTTATTTGCATTCTCCGGGACGACATACGCCTCGATACGCACCTCTGCTCTTGCCGTTGAAGTCGTGCCGTCAGGATCTCCGAACTGCGCAAGCGGTATGCCGGATCCGGCAGCTGTGAACGTCATTTTTTCCGGCATACGGTACAGCGTTCCTGCGTCCATTGCATTACCCTCTCCGTCTATGACGGCTGCCTGTTCCTGCTCTTCAGCAGAGGGGCTCTTTTCAAACCAACCGAGAATAATGCCCGCGAGCATCACGCCCACGACGATAAACGCGACAAGCGTAAGCACCCATTTCACGGTGTCCGAACGCTTGTGTTCATAAAGTTCGTTGCTCATAATGCACCTCCATTAAAAAATAAAATTGTCTTCCGAGAGGGAAAGGTTTGCATAATCCCCTGCCGCAGCCCACGAGTACATGAGATAGCTGTCCTCCCGCGTATAGGTACTGTATTTCCCCTCTACGCTTGCCGCGACGCGCCAGAGCACCGTGTCCTTGTCCGTCATGAGATATCGCTCCGCAAGCTCCTCGCCCGAGAGATCCTTATAGTACGTCGTGGTCTTTGTCATCTCCCCCGAAACGAACGAGCCCGACTCATGGCGGAAGTTATACAGCTCAAACATATGGTTATCGAAGGAGAACGTCTTGCCGATAGCGTTCTCCACCTCATCCACATAGGTAGCGCTGTACGAACCCATAGAACCGCCCGAGCCGTGATTGTTGAAGTATGTATGGCTGTCATTTGCGCCTGCACTTGTGAGGAAGGATACCTTACAGGTAGCACTTTCCGCGAGCGTATACACGTCCGAATAGGTCGCCGTTGCCCTCACCGTGTACACGTTATATGAGGATGTGCCGCCGTAGTAGGTGAAATTGATCGTTACTTCCTCGCCCGCGGGGATATCCCTGTTTCCCGTGCGGCTGCCTTCCAATGTGACGTCCATGCCCGTGATACGCTGTGCATAGTCCACCGTACAAGTTGCCGAAAGCCCTGCGTAATCCCGCGACGTACAGGTAACGAGGATCTTCTCACCGAACGCCTGTTTGCATTCGACCGTTGCGGTATTCGCGCCGTCCGAAGTTGACGTGACCGTCACATAGTCCGTGACCGTCTTGCCGCTTGCCCATGAGGACGAATCG
>ERZ1090879.1811-NODE-1813-length-11214-cov-12.394032_pt1 | contig 11214 bp, 8 predicted proteins | sample MGYA00478472_ERZ1090879 | MGnify/ENA primary metagenome ERZ1090879 (study PRJEB33644, sample SAMEA5815723) | chicken gut metagenome | biome: Chicken; feature: Gastrointestinal Tract; material: Caecum | place: Ireland | collected 2019-01-01 | study: A study of...
CCGTCTCTTTATTTGACCGTGAGGCAAATGAACTGACATACTTTAGTGTCTTTCAAGGAAATACGGGAAGATACGTGAGCATCAATCCGAAGACTTCTCTTCGGATCCGTTATGCTCCAAAGATTGGTTCCGTGGAATATGTGGTCAACCACAGCAATAGTTCCAGCGGATACAGCAGGCAATCCCAGGTTTATGTTACACCAAACTATCTCTACGGGCTCAATCGAGCCATCAAAGAGTTCTGGAAACGGTTTAACCGGGATGACCTCTATGTCTATAATGAGGAGGGCTATCCGGTTGCGATGAACGCCAACCCGGATGACATTGTGACACTCGACATGGGATATGGACAAGCACTACGATTATCCCCGTCCATCTATTATCCACCGGATCGAAAGATGGGGGAGGTACAGGAATCCTATCCGGGAGTTGCCATTAATGTAAATCTGGAATCACAGGAAGCGAATTTAAATCTGGAGCAATTTACAAATTTCATGGAAGTACTGGAACGATTTGACTTTAATCAGATGGGAATGCAGTTATTACAGAACTATCTACTGTTAAAGAATGAACCACAGCTCACCATGGCAAACTATACGAAGGATGGACAACGGATTCAGAAGCCCATTGCCAGGGAAGTAACAAGCAATGCATTGATGCAGTTTCGATCTTCTGAGAATGAAGATGAAGAATGCGTCAGTCAGAATCCCATTGTGCAAACCCCAACCACACTGGACGAATTAAATTAGGAGTTCATATGAGAAAATTAGATTATTTTTATCGGATTAATGTGTCTATACATGATGATTGTCATCAGCGTATGTTGAAGCAGGCAAAATCTTATAGTTCAGAATACCCTGTTGGGAGAATCCGCATTCCTGGTAGTTTCAACGATATCACGGCGGATGAATCTTTACTCCCATTTGCGCGTTGGATACTTGGATGTCTTCTGGATCAATTTTTAGATTTTCCAAGTGTTGATATCATCGTATATGATGGGGAGCATCCAGATGCGAAAAGAAATGAGAAGCGACTTCACAACTGCATCGATATCTACATTGACGGCTGCGGCTTCCTGCAACGGCCAGGTGACCTATTCGCAGTATCACTCGAGGGGCAACTTCGATCCATCGGAGGCGCACGAGTGATGATATCGGAACTATAGTTAATTCACAAGGAGAAAGATGATATGGAATATTTTCATGATATTATAACCGGGGATTATCACCCAGTATATCCGTACCCGGAAGACGAATCTACCTTAGAGGTAGGAAAGTATTATCGAACTGGAGCGAAGGTTCTTCCCTATCTGGGGAAGTTCCCATCGGAAGTGATTGTAAAGAATCACTACGAGTGCGGAATTGCAACCATCGACGACCACAAGGGCCCAATTCGAATCTTGAATGGAATCTGGAAGAATGAGTCTCAGAATAACCATCGGTATTCAACGGAGAATATTGCCGCTGGTGATTATGGAGATGAGCTAAGTCAAGAGATGGGACCGGAAGACATCATTGAGAAGTACATGAATGCTTGGGATGCAGGGAGGAACCTGGCAGCCAGAATTAAGATTGATTCTGGTACCGGGGGAGACATCTATATCCCGAAGCAACGAGAAGAGGATTCCCCTTTGGAGCGAATCTTAAAGCTCATGATTATCTCCATGAAAGTGGTATCTTCTGAGCAGAGAAAGAAACTCTCCAGTGACTACGATTATGACAACATGGTGAGTTCTTTGGATGGAGCAACGAAGCACATGTCCATTATCAAGTTCTTGGAATGGACGAAGTTATTGGAACTTAAATGGGAGTTTTCAGTATTTGATTTAGACGGAGCCCCGTATCCACTGGGGAAGACATTAACAATTACGAGCGCAGATCAGGGATGGGTAGACATTACCCCACCGGAAGACAAGGAATACTTCGTAGTTCCTTTAACCGAAGGGGAAGATCCTTATAAGAGACTCATCAAGTTGGCGCTCTTTACGAAGATGGTACCAACGGCAGTCTATCGGAAGAAGGGTAGCACTCCGCACCAAATTAACAATATGAAGTCGGCACTTCGCAGTAAGCAGAAGATGACTTCCGACTATTTTGCTATCTGGTGTGAGCTTCTTAATATGGGAAGCAGTTTTACGTTAACGAATCAGGAAGGAATATGGTACAAGGCGGTCGGTTATGAGATTACCACCAACTATGAGGAGGAGGGAACAGCGGATGGTTGATCAGCAACAGATTGAATCGGCACTCCGTTTATCGAATCGAGATCTTGCCTATGTCGTAATGGATCGACTCAACGTCGTAGATCCAACCGACATGGTAACATTGAAGACGGAAACCGCGAAAGATTTCTTAGATGAACTATGCACGCAGTTAGAAGAGACAAAGACATTATATGAAGATCAATTAACCGAGATTCAGGATCAAAAGGATGACCTAGAGCATATCTACATGGCCCAGCGAATTAATGGAGAAGACAATGTGGAAGCCATGCATACATCTAATGCAATTAGCGACTTGGTTGTGTTACGCCGAACCATCAAGGATGCGAGTACGGCAACGCGCATTATGTTTGAAAATTTCAGCCGCACGCGAGGATTTATTCGGAATATGGGCTCTCGTGCCTATACACCAAAGTCCAATGCATTTAAGAATATTGCAAAGGTAAAAGCAGATGTCTTATCTCCGAAGGTCACCGATGAGTATCGGTCGTCATTAAACCATCTCTATTCCCATGTGGCAGAGATGGTAGATCGAAAAAGTGCAGTAGAAAAGACCGAAGGACAGACAACGATCAGCGGGTCTACCTATACAAAGGACCAATCGGTTATCCCAGAGAATCCTTTGAATACCTCAATTGGATAGAGAATAAAAGGTGTCGAATTCGACACCTTTTATTTTTTTAATGTGATCTATGATTATATATTATTACCGTGAATCAAATAAGATAAACGATTCGGAAAAAGTAAATGTATCATGATGAAATAATCCATCAAAAATGGCAAATGAATCACCGAATGAAAATTATTCATAATATTGAAATGAATCAATTCCGCTAAATTTATCGAGGAGAAAAAGTGAATCGGATTAAGGAAGTCAATCATATAGAAAGAGAGAATCACGCCTGTTAAGACAATCAAGCGTTTCAAATGAATCAGATTTTCCGAATCGATCACATTGGCTCAATGAACCAATTCTAATGAATCAGTCAGAAAGAAAAATTGAGTTATGCATGATCAGATAATCATTGCCGATAAACGAATCAATAATAACGAGTCATCCAATGGATAGGAGCGACTAATCATTTGGCTAAAATCAATTATATTACAAGAATGGATCATTGTAAGAAAATCAATCAATCTTTATCAATGAATCAAAGCTTTTGAATCAATCGGTACAAGACAACGAATCATTTGATTGAGGATTACCCGTAGTGATAAACTGAGTCTATACAGATGAATCACTCAAAGTGAACAAACGAATCAAATAATATGAGTTGATCAATATGTGTCAATGAGCGACTAAAAGTGTATGATGATCAGAGGGGAAAAGCGAATCTCGGAATTGGAATTGCTCAAATATCGGCAATGAATCAAAAATGAAGAGACGTTAAATAAGTCGAAATGAATCGTTTCATACAATCCAATTGAGAGACACAAATGAGTTAGACATTAAGAATATATCAAAATTATTAAACGAATTCATATACATCGAATCAATTATGAGAAATTGAATGAACCAGACATTGAAAGTCAATCAGGCTTGGCAATTGAACTGACATTGTAAGAATTATTCAAATAGTTTAAGTGGATCATCAAACCCGAATCAATTAGGGGCTACGAGAGAATCGCTGTATTGGAATTGTTCATATTCCCAGAATGCGTCGAGCAAAAAGAACCTTTTGTAAGGAATAAACGAGATCGAAGAGTACGAGTCTATTAGGGTGTAAAAACGAATCAATCCAACAAACAAAGATAATCAGATGACTTAAATGAATCCCACTACTGGAGTAACTTATTCTGTTCGAATGAATTGTGGGGAATAAAACCAATCACGATCTGCAAATGAACCAAGCTTATAAAACGATTCAACATTGTCGAATGAGACAAAGATGCTAAATCGTCAATTAAATACGAACGAATCATCACTGTAAAATAAATCATTGGACAAAAATGAGTTAATGCTTTTGAATTATTCGGAAGGAGGAAACGAATTATATAATAGAAAGGAGGAAAGGGATGGACCACCAATATCTGTACCCATCGGTACAATTTATCAGTATTGAGTTAGAGAACTTTGCAAGTCTAAAGTCCGGGATGAATATCAATCGACTCTATATTGACTTTGCAAAGTTGACCCATACAATCACATTGCTTGTTGGAGAGAATGGTTCTGGAAAGACTTCGGTTTTACGATGTTTCCACCCATTTGCTTACAACAGTGGCTCCGGCGACGACCGGGACAATGCAGAGTTGATCATCGAGGGGAAAGATGGTAGAAAGTGTTTAGTGCTTGGCTACCTCGATGATATCTATGAAGCTGAGCATATCTATGCGAGAAAGAAGGACACGTTGTCAGTGAAGAGTTATCTACGAAAGAATGGCGTAGAGTTAAACCCTTCCGGCAACGTGACTTCTTTCAAAAACTTGATTGAAAATATTTTTGATTTAAAAGAGAGTTATTTGGCTCTATTGAGCATTGGGAACACGGTTTCCAGCTTTGTAAAATTCACAGCGGCAGAACGAAAGAAGTTTGCCATTAAGTTATTCTCCATTCTAAACATCTATTCTGTCTTCTATAAGAACGCGACTGCGATGGTACGGGAAGTGAAGCCATTACTATCTAACGTCAGTGCCAAATTGGAGCGATATCGAAATTGTAATCTGGATGATTTGGAGAAAGAGAAGAAGGTGCTGGAACGAATTATTGTCAAGTTGGATTCCGAGCTAAAGCAAATCCTCATTGAGGTTGGGGAAGTGCGAAATGGAATTAGCCAAAACCAATCTACGATTGATGACTACGACAAGAAGCAGAAACGAGTACTCGAACTACTCAGTTACATCAATCAGTTACAATCCAAACGAACCATTCGGGATGTAGATACGGTAACGAAAGAGTTAGAGTCAACTTCGCTGGAGTTAGCAAAGGTGTCGATGTCCATTACGATGGCAAAGGATAGCATTGAGCGAGAGTTAACCTATCGGGATGAGAGGCAGAAGCACCTGAATGAAATCTCCGAGCGGGTTAGTAAGATGGCCAATGACATTGATATCAATGAGTTGGTTGAGTTGAAAGTAAAATTGGAATCCGAATACCAAGGATTGGGGTTATCTGATTTGAAACGACCGGTAAAATCATCGGCGGAACTCATTCGGTCTAAGATCTATATTGATGAACTGCGAGGAAACTGCATTGACTTAATTACCGATGTAATTCATCAGCAGGTAATTGAGCCAACGATTTCCAAATATCTGGAGAAGCATGAGGTTTTAATTCGGGACTTAGAAAATCAACTAAGTAACGATACGGATGCTTTGGAGTTACACCGAACCGCACAAGCAGCTAGAAACTTGATCCCCAAACGATTCATAACCAGTATCCGTTCGAACCCATGTGAGACCAAAGAGAAGTGCTCCTATTATAAATTCTATGAGAAAATCTACGGGGTACTCTCAAAAACGTCCGATGAAGCGGAGAATGAGTTAACGAATTTGGAGGAGAAACATCAAATCTTGGAGGATCGAACCAAGGCAGCTAAGATTATCGGGAAACTCTACAGTTTCATTTCCCGGTATAAGGAAGAGTTTTCATTGCCGATTGAGGTATTTGACCCAGAGCAGTTTCTCTTCCAGTACATGGATGACCGAGACATCTGTAATCGGAATCTGTTGAATGAAATGATTGCAATTGCAGAACGATTTGAGCGAGGTGAGCAGCTCCAGAATCAGATTAGTAATACGATTGATAAGATTGAAGCGTTGAGTTCTACCAGAGAGTTATACGACTCCATGAATGAAGATATTACTTCCACACAAGCGACCCTTAAAGTAATTGAGGAGCGGTTGGAATTTTCCAGAAAGGATCAGGCATTCTATGAGACTAGACTGGATGAGTTAACCAGGCAGGTTTCTTCCTTACAGGATGAGAAGAAACTGGCAGAAGAGTTAGCGGATTCCAGACTGGAGATGGATGTACTAAAGGAAGAGATTTCTGCAATCGAATCCTCTATGGGAGAAATTCGAGTGATGCAGGCAAAGCTTTCCAAGTTATCGGATAAGGAAACCAGTATCCGACAAGAGATGGATGAGAAACGGAGTCGAGTGAATTCTATCCAACAGACCATCGATACAATTCAATCGTTAGAGATGGAACAGGAAGACTTATTCACCAAACTCAACCAAAGGCTTGCCATCCAGCAAGCGGTGTCTCCTATCAATGGGATCCCATTAGAGTTTATCAATGACTTCATCAAACACGATCTCATCCATATGGTGAACGATATTCTGGACACAGTTTATCATGGGAAGCTTCGTCTCGATGGGGCGAACACAATTATCAATGACACGGATTTCATTATTCCATATGAAGTAAATGGAACTTGGGTGAAAGACATTAGTCGTGCGTCCGATGGACAGAAGGCAATCTTAACACTAGCATTTTCCATTTCCCTTATTAAAATGACCGGTGGACGGTACAATATTATGCTTCTGGATGAAATGGATACGACTCTGGATGTGAGTAGTAAAGCAAAATTCATTGAACTACTGGAGAATTATGCAAAGGAAATTAAGGCTTGGATGATCTTCCTAATCTCACACAATTCGATGTTCGATGGACACCCAGTTAATATACTACTAACATCGAACGAAGTAATATCCAATACGCAAGATGTGACAATCGTTCGTTTGTACGAAGGAGGTACAAAATGAGTCGATTTAACTTACGAGAAGATCTGCTGAATCAAGTGTTAAATGATCCAGAAACGTTGGTGGATAAATGGTATACTCCGTCTCCTGGGGTGGCGGAGTATTTTAATCAGACAAGATTGCCATGCTACAAACCGACTCCTTGTCGGTCCCAAATTAAGTGCTGCATGCAATGTCGGTATAGTAAGAAACCGGATCCGACTAAACATATCTTCCACGAACCTGCAGAACCAAGAGGTTGTTTGTATCTTAAGGTATTTCCTTGGACTAGATTTCAGACAGCCTATACTTGCAGGCTTACGGATTACATAAGAGAGAAGAATTTGATGCGGGGTGGAATGGAAGGCCCCGTATTCTTACGTCAAATTGAACCAAATCTCATGATGATGTATCTGACGCATGAGTACCCAATTGTAAAGTTGACACTCGATGAGGATAATATTATCACAAATATGGAACTGGCGGAATGGGGAAGTCGATTAAACGATCGAGCGATTCCGGAGTTAAAAGACTTCCTAAACTTTCAATTAGTATTTCCACACGAAGGAGAAAAATGAAACTATGTACACGATATTATATGAGTTATTCACAAGATTTATTAGAACCGTATTAATACGCTTATTGGAGCACAATGGCGGACCAAAGCGATTTGCTGGATTCCCACCAACGTTAGTGAACTCTCACACATTTATTTCTGGAAATCTAAAGATTCGCTATGTAGTAGAAAATTTGAACGGGAGTAGAACCATTGAAGGGAAGGGACGTCTCCACGATATGGTTGAGATTCTGACCAGTGCATATGGTGTGAATCTGTTATCACCAGAGAAACTTGGAGATGATGCTACATACGATCACGTATGTGAACTGATGGAAGATACCATGAAGGAAATAATCGATGATAATGTGATGGAACATATGCTTCGGATTAAAACCGTGTCCGATATCATTCAGACACTTGGAAATGACATATCCTATAACCGAAAGCTTACTGGAGCTGAAAGTGTTCAGTCATTATCCAAAAAGAAGCTTCATGAAAACATAAAAATGATTATGGAAGAAGAATCGAAATATCCAACAAAACGATCCTTCACTGACTTCATTGCAAAAAACATCGTTCGTTCGGAAGAACAGACGTTGATATCTGCAGTCTGCAAATGTTATCCGCAGTTCGTAAACTATACCATCAACGTGCTCGGAATTTCGTATGTGATTTTGTCAATGGTTCTGGCATTCTTGTGCTGCATCCCAGCCACCCTTGCGCTTGCAACATTCTTACTCCAACAGAATCCATACACTAACTTCGGATTGGTTGTATTGTTTATTTGGGTATTCTCAATTGTCTCTGGGGTTATTTTGACAATCTACAGTATATCTTCGACGATTAAGGAGTATCGTTTAGATAAAGAAGCACCCAAACAATCAGTCATGGATTTCGCTGATGGTGATGGAAATAAATATCGTGTTTATTTCACGTTGTACTATTGAGTTGGGTGAGAAAGGAAATCGACTGAATGATCGAGCAATCAGGGAGTTGAAAGACTTCCTGTATTTTCAATTAATATTTCCACACGAAGGAGAAAAATGATGTTTGTACTTGTATATGGCCTTATAAGTAGAATTGTTATGAGGTTAATTTTATTTTGTGCTGAGCACAACTATCGATTTGTACCCTTTAAGATGCTTAAGGCATCGAAGGGTACCATTGGTGGAAACCCAAGAATTTACATTGATATAGTAAAGAATGGTGGAGAGGTCGTCTATCACGAAAAAGGTCGGTTACATGACACAATTGATATACTGACAATGGGGTATGGATACTTTGTCAATAAAGATGATAATGGACGGGTGACGAGTTATGAAGAGTATGTGAAAGCAGCGATGGATCACATTCACAAATTGTCTCAATTGGATTCAGGAGAACATATGTCTCGCACAGAGGCAATCTATGAGACTATGAATCAGATATTCTGTAATGATTTATCCTATAATGGAAAGATCCCGAATGGGACAGCTTTTTGTCAGGCATATGAACCCATCCTATCAAAAAAGATTGAAGATCTTTCCAGTATGACAGATCGGATGGAAAAGAATGACTTTGAGAAGTACATCAAAACGAAATTTCCAATATGGGTCAACATGCTAACCATGGTGCTCTGTGATACCTATAATGATGTGACAGAATACATTGGGCATATGATTGTAACTGTAACTATGCTTTGGGCGTTTATTGTGTCCAGTGGAATTGTGATTATATTTAGCTTCTTATACTTATGGGGTATATTCCAATTAGACTTATCCATCGGATCACAGACATTCCTCACATTTCTATGGATTGCAGCAAATCTGATCCCCATGAGTGACTGCTTAAGTACAATTATTAAAATGCTATCGGATCCGATCAATTGTTACAGATACATCTCACTCCAATATAGTGATAATCAAAACTATGAGGGAAATTATTACGACATCAAGGTTAAAATCTTTTAATAAAACTAAGGAGTATAGTACATCCATTTGTACTATACTCCTATCATTTTTTGTAAGGATTACGTAGTCCGAAAGACAACCAGACGCAAGTTCAACGCAACTTCTGGTTTCTTCTTATTACAATAAATCGTAATGGAATTGTTGTTGGTTACAATTCGACTGACATTCGCCCAGGACTTTTCCTGACTGATCGCTAAGCTAACATCACTCGCATCCGAAATTAATCCAACCAAGGGTTCATCGGTCGTTAAGATTCCAGGCACGGATACCGTCTGAGTATACGGGGCACTGGACCCAGAGTAATTGGCAGTTAAGTTTGCATAGTAAGTCATCATACTTACCTTATTGGATACCACTGTATCCAATGTTTCCAAAATTTCCGTCAAATTACTAAGACCCTGGAAAAGGTTTGAGTCACTGGTGTCAAAGTATACCGTATCCGTACTGGTCTTAAACGAATAAACGTTTCCTTCATAATCTTCATACGAGATTTCGATGTATGTTGTATCCCCTTGCTGAATCGTATCTCCAGAGACCATGTATTGATACCCTTCCGTACGCTCTACCTCTTCGTCTTTTCCAACGACGATAGTAGGAGTCGATGTCTCTACACTGGTCACGTATTTTTCCAATTCTTGTACTCGATCGTCAATCAGCAGTAATGCATTGATTTCATCAACGATTGATTCGAATCCTTCTGCCAGACCAAGCAGATCATCGATGTGATCCTCAATCCGCTGAACTTCCTCATTCAGATCCAGGATGATCTGATCAGCCTGGTCTTCCTTCATGAAAATCTGTTCCTGGAATTGAGACACAATAGTGATCGTACGATTCTCCAGGTTTTCCATCTGATCCCGGAGATTATAGATCGTATTCATGGCAGGTTCGATTCCGTCAACCTTTTCGATAAACTCTCCCGTCTTAGCGGTTAACTCAGCTAAACGCTGCAGCAAGTCCTTGGTGATATCAATCGAGTTCGGTTGATTCGCCCGCGATGTAATGCTGTTTGCGTCTATCATCGTCTTACTGGCCATGGTGTCAACTCCTTTCTTTTAGTTTAATGTAATGTGCAAAAATACAGAATTTCTCCTGTATAACGTGTATCCTACTGACTTGTTCCCAACCAACCACACAATGATAATTACTCAAAGAAAGGAGAGAAACTACGATGTCTGTTACAAGAGACGAATTAGTCGCTTGGTGTAAATCCAAGCTTGGGACCCCGTACATCTATGGCGCGAAGGGTGAAGTCATGACCCGGGCCAAGTTAAATTCCTTAGCCGCTTCCTACCCGAGCACGTTTACCACTTCCTACATCAATAAGGCAAAGAAGTATATCGGACAGAGATGTTGTGATTGTTCTGGCCTGATTAGCTGGAAGACCGGTATCATCCGTGGCTCCAGTAACTACAAGAACACCGCAACCGAATCCTATCCGATTTCTCAGCTGAGTGAGGATCACATCGGTTGGGGACTTTGGAGAAGCGGACACATTGGCGTATACATTGGTAATGGAGAAGTGATTGAGGCGAGAGGTATCGATTATGGTACCGTGAAAACTAAGGTGGCAAGCCGGAACTTCACCCATGTGATCAAACTGTGTGACATTGACTATGGTGCAAAGGCTGTGACCGGATGGGCAAAGGAAAATGGTATCTGGAGATACTATGAGAATGGGGCTCTCGTGAAGAGCCGCTGGATGTTCCTCAACAACTACTGGTACTACTTCGATGCAGATGGAAATCTGGATACCGGATGGGTACTGGGTGCCGATGGTACCACTTGGTATTACTGTGAAG
>ERZ1090879.1812-NODE-1814-length-11204-cov-5.205758_pt1 | contig 11204 bp, 19 predicted proteins | sample MGYA00478472_ERZ1090879 | MGnify/ENA primary metagenome ERZ1090879 (study PRJEB33644, sample SAMEA5815723) | chicken gut metagenome | biome: Chicken; feature: Gastrointestinal Tract; material: Caecum | place: Ireland | collected 2019-01-01 | study: A study of...
CGGCCAGCGCCCCCGGAACACTTTAGCCCCTCCCCCCTGCCTCTGCCGGGTATGTATCCGTTCAATGGCCGCTAAGGCCGCAGCTTTTTCTCCTTCCGTTGCGCCCTTATCGCTTGCCAGAATCCGGAGCTGCGCAATTTTGGCGCTATCCTTCACGCTGGCGGAACCCTGGTGGTAATCATAAATGGGTTGGCGGCTGCTCTGCACCTGGTAGTCGGACACATTGACGCACAGGACATACCCGTTTTTTGCCGCCACGCCGCTCCAGGATGCCGGGCAATAACAATCCGTCATGCTGTCCGACCGGTCTGGAGAGTAACCGTACACCTGCCAATCGCGGCTCATCAAAGCGTGGCAGATATTCACCATGCTTTCTCTTTTTTCACAATAACTCATTTACCTTCTGCCTCCTTTAAATCCTAAGACTGGGGTAAAATTCCCCGTCTCCATACATTCCCTGATTTCTTTCTCTGTGACGTACCCATAACGCAGATTGGTGATGGCGTCTTTGGGAACGCCTTGCGCCAGAAGGTCTTCCATCTTCTGGTTTTGCCGGTGCGCCAACCTTTTGGAACAAGCGACCTGCACACCCTCCGTACCCATCCGGACGAACCCTATCAGCAACAGGGCGATCAAAACGGCCAAGCTCATCTCCTTCCCTCCTTCCGGCGATAGGTGTTGGTGAACACAAAATCATTGAGCCAGCTGCGAAATTCCGCATTCACAATATACTGAAACGCAATTTCCGCTTTGGCAATCTCTTCCGGAGACGCGCCACGGTTCTGCATTTCGCTGGACATCTTCCGCATATCTGGTTCTTCCCACATCTGCCGCAGGGCTTTTTGTACGGCCCGGCGTTCTGCTTCTGTTTTCGTGTACTGCAAAATAATTCCTCCTTTTTTGCTTGTGCGTTTGTGTGTAAGATGTTATAATGTAATGGAAGATGCTATTTGGTTCTAAGCGTCATCAGCAGCTTGCGATCTTTTTCAACAAGCCCTAAGTATCGGCGAGTAATTTCCAAAGATGTATGACCTAATGCGTCTCGCACAACCTCAATAGGTTCTTCACACATTTCATCCCGATGCTTACGGGCGTCTTGATATATCGTCCAGGCAAAGGTTTTTCGCATAGCGTGTGTCGAAATGTGGCAGTTTAACTGCAAGTCTTTTTCAACGTTATTCATAATGCGCCAATAGCTTTTAGTGGACAAGTGGCCTGCACTTTTGGTTTTTTGACTGGGGAATAAGTAACTGTTAGGATAGTGGTGCAACATACCCGACAACACGTATTGTTCGAGTTCCTTGCGCACCCCCTCTGCGAGATAAAGCGTAATTCGCTTTCCCGTCTTCTTTTCCACAACCTGCGTAATGCGGTCTACAACCTTTTCATTCTGGTACACATCGCTAACACGTAAGGCCAAAAGATCTTCGCACCGCCTTCCGAGGTTAATACCTAACAGGAAGATAATATAGTTCCTGTAGCCATATTTTCCAGAATGGAAAAGCAAGTAATCTTTGATCTGCTGGATCATTTCGTCGGTGGAAATAATATCTGCCGGAGTTGGTATCCGGCGCTTTGGCTGTAGTGCTTTAGGCTGCGAAACGGATAGAGAAGATTTTTCCGCCCGTTGCTGAATGGCTTTTGCCAAATCAGCGAAAGAAATTTGTTGACTACTCATGAGGATTCCTCCTTTGTGGTTGTGAGTTTATTGTATCACTTCTGATATCAGAAATCTATTCGCAAAGTCCACGATTCTGACATCAGAAATTTGGTTATTATTCTGATATCAGAACGAGGTGCAAAATGCCAGATCCTAAAAAAATCCAAGAATCAAAAAACAGATATAACAAAGAAAAATTAGATAGATTTTTAGTCAGCGTTCCCAAGGGTCAAAAGGCTGAAATCCAAGCCTACGCAAAAGCCCAAGGTAAAAGCCTGAATGCGTATATTGTCGAATTGATACGCGCTGATATGGATAAGAGTATTTCTGGATTGGATTAAATAGGAATGAGGGATTTATATGAAAAAGATGGTTTGCGTTTGCGCTATTTTAGCAGGTATTATGATGTGCGGAGCCATAACGGGATGTAGTTCTCCGGGCGTTTCTCAAGAGGAATACGACCGGCTTGCCTCCGAACTGGAAGAAGCAAATTCAAAGCTGGATGAGTTAAGTTCTGCGTCTGAAAGCTCTCACCCTTCCTCAACATATGAAAGCACTACTTCTTCCTCATCTTCGGAACCGGTATATTTATTCCCTACCAAAGTGATGCAGGGCGAAACAATCACGATACCAAGCCTTAATTCTCTACTTGACCCCAAAGATCAGCTAGGGTCTATATCTATTGAGTATGCAAAGATTGCAAACGTCATCTCCCCATCGAATCCGGATATTGTCTACAATTATTACGAGGCCAGCTCTGGAAAAACTTATGTTGATGTGTGTTTTTCCTACGAAAACTATGAATCAAATGCAGTTATGGCTGACGAAGTAATTTCTGCTGAACTTGTGTATGATGATGAATATCATTACACTGGATTTCCCGTATTGGAGTACGTAGACCATAGCGATTTTGCATATGCAACCATTACCAGCGTTGACCCTTTAACGCAAGAATATATTCATTACTTATTTGAAGTTCCCAGCGAGGTCGAATATAGCGAATATTCAATAGAAGTTATCTTCTCACTCAAAGAAGAAGCTAAACAATATTCATTTGATGTGAGAAAATAATTTTAAAATTTGGTTGAAAGAAGGATTTATTGTGACAGATCGTTATGAAAGCGTCAAAAAGCAAACCCTCCCCGACAGCGCGTTGAAAATCTCCAAAGAAGAATATGAGACCGCCAGGGATACGCTGCCCAACTCTGAGTTCCATGAGAAGTATGAGAGCAAGCCTGACCCGAATCGTGGTTCGTCTACTATCTACACAAGAGAGCCGGACAACACACCGGACAAGGTTTCTGCTGTCCTGCTGGCTCAAATTCTTGAAGAGGTTTCCAGTATGGAGAACCGCATCAAGATTATTGAGTACATTGTCATCGTCGCTTTGGTTCTGGCCGTTTTGGGTGGGATTATCGGCGGCATTATGACAATGAACAACCCCCTTTATCAGCTCCTTTCCTAAAATAAGGCATAAAAATAGAGACCGTTCCGATTGGTGCGGTCTCTTTCTTTATGTTTTTCTTGGATACAACTTGTCTATAGAACCTTTTTAAGGCTTTCCAAAAATTGAATCGCCTCATGTACTGTTGTAAAAGTCCGTCTACTCCTATACAACCATTCATTGCGCTGATCGCTTTCTTCTGAACTGAATGGTCCCTCAGAGAGCAAATTACTCAGGACTTTTTGCCCGTTTTTAACCGCTTCCGGGTACTCCTTGGCAATTTTAGCCGTCGATATTTCATCGCCTTTTGAATATCCGTGAACACGGTCTTTCAATTTGCGTAGCATTCGTTCTTTGTCAGCTACTGTTTGCAGAGAAGGAGACTCAAGGCAATAGTGTAGCCAAAACCAATACTCTACACAAGCCGTCGTCATGAGCATACGAACCGTTATACGTGGGTCTTTTCGCAACCTTCGTAGCTTCTTCACAATATTAAGCCGCGAGTCCCATTTTTCTCTATCCGATTCTTCAACGTCAAAAAAGAACCAAATCTCATCCGTTGCTTCTATATAACTCTTATACTTGGCATCCTTGTTAAATTTGTCTCTTGCCTCTTCGAACAAGCCCTTTGGACATCTTATAATTGCCACTTTTGAAAATTGCTCGGCAATGGCCTTCATGTATGCCTGTTCACTTTCACCTTCGCAAAAAACAAAAATCATAGATTTAGAAGGTTTTAGGCTTCGACTCATTCCCAATCATCTCCTATATCTATATTGGGGATAGCCCCATACTTCCCCAGCAAATATCCTTTTCGGATATTCTCTGATTTGTTGCCAAAAAAATCTGCAATACTGTATAATGTGGAAGAGCCATCTTCATCATCTTTGTCTACAAAGTAGAGCTGATCCTTCCGCATTATATCCATATCTAAAATATCTGTGTTGTGTGTGGTGAAAATCATCTGAGCGTTGTTGGGATTCGTTTTGGGATTTTGGAATTTTGAAATGACAAACTGCATCAATAGCGGATGAATTTCTTTTTCCAACTCATCCACCAACAATACACCACCGCTTCGCAACGCCTTTTCCACCATAGGGGCTAGAGACATAATCCTTCTAGTGCCATCAGATTCATCCTCTAGTGCCAACTGATAGTGGTGCTGGACTCCAGTTTTATCCACCCCTCGGTGATATGTGCTTGCATGAACTTCTTCCATTTTTAGTTTAGCTTCTGCCCCTTCAGAGGATTCGGCAAGAGCTTGAGCAAATTGCATCAACGCTTGCTTTATACCTTCTGGTAAGTTGTTCGGCATCTGCTCTATGCCGGTGCTTTTGATGTCAAATTTCATATCCTGAATTCCAACATCAGCTGCTTTTGCATAATCTGAAATTGCTTGTAACATATGAGGGTCTTCTGAGTACGCCAATAATTGAGCCGGAATATCCGTATATCCACGAGAAAACGTGATGTTGTTGAACCAACCCATTGCATCAACACAGATACGTTCATTCATTGTACACGCTACAGCAAAAAATAATTGATTAGATGCTACGGCTTGACTAATTAGCTCCCTCTTCTTTTTTTCTGTGCCTGTCCGGAAAATAAAACTCTGTCCAATTCTATCAAACACCAATGCTTCCTTTTTTTTGGGGAAATAATAAAGATACTCCCTAGTCACTTCTTTCTGGGTTGAAGAAAACCCGTAGATATACTTGATACCTTCCCAAATATAGGTAAACTCAAAAGAGGTTACCCGCTCTTTAGAATAGTCATTCAAGAGGAATGGACTAACCGGCACTCCTGCGTTTGCGTGCTGTGTTCTCTGCGCATTGCGTACAAACTGCACAGCCAACCAAAAAGCGCGGATCACATTACTTTTTCCCCCTCCATTTTTTCCATAGATAGCTACCGATGGAAGCAAATAAAGGGAGTTATATGTGATCAGACTATCCTTTGATTTCGAAACATTAACTGCTTCCATAGAAAGAATTGCCTCATCACGAAACGACCGGTAGTTTGAGAATTTAAATTCAACCAGCAAATGACCGCCTCCTTTTATTATAAGTATACCCGATTCCCAAGGGAATTGAAATTTTGCGTTCTAATCTAATTAGAATATCTCCTCTGGAATTCTTGATGTTCTCATAGTCCTTTCAATCTTAAGTATTCTCTAAACTCTTCTTTTGAATATGTGTGAACCTCTCTAAAATATAGCCTTTCATATCGCTGCAAATCAAAAAGAATATACTCCTTCTGCGCTTTTTCTGAAAAATAATTCCCTATAGCGATTCTTGATGGCGATTCTTGAAACCTCCCTTTTTTTATTTGATTCGGCAGGGGATTTTTTTCGAGATTATAAACCACTATCAAATCCACTCGCTTACGCATATATGAAATCGTTTTTCCAACAACATCACAAAAAATAAGCAAACTATCACGCGCTTTATCCTTTATATTGTGATTCTTTACTTTTCCATTCTTGAATTCAACAAAAACAATGTGATCTCCAATCTGAAGTAGCGCATCCACAGACGCCGCTACTTCATCGGAGAGTTTCAATGAGTTGGCGTATTTACGTTTTACCAAGTCAAAATTGATAACTTCTAATTCACAATCTGTCATATGCTGAATATTGCTAATATCGCTATCGTCTTTAGATGCCTCCTTTAAGGTAATCTTATTTTCTGCGAATATAAAATATTCATCTAAATCAATCATGACAATTGGCCCCTTTCGTTTTCCAAATCTTGTAAGGGCCTGGCCAAAGTACTGTAAATCGCTTCAATATTATTTGTTACATCATCAATACATGCAACATCATCTTTTGATGAAGCCAAATAATATTTACATTTATCATCTACACCATACTTTGTAGCGTAAACTTCTATGGCGTTTAAAAAATACGGACTATGAGTGTTTAAGAGAACGTGAACACCAAATTCTTTCTGAATCAACACAATCAATTCTGCAAATAACAACTGCCACTCTGGGTGCAGATGAATTTCCGGCTCATCCAAGATAATTGTGCCATTACGCTCAATCACACCACTTACGAGCAGTATCTTCAAGATAACAAAAGTCTTAATGCCAGTAGATAGATTCCGAACATTTAGAACTTTGTCACTACCTTTTCGTAGATATCCTAGAACCGACCGCTTGCCTCGGATAATATCGCCACTGCAAACGGAAGATATTTTTTTATAGATACTGTTAAGCTTATCTTTGGCAATGATTTCATCAAAAACATTTGCTTCAGAATCTGGCCAAAACAGCTTCTTGCGCAAATGGTACCGATGGTCCGAAGAAGCGCCTGGAATACGCCGGTAAAACACGCTTAGATCATCAAGCACAAATGGATCATCCATGTAGACTACTTCTGTGTGTAAGGAGATATCATCTGGATTTTGAATATTTACGGATCCTTCATTTTCAACGGAAACCGTTATACTTGCCTCCTTAATCTGGAGCTGGATTTCACCATCACCTCCAGAAAATATGTTGCAAACTTGCCCATTAAACTCGGCATTCAGCTTTCGTTCAAGCATAGATTTTAGAAAATCCATGTCAGAGACGTTCAGAACATCTTTGATTTGCGAAACTGTTTCGGTAATAATATTTTTATCAAAAGATTCCATTTCCCCTTCGTCATATTGCAAAAGCAAGTTCATGATATTTTTTTGCATATCAGAAAGTTCAGCTTGCTTATACGAATGGATATCAGCAACAATTGTTTTTGCAATTTCGTTTGTATTTGCAATTCTCCTAAACCTTGAGCTACCATTTATATACATTCGATCAAGCAAATTCTCTACGCTATCGACTCGCTCGTTTTCAATTCGCTTTTGAACATTACAAAAGCTGTTAAACACTGCAAAAAGAGCGCGGCCAACAGTGCTTTTACCAGTGTTGTTTTCACCAGCAATTACTGTGATGCCGTTGATCTCAACTGAAGCTGTCCCTATTTTTCCAATGTTTTTCAAAATTAGCTTCATAGTATGCCCCCCTCTATTTATAGTACTAAAACACCTGCAATTTATCTAAACGATGCAAATCCTCCTTGTTGCTTATAGTATACCCAATCCAAAAGAGAATTGGAAGTAGATTTCCCGTTTTACGCAAATATTTTTTCGGCATACTCTTTGATATTACTGTTTCCAGGGATTGTCCAGCACCCAGCCTTCCGGCACCTGGGTCAACTGTTCACAATCAATCGAGGGGATACTATCGCTATCTTCCGATACTCTTACTGACATTAGAAGGGCTCCAATTTCTTCTCCAGCAAAAAGCAAGGGAGCCTTCCAGGATTCCGGCAGTAACATCTCCACATTGTTTCCCAAAATCCGCAAAACACAGGACAAGTATTCCGGATTTACAAGGCTACGATGTAAACGTACCGGCAAAGCCTTCTCGCCCTTCTTTGGCTTACAAGTCTTTAAAACCTCAAGAAGCTGAGAAGTTCTTATGCGAACAATCACACCGTCTGGCACCATCTCAAAGAACGGATGAATTGTTCTCTCTCTTGTGTTGTGCGTCGCCAGCGCATCGATAGGAGTGTTAAAAGCGATTATGCCATCCGTCATATAAAGCCGACCGCCATATTTTTCCACATACAACAATGAGGGATCGCATTTTGTGTACCTGTTCACCCAGGATTCCAGTCTCTTAATCTGCTGTTTGTTCACTGATATAACCCCTTTCTCATTCCAAAATCGACCTGTCCTCTCTCTTGCACAGGCGGTAATAGTTCATCAGCATCACAAAATCGCCGGGGCTGATAAACGCTTCCTCATCCGAGATATTCTCCAAATTGCCCTGAGCATCCCTCACCAACAACAAAACGTGCCCGTCGTGCTCACGCTGCAAAAGCTCCATCCGGCGCTGGTTGTTGACTTCAAACGAGATAGTGTTCATCGTTCTGTTCCTCCTTATGTAAAATCGCCGTTTCCGGCTGGATGCGGGCCGTTATTGGTGTGACCCGCCAGGGCACCCAGTTTATCTCATTGCTGGCACCTCCTGCTGTTCCAGTAGTTATCAATTTCCCTCTGCTGGAGCAGGAACACCGCAAAGTCATAGAGGGTTTTCTTGATGTTATAGCTATAGTTATCCTTCACCATACGGCAATCTCCGGATGCGCTACGACTGGGGTAATACCCCTCATCCAGGATAGCTTTCACCCAAGCCGATTCCGTCATGGCTTTTCCGTTATACCGGACGTGCTTCTCCAGAATCTTTAAGGCGCGGCCTGCCGCCATGGGCGTGAGCTTCTTTTCCCATCCGCACAGGATTTCTGCAAAGCGCTGCTGTTTGGCTTCTTCTTCCGCCTTGCGCTGCGCTTCTTCCGTTGCACGTTTTTCCGCCTCTTGAGCGGCTTCTCTCGCACATTTTTCCGCCTGCTGTTTCTGTTTCAGGGTCGCAAGTTCCGCCGCCCTTTCCGGCTCCCACTGCCGGATAAAAGCGATTTCCGTATCCTTAACAAAACCGCTCTTTTGAGCGAATTCTTCCGTGACCCGGAGAAATTCTGCCGCACTGGTATATCCCAGCCGCTTATACTGTCCTGCCAGAACGTCCATGTCGTACCGTTCCGGGTGCGTGCATTGATTCAGAACCAGGATTCCTTTCTGGGCCTCCGGGAAGAACAGGTAAAGGCTAAAAACCTCCTCTCCCCACTGGTTCGTGGTGTTTGCCGTCTTCCAGAAGTTCGTTCCAGGCACCGGCTGGACTTCCACAAAGTGATTGACAACTTTATTCTGGTTTTTCCCTTTGCCATATACCAGGACGGGCTTCCGCTGGAATTCTGTGTTGACTTCAGATAATTTCATTTTGTACACACCCTTTCCGCTGTTCTGTTCATCTCATTCTCCCACCAGGCTGTTTTCTCCTGGAGGGTTTCCCCGGGCTGTTCATGCACGGGCATATCGCAAACTGCGAACAGGGGGCATTCTGGGCATTGCGAAACCTCTCGACTTCCGCAAATCTGATTTACTTTTTTACTGAACATTCCAGCATTCCGCCTTTCTGTTATGTATTTGTGGCTTCCCACGACCGCCCCCACAAGGACGGTTTCGACCGGTTACCATCCGGCTCTCTTCAGGTGGGGACGACGGCGATTAGCGTATCTTTCCGCTTTACTGTGGTGTACAGTTTTCCGTTCTCCCTGGTTGTCAAGCGGACGGACTTTCCGCCTTTCAGCGGTTCCACGTCGATAATCTCACCAGTAGCGCCGTAATTATATAACCGGAACATTCCGGGCTTACACTCACCCGCCGGGATTGCAGGCCGCTTTCCAAGGCCTTGCAGATGAATCTGTTGCATGTTTTTGCCTCCTTACAGTTTGCCCAAACTACGGGCGATTTCGTTTCTGTTCTTTTCTTGGGTGGCTTCCTGCCGCCTCCTGCGCCGCTGTTCGGCTTCCTGCCATTCCTGTTTAGCTTTCCGCTCCTGGTACATATCCCGGAAGATATAGAACACCAGGGCGCACAGGCACATCCCCATCATCAGGATCAAGCAAATTTCCACAAACGTTAGCATACCATTCACCCCCTTTATGCCTTGCTATCTACTTCGCCGGATTCCATCAAAGACAAAATCCCGTTAAGTTCATTCTTCAAGAAACGGACGCAAGCCCTATAGAGCCGATCCAGTTCCTTTTTGGGTTGCTTCCGGTTGACCGCATCGGCATAGTCGCGCCATGGGCTGAAATCGGGGTCGAACAAAAGGCAATCTGTTCTGTTCAAGCAATAATCAAACGCCTGAACCAGATCCCCATAGCATACCGCCTGATGCTGGGCTTTCTTCTCCGGAACTGCCGGGAGTTCCTTTACCTTCTCCATGCAGTTTTGCACGGATGCATAGCTATAGCACGCTTTCCCAAATTCCATTTTAAAATCCTCCTATGTATTATTCCCCCCAGGATTTCCGGTTGTAGTCTGGACTGTTCCGGACTATGTAGACCATGAGATCCTGCTGAAGTTCTTTTATCGCAAGCGTTACCGGATGTTTAGCGGTTTCGTCCTCTTCCAATTGGTAGATCAAGCAATCCAGCTGACGGATGAAATTGAAATCAACGGGACGGAGCAGAAAACGGCCTGCGCTGTACTGCACACGGGGAACCGGTTCCACCCTTGCGAAAAGTTCTTCCAAGTACTCATCTGGAAATTCTTCCGGATGGAAATCTTCCCGATACCGCCCGGCGTATGCCTTCAGGTTCAGGTTGTACAGCTTCCGGAAAATTTCCTTCCGGCTATAACCTCCCCGCCGGTTCAGGCAATCCAGCAAAGCAAATTCCACCTTATGGCGCTTGCAGGTTCCGAACCAGATAGGGTTGCCTTCCTGGTTCATCAGTTTTTCCAACTTGTCGGCGATTTCCGCCAACGTGCTATCTTTTAATACCATACACGACATATTTTTTCTACCTCCTATTCGTGTTTAATACTAACGGGTTACAAAAGCCGGAAAAATTTCTTTTGTTCGTTGTTATTGGACTGCCTCCATTTTGATTTTTTAAAATGCCGTCAACAGGGACGCAAACTTTCCGAAATCGATCTTTTTCATGTGTGTTACACCGCGCACGCCTTCCGACCGCAAAGTGTTTTTGACTTCTTGAAGAGTATAGAACACAAAACGCCGCTCTTCTCTTCCGGTTACGCTTTCCAGAATCACATTGATTCCGCCGTTACTATAATAGTAAAACGTTGCTTTCATAAGTATCTGCCTCCATTCCGGTTTCTCCCGGCTTTTGTAGCCCGTTAGGGCTCCCATAGTTTTTAGCCGCTATAGGTCGCTGCTGTCTATCGTCTTCCCTCATCGGGTTCAGCTTCCGGGGATTGCTTCCAGGATCCCGCCCATGCTTCACTTGTCAAGGTTCCGGCGAAACTGTTATACAGCCGTTTCCCGCCTTCCTCTGGTTTATGTACGTCCGGCGCTATAGCTTGATTTTTGCAATGCCGCCGCAGGGTTTGCCGCCCATTCAAGGGCCGGGCAGGTTGTGCGCCGTGATTGTATCAAGTGCGCCGGTTTGGTATGTTCGCCGCTTGTCCAGCGTTTCCAGCTCCGCCACGTGGAGGCCATACCGTGGAGCCGTTGCCCGTTGCCGGGCTT
>ERZ1090879.1818-NODE-1820-length-11192-cov-3.972883_pt1 | contig 11192 bp, 9 predicted proteins | sample MGYA00478472_ERZ1090879 | MGnify/ENA primary metagenome ERZ1090879 (study PRJEB33644, sample SAMEA5815723) | chicken gut metagenome | biome: Chicken; feature: Gastrointestinal Tract; material: Caecum | place: Ireland | collected 2019-01-01 | study: A study of the...
TTCCGGCCGGATGAGCCGTCTGCTCCGGGAGAAAGGGGCGGAGGTGCTGGAACTGCCGGCTATCGAGACCGTTCCGGCACAAGATTGCTCCGCACTGCAGGGTGCGCTGGAGCAGATTTCCAGGTATCACTGGGCTGCGTTTACCAGTCCGTACGGCGTGAAGGTGTTTTTTGATGAACTTCTGAAAAGCAGACGGGACACGCGGGCTCTGGCTCATCTGAAATTTGCGGCGATCGGAGAGGGAACGAAGAAGGCGCTGGCGGAACATGGGATTCTGGCGGATCTGCTTCCGGAGGTCTATGACGGGGCGCATCTGGGAGAGGCGCTGGCAAAAACCTGCGGTCCGAACGAAAGGATTTTGATTCCGCGGGCAGCGATCGGTTCCGAAGAGCTTATCCGGGAGCTGTCTGTCCGGGAGGATCTTCAGGTTGAGGATGTGCCGATTTATGAGACGAACTACCTTATGCCAAAGGTTCTGGAGGAAGAAAAATTATTTGAGAACGGCGCGGTAACGCTTGCCGTATTTACCAGCGCCTCCACGGTCAGAGGTTTTCTGGCGGCAGTGCCGCAGATGGATGTGCGCCGGGTGACGGCCGTATGCATCGGACCGCAGACGGCGACTGAAGCTGAGGCGGCGGGAATGCAGACGGTGACTGCGCCGAAAGCAACGATGGAATGTCTTGCTGCCTGCGTGGAACAGGTGTATCTGGCGCAGGTACAGGAGAATGCAGGAAATTAGAGGTTCAGACACACTGTGGAGCGGGACATGGATTCCCGGTAGCGGGGAAGAACATAAAAACAGGAGAGAAAGCAAGTATGAAGACGGAAAGATCAGAAAAATTATACGAAGAAGCAGTCAAATACATCCCGGGCGGAGTCAATTCTCCGGTCCGCGCTTATGGAAATGTAAATATGAGCCCACGGTTTATCCAGGGAGCGACGGGAGCGTATGTGTTTGATGCGGACGGCAACCGGTATGTGGATTATATCTGTTCCTGGGGTCCGATGATCCTGGGACATAATAACCAGGAGATCCTGAAAGCGGTGGTGCGCGCCTGTGACAGCGGGCTGAGTTTCGGAGCGGCGACCGAGATCGAAGTGGAGATGGCGAAATTCATCTGTGAGAGAGTGCCGGCAATCGAGATGATCCGTATGGTAAACTCCGGAACAGAGGCAGTCATGAGCGCTGTCCGTGCGGCAAGAGGTTTTACCGGAAGAAATAAGATCATCAAATTTATGGGCTGCTACCACGGACACAGCGACTGCCTGCTGGTAAAGGCAGGTTCCGGTGTTATGACAGCGGGAATCCCAGACAGCGCCGGAGTTCCAAAGGGCTGTACGGAGGATACCCTGTCAGCGGTCTACAACGATCTGGACAGTGTTGAGGAACTGCTGGACAAGAACAAGGACGAAGTAGCGGCAGTGATCGTGGAACCGGTGGCTGCAAATATGGGTGTCGTGCCTCCAAAGGAAGGCTTTCTTCAGGGACTGCGTAATTTGTGTGACAAGCACAAGACCCTGCTGATCTTTGACGAAGTGATCACCGGTTTCCGTCTTGGCTTTACCGGCGCTTCGGGAAAATATCAGGTGACGCCGGATCTGATCACATACGGAAAGATCATCGGCGCAGGAATGCCGGTGGGTGCTTACGGAGGAAGAAAAGAAATCATGCAGATGGTTTCTCCCTGCGGTCCTGTCTACCAGGCGGGCACCCTCAGCGGCAATCCGGTGGCGATGGCAGCCGGACTGACCCAGCTGAAATATCTCTATGAAAATCCGAAACTTTATGAGGATCTGACGGCAAAAGGCCATCGGCTGTACGGCGGCATGAAAGAACTGGTACACAGATATCAGATGCCGTACACCGTCAATTACGTAGATTCTCTCGGATGTATGTTCTGTACACCGGAGGAGGTTACCAATTACGCGCTGGCGAAGACTTCTGACACAAAGGCGTTTGCGGAATATTTTGCCTGGATGCTGAACCACGGATTCCATCTGGCATCCTCTCAGTTTGAGGCGATGTTCCTGTCTGAGGCGCATACCGATGCGATGATCGATGACACACTGACTGCGGTGGAGGATTATCTGAAGGAGCAGAGAAAAAAATGAAAACAGGTCTGGAAGAAGCCTATCTTGTAAAGGGCGGGAAAAAGCTCCGGCTCGGTTATACGACGGGTTCCTGCGCTGCTGCTGCGGCGCAGGCTGCCGCTGTGCATCTTCTGACTGGAAAACGACCGGAAACAGCAGAATTGCTGACACCGAAGGGGATCCTGCTTCGGCTTCCGGTCCGTTTTTTTCATGAAACGGAGGGTGCTGTAACCTATGGGGTGAAAAAGGATGGGGGTGACGATCCCGACGCGACCCACGGGCTTTGGATCCTGGCAACGGTAAGCCGCGTGTCCGGAGAAGAATTGATCATCGATGGCGGAGAGGGCGTCGGCAGAGTGACCCGGCCGGGACAGGATCAGCCGGTGGGCTCCGCGGCGATCAACCGTGTTCCGCGGAGAATGATCCGGGAACAGGTCCTCGCGGTGATGGAAAAAGCCGGATATTCCCAGGGAATGAAAGTGGTCATTTCCGTTCCGGAAGGGGAGGAGACGGCGAAGCGTACCTTTAATCCGAGACTTGGGATTGTCGGAGGTATTTCCATCCTTGGCACCAGCGGCATTGTCATGCCTATGAGTGAGGAAGCGCTGATCGCGACGATCCGTGTGGAGATGGAAATGCAGAAGGCTGCAGGGAAAAAATTTCTGCTGATGGTACCCGGAAATTACGGGGAGGATTTTCTTTCCCGGTATCCGCAGGTGGACACCTCGCTGGCGGTGAAATGCAGCAACTATGTGGGCGCTGTGCTGGAAATGGCAGCGGAGATGGGGTTTGAGGGAATCCTGTTTGTTGCCCACATTGGAAAATTTATCAAAGTTTCCGGCGGCATCATGAACACACATTCCCACCAGGCGGACTGCCGGGCGGAGCTGCTGGCGGCACAGGCGCTGCGCCGGGGAGCAGATATCGAAACCGCACAGCAGATCCTGAATACGGATACCACGGAGGAGGCAGTAAGGATCCTGAAGGAAGCGGGAATGCTGAAGGAAACGATGGAGGAAGTGATGGAACGGATCGTCTCTTATATGCAGCATCATGTTCAGGGACAGCTCCGGACAGAGGCGATTGTATTTTCCAGCGTGTACGGAGTACTTGGAGAAAGCGCAGGTGCAAAGGAACTGATCGGTCAGTTTCAGAAACCGGACCAATAGAGAAGGGGGATGAAAAGTATGCAGAAGGTATATTTTCAGAGAGGGTTTCACGAAAGAAACCATCCGGAAGAACAAAGAAAACCTGGCGTAGAAGTGAAAGTTGGAAAAGAATTTTCCTGGGAAGGAAAACTCTGGAAGATTCCGGCAGTCTATCTGTTGGAAGAGGGTGTCGTGATGGATCTCTGCTGCCGGATCGATCCGGACAGCCTGCGAAGATATTACAGGGAACGGGAACAGTTTTCCGGACGGGGATGGACGGATTCGGAGATCTTTGCGTTTTTGGAAGCAAAGAATCCCTGGCCGCACAGCACTTGCATACGGCTGAACATCAACGGAAAAAATCTGCTGCAGGAAGGTTCCTCGGGAGGAGGATGGATGCCGGAAAGCTGCAGTGGCAGTGACGGGAACAACGCCGCTGTGCATCAGGATCCGCAGCTCCGGAAAATCCTGGATGATTATCTGTGCGATCGGGAACATGCCTGGTATTTCAGCCGCTGCTGTTTTCGATGGGCAGACGGAGAAAAACCGGAAACAGCGGATACGCTGCACGCAATAACAGCAGAATTTGCGATGGAACCGATGGAAATGCCCGGATTCTGCTTTGTCACCAGGGAAGGGGAAGCGCCCAAAAGCCTCCCGTTTCGCTGTCCGCTGGACGGAAAGGAAGGCGTGCTGAATATCCGGGAATGTTTTTCCAGAAAACTTGAGGAGGAACTTTTTCGTGATTTGCCGGCACCGAGACGGGGAACACAGGGTACACGCATTGTGGAGGATCCGGATGTGGAATACCCGCTGTACCAGAACGTGATATCCTGGAACGTGGAACCGGAATGGCTGCGTTCTGCCTGTACGATCGTTGACTGCAATTCCTCCGGCGGCCATCCAGGAAGAAAGTCAAAAGAAGGAGAGGGTCAGGAAACAGGCAGCCAGACATCGGAAGTCATCGGGTCCAGTGCAGTTTACACATTCTATACGGGAACCGATAACAAAGAAAACTCCTATTCCAGTTCGGCTCTGACTTTCGAAAGACAGGCGGAAACGAGATGGCAGGTGAACTTTATCCGCAAGAACAGTGAACATCTGCTGGTGGAAGTGCTGGAACATGACTGAAATTGCTTTCATCGAAAACAATTTTCAAACACGGACTAAAGGGTGATCCAATAACGCTGCAGAATCTTTCCGTTTCTCTGGTCCACGACTTCATTTTCCAGAACGCCGCCGCTGCGCAGAATGATCTTTGCGGAAGCAGGATTTTCCTTGTAGCAGGAAATCAGAATCTTCTTCATCCCCATATTCCGGCAGATTTCCTTCGCAAGCTTCAGCTGCATGGTTGCGTAGCCTTTGCGGCGTTCGGAGTGCCGAATGCTGTAACCGATATTGCCGTAGAAATTCAGTAAATCTTCGTTCAACTCTTTGCGGATATCCAGCATACCGATCAGTTTGTTGTCGGAACGGCGGACAGAAATGTATTGCGTGTCCGGTACCCAGTGTTCCGGGCAGGTCTCCCTGTGCTCGGCTTTCCGGATCCAGTCATACCATTCGGTCATATCATCATACCGGCGCAGATTGGAACATCCGTCCATACTGCCGCCTTTCTCCAAAAACTCCGCACGATACCGGGCGACAGCGTCCAGGTCGGAGGGGAGCACTTTTCGTAGTGTAAGAATTTCATTTTCAGCTTTTTCCAACATTTTTATTTCCTTTCTGTTTCCCTGATCTTTTGAGAAACATGACCTTATTTTGCTTGTATGAAGCTGTATGTTTTTGCAGATCATAATCTTTCAGGTCGCATAATTTTCATTATGATATCACAACGAACGCCAGGAATCAATTTCTATTTTTTAAACCCATGTGTTGTCTGTCCGGAAATTTTTCGTCCGTTTTCCCATAACAGACTGCAAATTTACAAAAATCTCTTGACAAACTTTCTCTACAAATGTAAGATATAATTGTACTACATGAGTAGAAAGGAGAAAAGTCATGATGAAAAAAAGAATCCAGAAATTGCCTGATTCAGAACTGGACGTGATGATCGCATTGTGGAACGGACACCAGGAAATGACCAGAAGCGAGATCGAGGAATTCATGAACCAGAAAAAGAAACTGGCTCCGACGACGATTCTTACGCTTCTTTCACGTCTGGAAAAGAAGAATTTTGTTTCTGTAAAGAAAGAAGGAAAAGCGAACCTTTACAGTGCGCTTGTAACTCAGGAGGAATATCAGCAGCAGGAGGGGAAACATGTATTGGAAAAGCTGTATGACAACTCTCTGAAAAATTTTGTCGCGATGCTGTACCAGGGGAAGCAGATCGATCAAAACGATATTGAAGAACTGGAATCCTTTTTGCAGGAATTAAAATAAGAACCCGTCGGAGAACCAGATCGAAACAAGAAACAATGAATACTGTCTGTTGCCGAAAAGGCAGAACGGAGGGTATTATGGGAGAAGGGAAAAGAAAAAGAGCTTCCGTCTGGATGTTATGGTTTTTGATTTTTAATGTTTGTGTCTGGGGACTGGTGGGGTGCTCCGGAAAAGAAGAGAACGAAAAAACAGTTTCTTCGGAACTTGAAGCTGTTTCAAAGGCTGAAAGCGAAAGCGTATTGGACAGCAGCGAGGAAGAGCAGGCTGTGGCGGAAACGACACAGATTCCGCAGACTTCACAGACCCCGCTGGAGACGGAACCGGTGAATGAATCGGATTTGAATGAGGACCAGAAGAAGACAGATTCAGAGCGTGATTCTGAGTCAGAAACAGAAAAATCAGAGAGACAAAAAACAGAGGAACAACAGACAGAATCAAAGCATGATTCTGAACGACAGGAGGAAACGGAAGCGGATCCAGATGCTACGGTATCCATAGAAAACTATCTTGTAAATGGCGAATGGAGGAAGCTCAAGGATATTCTGAATATGCAGCCGGCGGAATCGGGACAATTTGGGGATATCGGAGAAGCCTATGAGATTGATGGGTTTTATATCACGTGGAGCAGTTATATGATGGAAGACGAAGGGTCCTACACGATGAAAAACAGTGGCAGCACTTCCGTAAGTATTTACGGAGTTAAAGTTGGGGACACAATCGTAAAAGCAGATTCTGCCATGAAAGATAATGGCTGGACTTCGCTGAACGACGGAAGGCAATATATTGTCATTTTCAACGGAAGAAATATTGCGATTGATTTTGATCTGGATGACAACCAGGCGATCACAGGCTGGTATCTGTGCAACTGGCCGGAAGGAGATTTCTCAGAAAATTTCGTTGGCCTTGAAAATCAACAGATCAACGGAGTGCCTGCCCAGATCAATGTCTACGAAGGGGAATACAAATATGAGCTCGCACATACAGGACTCGATATCACAGAATATTACACCGTGATCGTGGAAAATGTAACAGACGATTCCTTTGATTTTACCATCTACTATGCAGATGATCTTGCGGACACCAGGGACGTTGTTTTCCGGACGCATACGGCAATTTTTGAGGGAGATGGAACTTACGCCAGGTACCACGGAACGGAGTATAACCTGGAATTTACTTTCCCGAATGACCGCAATACCCTTCCGGATGCAGTAGATATGCAGATTTCCGGATATGAGCCGGTCGAGGGACTGACATTCTGCAATCATGCGATACCGGGTCATGAATTCAGCTGACCGGCGGCGGCAATTCAAGAAGCCGAATGACGGTTACGATCGGTGGATTCCATGTTGGCAGAAGAGATAAGGAGGGGATGGTATGGCAGACTTTCTTTTATATATTCTGAAAATAAATCTGCTGGCGGCGGCTGTAATCCTGCTGACTGCCATGGTATCAAGAAATCTTGCCCGGAAATATTCTGTTCGATGGAAATACCGCATCTGGCTGGCACTGGCAATTCTTTTGCTTCTCCCGATGCATGTTCCGGACTCCTGGAATGTGGTAGAGATCCATGTCCCGGCAGTTTTTTCCAGCAAAACACAACAGTCGAATCTGCCGCAGGAGACTGGGATGGCGGAACCTGCAGATCCGGAAACAGCCGGAACACAACAAGAAGTGCTGTTATCTTCCGACACAGGAGAAACTTCACAGGCAGCAGTTCAGCATCGATCACCAGAGAACCGGAACACCGGAAATACAGAAACGGCTTCTGCATCCGCCCGATGGATTTCGATGGAACATGCAGCAAAGCTTGCAGTGACAATATGGGCGGCAGGAGTGCTGTTACTGGGAGTGAAAAAGGCGGTGGAGACGTATCTTGCCGGAAAAGCACTTCGCCGTTGGAATATGCCGAACTGGAACCGTTCGCTGGAACGGGAATATCGGAAGATCTGTAAAAGCATGAAAGTGAAGCGTGCGCCGCGCCTGATGCTGAACAGCCGATTGAATACCCCTCTGCTTATGGGATTCTGGCATCCATGCATCTGTCTTCCTCAGACCGGATATACCGCAGAGGAACAGGAACTGATTCTGCGGCATGAACTTTGCCATTACCGGAGAAAAGACCTGTGGTATAAGCTTCTGATGCATCTCCTGTGTATTGTTTACTGGTTTAATCCCGCATTGTGGTGGATGAAAAAGGAAGCGGACCGGGATATTGAATTTCTCTGTGATGAGACGGTGATGGAGACGCGTACCGTGCAGGAAAGAATTCTGTACAATCGTCTGCTGGCAAGAACAGCCGTCGGTAAAAATTCGGTTTCAGGACTTACCACCAGCTTCAATGACAGTCTGATGAATCTGAAAAAGAGGATGGTGAATATCATGCGTGCCGGAGAAATGAAGAGAGGCAGCGCGATCACCGCATGTTTTCTGGCTTTGTTCGTGTTGGGAAACGCATTGACAGGATGTTCCGTGCAGGGCGGCGCCGGTTCTTCTACCACAGCCAATGGGAAGCAAACGCAAACGGTGGATCCCGGACCGGAATCACAGGACCCTTCTGGTGAACAGATGCCGGATACGCAGGGGGTAAGCGGCGGAGAAACGACGGACAATTCCCGGCAGGTTTTGGATACGCAGCCATTGGAAGATCAGAGTCCAGAAGAGCAAAATCCGCCTGATGAAAACACGGGTGATGATGTTTCCTCCTCCGTTTCGCCGACACAGACGCCACAGCAGCCGGAGGCAACGCCGGAAGCGGAGGCGCGTCCGACGGATGTGCCTGAAGAAGATCCTGCGCCGACGGATACACCCGAAGAAGACCCTGAGCCGACGGATACACCGCCGGAATCTGTACCGTCTGAGCCGGAAGTTGAGCTGATTGATTATATGAACAGTAATCAGGTTCAGGAATTTGCGGAAGATATGGGAATGGAACAGGTTCCGGGACAGATGTTTGGAGAAGAATATGGACACAGATATGAAAATTCCTATGCTGGTATTGAATGGCAATATATCGATGAAGATCATTATGACTGGGATAATCCGAACCGTATCTATGATTACAGGGGATCGGTATGGTGTGAAGGAAGCTCAGAAATCAGCGTATATGGAGTTACCTGTGGAATGAAGATCGATGAAGTCCGTGAAACAATGCGTGCTGACGGATGGGATGTCATTGGCTTGTATGAGAAGGCTTTTCTGCGGTATACAGCCTCCGGTTACGACCGGGAGTATGTTCAGTTTGAAACAGACGGAACAACAATTACCCGGTGGTACTGGTGCAACTGGCCGGAGGGAGATTTCTGATAGGAGTCAGTAAGCGTTTCTGGAGAATGTGACCACAAGTGAAGAATAATTATTTTGAGATCAGACAGCGCATCTTCTGCGTTGTCTGATCTCGACTATGCGCCTTTTCCCCCTTACATAGAACAGGATGATTTCCGCATTAGGAATAGGAATGTACAAGTTGCATTTCTTTTTTGTGTATATTATAATAAATTTCATAGCACGCCAGGAAAATATTGCGGCAAAGACTATGTGACTTGATACAATATTTTCCTGACGTGCTATAAATTCGGGCGCAATCGTTCATCTGCCTAAATTGTTATATTTCCGGCTGCAGATTCACACAATTATGCATTGAATAAAACGGACGGATAAGATAAAATGATGAACGGATCCATTTTTCAGCAACGCGTGGATGATACGGGCTTTCTGCGGTGAGGAGGAAATGCAGACGGCTGCTGAAGAACATGGGAAAAAGAAAAGCGGAAAATTGCAGATGATTATAAACAGAACTGGACGGAAGTATGTGCGGAATTCCGTCCAAAGAGGAGCAGACATGGAAAAAGGAACATTATATGGCGTTGGGATCGGACCGGGCGATCCGGAACTTTTGACACTGAAAGCAGTCCGGCTGATCCGTGAGGCGCAGGTGATCGCGCTGCCGGGAAAAGAAGCGAAGGAGACCGTCGCATACCGAATTGCGGTACAGGCAGTTCCGGAATTGGAGGAGAAACACCTTCTTCCGGTGGCGATGCCGATGACCAAAGACAAAAAAGAACTGGAAGAAAATCACCGTCTGGCGGCGGAAGCCGTGGAACGGGAACTGGATGCGGGAAAGGATGTGGCGTTTCTGACCCTGGGAGATCCAACAGTTTATTCCACGTATCTGTATGTACACAAGCGGGTGCAGGCGGACGGTTATCCGACGAAGATCGTCAGCGGCGTCACTTCTTTCTGTGCCGCGTCGGCGGAACTGGATACCGGGCTGGTGGAAAATTCCCAGCAGCTCCATGTGATCCCGGCGTCCTATCAGGTGGAAGATGCCCTGAAACTTCCGGGAACCAAGGTGCTGATGAAAGCTGGACGGAAGATGGGACAGGTAAAAGAGAAGTTACAGGCCATGGACGCAGAGGTTCTGATGGTCGAAAACTGCGGAATGGAAGGGCAGAAAATCTTCCGGGGAGCGGATGAGATCCCGGAGTCCGCCGGTTATTACTCACTGATCGTGGTAAAGGAGAAATAAACAATGGTACATTTTGTCGGAGCAGGTCCGGGAGCGCCGGATCTTATCACGTTGCGCGGAAAAAAACTGCTGGAACAGGCGGATGTGATCATTTATGCCGGATCTTTGGTAAATCCGGCGCTTTTGGATGAGAAAAAAGAAGGATGCCAGGTCTATAACAGCGCGGTCATGACCCTGGAGCAGGTGCTCGCGGTGATGGAACAGGCATGGAAAGACGGACTGGACGTGGTGCGTCTCCACACGGGAGATCCCTGTCTGTACGGAGCCATCCGGGAACAGATGGATGCCCTGGATGAACTTGGCATCCCTTACGATGACTGTCCGGGAGTCAGCTCCTTCTCCGGAGCCGCTGCCGCCCTGAATATGGAATATACCCTGCCGGATGTTTCCCAGAGTGTGATCATTACACGAATGGCGGGAAGGACGCCGGTGCCGGAGCGGGAGAGTATCGCATCATTTGCGGCACATCAGGCGACCATGGTTGTCTTTCTGAGCACAGGTCTTCTGGAGGAACTGTCCAGAGAGCTGATCGCCGGCGGCTATCAGGAAGATACCCCGGCGGCAATCGTTTACAAGGCAAGCTGGCCGGAGGAAAAAACCTTCCGCTGTACCGTCGGTACACTGGCGCAGACAGCGAAGGAGAACGGAATCACCAAGACAGCGCTGATGATCATCGGAAATGCTGTAACTCAGGGAAATTACCGGAGAAGCGATCTGTATCATCCGGCATTTTCCACGGAGTACCGGCAGGCAGAAGTGCAGAGTGCAGACGAAACACAGGAATAGATCATGAAGTGCGCAGTGATAAGTTTTACCAGAAACGGCGGAAAATTAAATCAGATCCTGTGCAGGAAGCTTTCGGAAGCGGGATATCCGTCTATAGGCTGTTCGATTCCCAAATATGCGCAGCCGCCGGAGCTTCCGTCCCTGCAGGAACCTCTGAAAGACTGGACCGGCAGAATGTTCCGGGAGGCGGATGCGCTGATCTTTATTGGCGCCTGTGGGATCGCGGTGCGAAGCAGCGCACCGTTTGTGCAGGATAAGAA
>ERZ1090879.1822-NODE-1824-length-11173-cov-6.019788_pt1 | contig 11173 bp, 11 predicted proteins | sample MGYA00478472_ERZ1090879 | MGnify/ENA primary metagenome ERZ1090879 (study PRJEB33644, sample SAMEA5815723) | chicken gut metagenome | biome: Chicken; feature: Gastrointestinal Tract; material: Caecum | place: Ireland | collected 2019-01-01 | study: A study of...
TACTATTACAGTCGAATTTATCCACAGATATTCTAGATAGATTTAGACCACGCTACTTTGTATGTCCCGCCTATAATCTTAAACATTATGTAATTATGCCAAATGGCGATTTATACAAATGTTCTAAAGACATAGCTAACCCGCTAGAGAAAGTTGGTGATGTAATTAATGGAATAGACGCAGAAAAAGAATGCCTATGGTGCAGCCCGAATATATCGCCAGAATGCATTACTTGTAATTTACTGCCTCTATGTAATTTTGGATGTAGGCACGAAGAAATCCATAACAAAAAATACTGTATGGTTAGCCAAAAATATGTTGAACAAATCTTATTCTATAAACTTAAAACATTTGTTGATACTGTCAACAAATAGTAGAAAATCCAACACTACAAATGATTTTTTATAGATAAAATATAAAGCAAAGTACAACAGCTGGGTAAAAAATATTTAAAAAATCTATATACTTTTGACGGCGCAAAACTTATTTCGGCCTGACGTCGATAAACGCCAGGCCTTTTCTTAATATCTTTTCAGAGACTCGCACTATGAGCGAAATACATATCATAACATCCATGAAACAATCCTTCAGTTCTTATTACCTATCTTTTAATGTTTGTGGGGGCGGCAATTCTGCCGCCCCCACAAACATATTTTATCTCTCACAATTTATAAACTCATATCACCATTCAGCAATTTTATGGCCTCTGCTACATGTTCCTCTTCGAGCCCCATGCCGAAGTGCGGGTTTGTGTGGATATAGCTGTCTGAAAGCTCCTCCCAACCGAAGGCGCAGTCATCCAAAATGACAAAACGCTCCACCTCTCCCGCGTGCGCGGAAAGCCAGGCGGCTACCTCGTCTTTGCGCCTTGCACCAGCCAAGCAGGGCGTTTTATCATAGACAGAAAGCCCATACTCCGCAAACAAGTCATTCATATACCTGCCCGCCTCGTCACACAGCGCACTATTGTTGTTCCAATGGCTGCGCCAGGAAGATATGAGCACGATTTTTGCGCCCGTACTTTCTATTATTCTCTTTAAGAGCGGCAGACGAGTTTTATCGATATTGCTCTGCTCGTTCCAATCTCTGCGGCGGTCATATTCGCGCGAATTGAGCACGCCGTCGATATCCAAAAACAAAATTTTCATAATTGCCCCCGTAATATGGCCGAACTATTGCCCGAGAGGGACGATCTCCTGATACAAGACCGTCATTTTATCGTTCAGCCTGCCGTCCATGTGGTAGTGCCCGAAATACCAGTGCTTGTAAGCTACCCTGTCTTCGAAGTTAGAGAGCATCTGATTTTCGGGGTAGCGCCCCATCTGCATTGTGCGCGTTCTCAGTGGCGGGTACATGAGCGCGCGCTCGCCGCACGAATGGGTTATTATATAGTCCACCTTATAGCCGTACTTTTCGAGGTTACGAAAGCCCTCATCCAGCTCCTCGTAAGTGGGCAGTTCCTCTGCCCACCAGGAGATGCCCTCGCGGCGGAAGGCCTTATCTATACTCGTTGCGCCGCCGAAGGTGAATATGGTGTTGCCCTCCAGCTCGAACACCTGCCCGCGCATAAGGTGAATTATGTCCGGCTTAATCATATGCACCTTGCCGCCGTGCCACATTGTGACGGGATAGGAATTGAGCCCCCAAAAATTTTCGTGGTTGCCGTCGACGAACAGCACGGTAAAAGGAAGATTTGAATAGGGTTTTAAGTCCTCTTCGAGCGTACTCTCGCACCACACCCCGCCGAAGTCGCCGGCAATAATTATGTAATCGCTCTTTGTAAGCTGCGGGTTGCTTTCCGCAAATTGTTTGAGTTTAGCGAAGTCAACATCCCTGTGCGTATCTCCCGTTACAAAAATCGCCATATCATCACCTGCTTTAAGTACTTGCCTTGAAATTATATATGGGTCTTATCGCCCTAACAATATCCACAGTAGGCAGTATATTTTCGACAATATCTTCCATGCGTTTGTACGCCATAGGGCTTTCATCGAGCGTCTTTTCATTGACCGACGTCGAATATATGCCCTCCATGCTCCTGCGGAACTCCTCCACTGACAGGGTGTTGCGCGCCTTGCCGCGGCTGAGCAGTCTGCCTGCGCCATGCGGCGCGCTGAAATTCCAATCTTCGTTGCCCTTGCCAATACAGATGAGGGCGCCATCGCGCATATTGATAGGGATAAGCAATTTTTCGCCTTTTTGCGCGGAGACGGCTCCTTTGCGCAAAATCATATTATCGGTATCAATATAGTTATGAATTGTAGTAAACATATCCGCAACGGTAAGTCCCAGTACACTGACGAGCTCGTCTATCATGGCCTTACGGTTCAAGACAGCAAAATCCTGCACTATCTTCATATCGTGGATGTAGTCATCGAAGAGTTGTCCGTTCACATAAGCCTCATCGGGATTAATATCCGCCCTGTGCGCGTAAGCCAGTTCTATCTGCGACTGTATTTCCCTTGCCCTGCCCTCGCTTTTTAAGCGCGATATGAGTTCATCGATCTGCTTTTTGCTGTTGCCGCAAAGATGTTTATATGCCTCGCACTGATAATATTCGGCCACCTGCTTGCCCAAATAGCGGCTGCCGGAATGGACGACAAGATAAAGCTTTCCGTCATCGTCACGGTCGGCTTCGATAAAATGATTGCCTCCGCCCAGAGTCCCTAAGCTACATTCCGCGCGGCGCTCGCTGATCTCTCCATAACAGCGCAGCCCTTTAAGGTCAACTTCCTGTGCGTATTTATGCGGTTCATTGCGTATTTCCCTACCCGAAGGAATGCGCTCATAAATTGCCGAGTCTAGCTTTTCAAGGTCTATGTGCTCCTCTTCAAGCTGTACGACCTCCATTCCGCAGCCGATGTCAACGCCGACCATATTTGGAATAGCCTTGTCCTTTATAGTCATAGTAGTACCTATCGTGCAAGACTTACCCGTATGCACATCGGGCATGATGCGTATCCTGCTGTTTTCAAAAATCGGGTTATCGCACATCGCCTGAACCTGCTCCACGGCAGAAGGTTCAACGACATCAGTATATATCTTTGCCGAATTAAATTTACCTTCAATAATTTTAGTCATAGTCTTTCTCTCCCGAAAATCTCATCTGTTCTTTAAATTGTTCACAAAGCTTCAGTTATTGCTCATCTATCAGCTTTATTTGTATTGCAAGCACGCCGAACCCGCTCTCCTGCTCCGCGGTATAATATTGATACATGCTTTGCACCGCCTGCTCGGCTATCATATTTTCACAGCCTGTGGCCGCAAGCAATTCGGCAGAAAACAGCTCAAAAAAGTTTTTATACTGCCTTAAATCGACGACATTGACGGCGCACGTATCGCCTATACCGCTCTTTCTGCGAAATATTATTATGTCGCCGACGCATATTTGCCTGCGTTTTTCGTCGTTGAGGCGCACCTCTACAGTCTTTTTGCCGCTCTTTATCATATCGAACGGCGCGTCCGCAAGGCGCATTTCATGCACAGTTTTTCCACAGAACCTTTTATCCGGCTTTAATCTATTCACGTCGATTTATACTCCTCCGTCGATATATTTCCATTATACCATATCTTGCCAACATATTCAATAACCCGTCCTGCTCAATCCTGAAGGCTGCTTTTCAGACGGTTAAACAGGTAGTCACTCATATCGTTGAGCTCTTCAAGCATCTTTTTATAAATCGCAATAGTAGGGTCAAGTCCGATATCACAGGCAGCAAAGAGGCAACCCTCCGCCTTGATAATCGCCTTTGTCCTCGTTATTTTCGGATCGATACGCAAAAGATCAAGAAGCTTTTGCCGAACTTTCTTTTTTAATTGGAAGCTGTTAACATGTTTACAGGCAGATGTCTTAGTCTGCAGATTCTTGCGACGCTTCTGTTCTCCTATATTTTTAAGGACGTTAATCAAACCACCAAAAGCATTTTTCCGCTCCTCGATCTCACGAAAACAAGCGTAGACCAGTCCTTCCGGAACAGCCAATATATATTTATCGGGATCGCAGTCGCACTTAATAAAATTATTACGGTACAGTATATCACACACATATTTCGACTCAACATCATTCATTCTGAGTTCCCGCTGCAGAAGCCAGTCAGTGATATATCCCTCGGCCGCACATAACTTTAATGCCTTTATAGCGAGCCTGCTTATTTCACCTCTGTCAGACATAAAAGCCAGCAACCTCTTTTTCAATGACTCCTCATCAAGAATGCTGTCAAGCTGAGAAGCGGTATTTTCGCTCACGTTGTCAACATCGTCCTCACCGTCATCTGATTTTATTAATTCGCCATCGTCGTCATTATCGTCATCATCAAAGTCCTCAAAAAAGCTGTCTTCCTCTTCCCTATCCTCTTTGCTGTCCTTATCATCCGAGCCTTCCTCCTCTCTGGCGATACTCTCTATCTTTGCTATCAGTTCTCTGCGTCGCCTTTCAAGATATTCCTGCCGTTGACGCCACATTTCATCTTCATCGATATCCTCATCCCCTTCATCCTCATCAGGAGTGTCATCTTCACAAAGCGTATCTAAAGCTTCGACGTCAACCTCGCCGAAATTACGATCAATGCTGCCTATAAATTTATAGGTCTTCACATTTATATCTTCAACTTCATTCTGCACGATTAAATCATCAAGTATATTTTTAAGGTCAGCATACGGTAAACTCGTTTCGTACATTAAATCAAAAATATCTACTTCAGCACAACCGGAACGGGCTGACTTCGTCAATGATTTTAGCACTTGTATTTGCGTATTATTCATAATTTCAATCCCAAAAACCACTTTTACGGTTACTTTTTCTTAGCCACGAAAAATCGTAATGATATTTACTGTCGTTAACGTCAATAGTTGCCTGTGTTTCAACTATTGCTTTAGAATAATCCATATATTCGGGGCAATTAAAATATAATTCAAAATATCCCTTTACGGGCATATGGTTGTTTATAGTAATATACGTATCGCCCGGCGTGAGTCTATGCATCAACTCATCTTCCGAAATAACATACTCTTCTATAAACTTTAGTCCACCCTGCAAATAGCTTGCAGGATCGGGTATTATATGTTTACCGATCTGCTCCTTGACTGATTTTACGGTATGAACATCATTAGAACCAAGAAAAAATGTAAGGTTACAATTATTCCGTATCTGCTGTGCAACTCCCGATGAATATGTTGTTTCCAACTGCGTATAATCCTGCACTATTGCAGTTATAAATATATTCCAACCGCGTCCGACACTGAATATTGTAGAATATATAGAATTGGGTTGCAATGTGGGAAATTCGTCAAGTAAATACTGTACCGGGACTTTAAGCGGCGCTCCCGAATCTACTGCTTTCTTTTTTAACGTATCCAACGATTTGACTATGTACTGGTTTACGAAAAGCCTCATTCTTTCATCTGTTATATCATAGGTAAGAAAAATCACCTGCGGCCTGTCGCCCAATGTCCCGATATCAAGATTATCTGCAATAGTAAGCTCTCTTATATCCGGGTAACTGAAGCCGTTTAAATAACTTTCAATAAGCTGTATATAGCACGCCCTGGTGTTCGGGGCATCATTCATAATGCCTCGAACATATCTCCATACAAGGTCTGTTTGCTCACGTGAAGTAAAAAAACCTTTATCCTCAAAGCCATCCGAATAATCAAAACTATAAAACACTTCGGAAATAGCCTCAAAATTTATCTGTTCCGGCAATACACGCCGTCTCCCGGTTTTTGCTTCCTGCTCCTTATTCAGGAGCATGTCCTCAAAAAGTCCCAACGTAATGCCATAGATAAACCCTCTTGCGCCTTCATCCCAACTTACATCTTTCTCGGAGCGGATCGGAAATAACTTATCGAAAAGTTTTTTTAAATCAGATAGTGCTTCATTTCGTCTTTTTTGTTTTTCGTCCGGATATAACTCAGCCTCCAGATAGACGCGGGCTATAGAAGTTATAGGATTAAAAAATATCTGTGACAATTCAGGATGAATAAAATCCATATATCTGACGTTGCTCTCGCCGTAGATGCCCTTCAGATAGTTAGCAGTACAACGATAAAGTTCACCCTTTATATCGGCTACTATCACCGAATGTTTACCATCGAGATCATATAAAAAATTTATAAGATACCGCATAGACTTCCCGCAGCCGGTTGAACCCGTAACAAGCGCATGGCACAGTCCGTCGCGTTGCAATATTTGCAGTGTACCGCCTTGGTCCCTATATGCCGATATGGGCATACCTGCGGAATGTTTTGATAAGGCTTTATGTATGCTGTATCCACACTCTGCGGCCACATCTTCAATGCCAAGCAAAACAGTTTGCTCGCCGGGAACACCTCTTGCACACCTTTCGATCAATTTTGCGTTAAACTTCATAGCTACACCTTAAAATCCTATTGCGCGTTTAGTTTTAAGTGTTATATAGCTGCCATCGCCATATTTATCAGAGAGATATCTGATAACATCAGGGCGCAACAACATATCCGGAAATCCTTTTAAATACATTGCTATTTCAGCCGACGCGGTTGTCTCAAATCCGAGCAAAATAAATCCCGCGTCGCTGTTTTGCCCTTCCCTGAACTCCTTTGTCAAGATATCATTAGCATATTGCAATACATCCTTATTGGCATCAGCGCAAAAAAGCTGTACAGCGTAAAGCACGCTTGCAATATGGTCTTTTTCATAAATGAGCGAAAGAATGCGCAGCCTGTCGGCTTTTACGCCCGTTTCGCCGAAAAGTTGCTTTGCTTTTTGCAACGCAAGAGCCTTAGCCTCAATCACGTCACACTCACTCTCCGATTTCCCGAAACATCTCTTGTTATTTAAAAAGCCGTCCATATTAATAAAATTTTTATACATATCGATATCGTCGGTGGTGAGCAGATCGTCCAAAACGGGATCACTAACCAAACCCTCATAGTGCGTAATTACATCATGATTTACTCCAAACATATTTGCTATATGCAACCAAGCATCAGATCCTACATCCTTGATTTCTTTCATTAAAAAGTAGTAAAACAAACTTCTTTCTGCCAAGTATTTCATTAGTACTACCCCCTTCTTTTCAATATCTCCTTTTCAAAAAGGTTGTAGTATTCTTCAAAGACGCACATCGCATCCATCTGGTTCAACTCTGCTCTCAACTCATTTTTTTCGCCGCTCTCGTCCACATAAAAAACAATAGCCTCATCATCAGCCACCCCGTCAATATGATCGAGCGGTTTAAGGATACAGTAAATTTTATCCTTATACGGTATTACAGCCACCTGCTCAAAATTTATTGTTCTATGATTCTCATCGCAAAGAGTAATCGGAGAGCAATTTTCCTCATCGAGTAAAATATCAAGTATATCCATATATCTCTCCTCCTTGTATAATAAATTAAAAATTTGAATTAAAGAGCACATAGCCTCTATGAGATAATACTCTCACAGACAGAGGTTTCTCTTTCCCTTCCTTGCGGTGTTTCCGCTATGTTAAGAGTGAGAGCCTCTGTACAGCGGATTTACATGAATGAGCTGGATGTCGGTGCGGTTTTGCCGTTCTCTTCGAATATCTCACAAGGTTGTGTTCCGTCGTCTGGCAGGCACTCTTTCTGCAATTCTTCACAAAAGAAGGCAACCCTTATGTTCTTTGTAGGCATTGACATCGCAAAAATTTCTCATGAGGCTGCCGTCATCGACGAGAGTGGCAACGTTGTTGTAAAACCTTTTAAATTTGCCAACTCTCTCTCGGCGGGTTTGAAAAGTTTCTTGCTTCTATTCAGGGAATATCCGCAGATCTGTCCGTGTTTGAATTCGGTATGGAGGCAACGGGTCATTACTGGCTCAATCTGTACACAAAACTTACAGACTATAACGTTGTTGTGCACGTGATCAATCCCGTACAGTCGGACGCTTTGCGCGGACTGTACATAAGAAAGACCAAAAACGATGCCAAAGATGCTTTTATAATCGCCGAGCTTATCCGGTTCGGCAAATATTTACCGCTTTTGCCGGCATAGATCCGTCCATCAAGCAATCCGAAGAATTTAACGGCACACGAAACAAAATGTCAAAGCGCGGTTCGCCGTATCTTCGCCGAACATTTTGGCTCGCTGCGGTTTCGGGTATTCGCACCAACCCTGCATTAAAAACCATCTATGACAGAAAGCGTGCCCAAGGCAAACATCATGCCGTTGCCGTTTCCGCCATCATGCACAAACTTTGCAATATCGTGTTTGCTATCCTAAAAACCAACGAACCTTATAAAATCATTCTCCCTGAATAATTCCTTCCTCTATCCGCTTGACTTTTCACGCTGGTCTTAAATTGATTGTAACACTCATTTATACGATACGCCAGAAACTTAAATATTTACCGCAAAGGATATAAACAACTTTTGTCGCTCGTACGCTTATACCACAATTAAGACAATCCAACTTGCGTATACTCGATGGTTTTATCTGACGAGACGCTTTTCCCTCACTTCCTTTAAAAACACAAAGAAAAATTGCGACTATATCCTAAAGTATACGCCCCTGCATAACTAATTTTACCAATAGAATTTTACTTTTCTCTATAAGCTCTGTTTTTCTTCATCTATGGTAACTTCCAGTATTTTCCACCTTGGGTCGATAATTTTCATCTACTGCCTTAAACTCCTTATTATGGTAATAGCCGTAACGTGAAGTAGATTAATGACACGTCTCACGAAACATAGTTTCAGAAACTTCTTCATAGAAACGATTCAGCCACTAAAAGCACATGTTGATCCACACACTGCCAGCAACATCCTTCTCTACTGTCCAAATCTTGTTGAGTACAAAAGCCATATGCCCTACCCCGTTTATCCTGCCTTACCGTTATTACAGGAATTATCAACTCACCACTAAAATTCAACTTTTTGAAAAAAGCATGAAGGCCATTCATACTATTTACAGTCCCCGTCAAATTATCTCAATTGTGACTCACTCGATATCAGCAATATTGTTGACCATCGGTACCTTACTTACTTTTAGTATAATACCAATTTACCCAAACGTCTAGACGTAATTAACGTTGAGACCTCTCATATGAGATGTCTCAACTGAGAAGTCACATGTTGATTGCGATACATTTTTTATCAAGCCCATAATATATTTAATACCTCGCTATGTTGACCAATGCTATAATAATATGGATAATAGATATGAAAATTAGTTAATCAAACAAAACGGCTACCATAAGATAATATACATGTTTATATTTTAACAACGAGAAACTTATCGCTTATGATATAAAAATTGTCAAACATTTGTTTGATGTTTGCTTGACAAGCAGAATACGGTGTGTTATATTATAAATGTATCGGAGGAATTAAAGCTTTTTCGATATACGCAAAATGCCCATATCGGTGAAAGAAACGAGAGGTTTTGTCTGTTCCCATCGCTTTATGCAGCTTGTTACTGTTCGGCTATATGGCTTTAACAGACTTTATCGGCCGCGGCGAATCGGCAGTGTCGGCGGCATTTTGCGGACAAAAAACGGTACCCGAGCAGTCTGGCGTTCGATTTGACCCCTGCACCACTATCTTTTTGCGGCGACAATGCAACGCGTTTGTATTGCCGAGGCTTGCGACGACGGGTTAAGAAGAATAATCTGTAAGCCATGCGATGACTTCACTTTGTGAACAGCGGGCGCAGGTTATCACTTATAATGAGCGGCTTTGTGCCGCTTGCGGTAGAGTTAATAACTCATACCGTTGCTTTTGTTATGCTTCTATGCGCAAACAAAGGCTATTATAAGCATACCGTTTTTTGGACTATCAATATAAAATTACTGTCCATAGGAAGGTATCTTTCTATGGACTTTTTTATCATTAAAACGGTATGCACCCGCAAGGAGGTGATGATATATATGAGGGTAATATAAACCACACGCAAATTAAAAATTATATAATTCAGGGAGGGAAACAATTATAGAAGAATTCAATTTTTATGAACTGTTCTGGAACGTGCTGAAAGACGAGAGCGACGAGGATATTGCCTATATGCTGCACCACATCTGCGAGTATATGTTTGATGGGAAAGATACCGACTTTGACGAGCAGAAATTCAATGTTATCTGGGCAGATTTAAAGGGTATCCTCTCCCTTCAACGGCAAGCAAAGTTAAGCGGAAAGAAGGCAACAAGGTACGACAGACTATGGAGACATTTTGCATTTAAGAAGAGCTGCTATGACAAGCTGAAGCTTATGAATTTAAGCGACGGAGGAGCATATCTCCGAGCAATATGCGAACAAGCATTTGGGTGTAGAATTGCGAAAGATCTACCGCCGCAGGCAGAGAAGTATTACTCGCTTGCAAGACTGACATTAGATATATCTCTTGAACGCAAAAAGGCAGGTTCCAAAGGCGGAAAATCAAAGGCAAGGCCTAAGCCCATAAAGCGAACAATAGACGACCTGAAAGCTCTCGGTTGCACGGGCAATTTAAGCGCGGAAAACCCAATACTTGAAGGCGTTGATTTAAATAAACTTTATGACTATGTGAAAGCCCATAAAGACATACAAAATCTATCGCTTTATAAGGCAGTAGAAAGTTACAAAAATGCTGTTAGTTAAGGCATATATGGCACCCAATTTCTTGCGCAAGCAAACTTACAAGCAAACAACAAAGCTCCCCGCAGGGGCGAACGCAACTTATGAAATAAGTGTAGTGAGCTACACTTATGCGCCATAGGCGTCATAATGTGGAGCGAGGTACACTTCCAAAGGGCTCCCGAAAAAAGACGAAGTATTTTTGTGGGAAGAGGAGCGGCAACGTTGCAAAGTTGGCGGTTACCAATAGTAAACGCCATAGAGCATAAGTTTGCCGCGACGCAGTGAGCTACACTTATGCCGCCAAAGGCGCGCATAATGTGGAGAAATTAAAACGGAGGTAACCAAATATAAGTTTTATAGTATGCAATATGAAAAAGCTCAAGCGACAGAGCGTCGGCAACGTTGAAAGAGAAAACGAGCGCGACCAAACTTACGAGGCAAAAAACCCGAAGATTGACCTATCGCGCACGCGGAACAATTACCACATCGTTAGCCCGTCGCAGAGCTATATAGACTTTATAAACGATCGCATCGCTTCATTAAATTTAAAGCGCAAGGTACGGAGCGACGCAATTTATATGAACACCTTTGTGTTAGGTTCGGGGCACGAGTTTTTTGAAG
>ERZ1090879.1827-NODE-1829-length-11138-cov-36.528918_pt1 | contig 11138 bp, 9 predicted proteins | sample MGYA00478472_ERZ1090879 | MGnify/ENA primary metagenome ERZ1090879 (study PRJEB33644, sample SAMEA5815723) | chicken gut metagenome | biome: Chicken; feature: Gastrointestinal Tract; material: Caecum | place: Ireland | collected 2019-01-01 | study: A study of...
GGGCGCTGCCGGTCCAGAAAGGGGAGAGGTCATTATTATTATACAACTTCATTTCACCGATGTACAGTTCGAATTGCCGGTCCTGTACCATTTTCAGGTAGGCGCCGAAGTCATCGGCCAGGGTGAGGGTGGTCTGGATGCCCGCTTTTTCCCACTGCTGCTGCAAAAGCCGGGCGGAATAGACCCGGTCGGCCGAGCTGCCGCAGGCCAGGATGCCGACGGCGGCGGGCTGGCCCGCCTCGTCGCAGTAGAGGGCGGCGGCCTCGTCCCAGTGGTAGCCCAGGCCGGCCATCAGGGTCTCCAGGCGGCTGGGGTCGGCCTGCTGGGAGATGACCTGCTGGCCCCGCACGCACTCGTAAAGGCTGTTCAGGGCGCCGGTGGCGGGGCTGGCGCTGGCAAAGCGGCCGGCCAGCTCTTCCCGGGAGAGGGCGGCGCTGAGGGCCGCCCGGCCCTGGGCCGTGGCGCACAGGGGATTGTCCGAAGAGCCGTTCACCCCCAAGAACAGCAGGGTGTTGGTGCGGAAGTAGCGCTCGGAGGTGGCCACGGCGGAAGAGGCGGTCTCCTCGGCCAGGTAGAAGCTGATCTCGCCCATGGCCAGCTGGCTGACCAGCTCGGCGTAGTCGCTGACGGGGGTCAGCCAGATGGTGGCGGGCCCCTCCTCGGGGAAGGGCGCCCGCGGGTTGGGCACGAGGGTGGACGCCTGGCTGCCGTAGGTGTACCGCCCGCTGGAGGTGGGCTGAGGGGAGGCCGTCTCGGCGGCCTTCAGGATGGGCAGGTCCAGCAGGTAGGCAAACAGGCTGTCCGGCGCGGCCAGGGTCAAAACGACGGTGGAGGCGTCGGGGGCCTGGACGTCGGTCATGTTGGCCAGGCGGCCGGCGTAGAAGGCGCTGGCCTTGGCGGCCAGCAGGCTGGCGGCCACATCGCTGGCGGTGAGGGGGGCGCCGTCGGCAAAGGTACAGCCGCTGCGCAGGCGGATGGTGACGGTGGCGCCACTGACGGTCACCGAGTCGGCCAGACGCATCTCCAGCTCCATCCGGGGGGAGATGCGGACCAGCTTTTCAAACAGCAGGCCGGCCACCTGCTCGGTGAGGGTGTTGGCGTTCAGGTAGGGGTTGTAGCTGCCCTCGCTGACGGCAATGGCAAACCGGGCGGGCAGGGCGCTGCCGGTCCCGGAGCCGTCCTGGGCGGACGATGCCGGCAGGGAGGACGCCTCGGGCGGCTGGAGCACCGCCGGCCGGGTGCAGCCGGCCAGCAGCAGGCCGGCCAGCGCCGCCGCGGCCGCCCGCCGGCAGATGTTACGTTTCAGGTGCATGGGCGCCGGCCTCCTTTTTGGGACAGATTCCGACACGGGGGACTGCTATACTGGATAGCGGAGCAGGGGCCCGGGCCGGGGCAAAACCAATAGATACTCTTAGTATAGCACAAAACGGCCGCTTGTGCATGGATTTGGGATGGATTTTCCCAGTTGGTGAAAAGGAGTTGTGAATAAAATCTAAAAAAACTGTGCGCAACTTTATTTTGATGGGCAAAAGTGCTAAAATAAAAGAGAAAGGGGGCGGACATCATGGATGTGAAAACCCCTGCGGCCACCGCCGCAGAACCTACGGCAGAACGCACGGACCCGATTGCGGCAAATAACATAAGGCAGGAGCTCTTGAGTATATGAATATTTTGTTTTTCCTCTCCCCCAAGCAGGACCTGATGTATGTCTATGACGACTTTACCCTCCGGCAGACCCTCGAAAAATGGGAGAACAACCGCTACGCCTCCATCCCCATCCTGAACCGGAGAGGGGAGTATGTGGGCACCCTGACCGAGGGGGACATCCTGTGGGGGCTCAAACGGTATCACGGGCTGGATCTGGAGGGGGCTGAGGACATCCCCATCCGCAGCTTTGAGCGCAAGCGGGATTATCTGCCCGTCACCGTCAACACCAGCATGGACCAGCTGGTGGAGGCCGCCATGAACCAGAACTTCGTCCCGGTGGTGGATGACCGGGGGGTGTTCATCGGGATCGTCCGGCGGCAGGCCATCATCAAATACTGCTACGACAAATCCCGCCGGGCCGAATCGAGCGGCCGCCGCACCCAAAGCAGCGCCCCCGTCCTGGCCGCAGCCCAGAACTGAAAACGGATCTTTTTCGCTCCCGCGCCAGCGGGAGCGATTTTTTATCGCAAAAAGTGCAAAAAACTTTTCGAAGTACAAATTATAGGACTTTGTTTCTGCTATCCTGTCTGTGGAGGGAGGGGAAGGCCCCTCCCCGGACAAACCGGCAAGACCGGCAGGACAGAGAGGAGAGACAGAGTATGAGCGAATTTGAGATCCGCTATGTGGGCGGCCATGTGGAAGTGTACAGCAGGGGCGGGGCGTTCCTCTTCTCTGCCGACACCGTCCGGGAAGCCATGGAAGAACTGGAAAGCTGAAAACAGCCAAAGCCCCGAACAAAAGGTCCGGGGTTCAGCGTGTCGCAAAAGCGCCACGCTCCAGGGGGAACCCATTTCTGCCTGCTGCGCAGGACAGAAATTCCTTCCCCCTAGTATCCCCCTGGGGACAAAATTTAGCGCTGAACCGCGCACTCGCCGCAAAGCGGCTCGCACACTCTCAGCGCTAAATTTCCCTGTATGTGTCCCGTCCATCCGCACATGTCGGCTGGACGGGACTTTTTGACGGGCTTTTTGCGTCGGTCAGAAGAGCCCTGCCGGCAGGGTGGAACCGGTGAGGGCGGCGGCGTCCTCGCTGAGCATCAGGCAGAGCAGGGCGGCCGCCCGCTCGGGGGCGAGACCGGCGGCGTCCGCCTCGCTGCCGGAGGCCATCGGGCCGGGGGCGATGCAGTTGACGGTGACGCCGGCAGAAGCGTACTCGGCGGCCAGGGAAAGGGCCAGCCCGTTCAAAGCGCCCTGCAGGATGTTGGCCGAGACGGAGTGGGTGGAAGCCCGGCCGTCCAGAAAGACCACCCGGCCAAAGCCCGCCTGGGCCATCTGGGGCAGGATCGCCTTGCACAGCACCAGGGCGCTGTCCAGCGTCACCGCCCGCTCCTGGACGAAGCGCTCCTCGTCAAAGTGGGCGCAGGGCGCCTCGATGGGGCGCAGCCCCGCCAGGTGGACAAAGTGGGTGGGGGCGGGGTAGGTGTCGGTCAGATCGCTGAGGAAGGCGCGGACCGCCAGCGGCTGGGTGAAATCCGCGTCGTAAGGGCGGATGAAGCCCGGCCGGGCCTGGCACAGCCCCGCCAGGCGGGCCAGGTCCCCGCAGCCCTGGGCCAGGATCAGGTCGCCTTCGGCAAGGGTGGGCAGCAGCCGGCCCATCAGGGCCAGCCCCAGCGGCGAGGTCGCGCCGGTGATGAGATAGGTCTTGGACATAAAAGCCCTCCTGTTCTGTTGGAAAATAGGTTGAAGTCAGTATAACCTAACAGAGCGGGGCTGTCAACCGGAGCAGGCCGCCGGCGCGGGGGAGTCAGGCGCCCAGATCTTCCAGCAGCGTTTCCAGCTCCTGGAGGCTCCAGACATAATAGCCGGATTTGTACCGCAGCGCATCCGCTTCGGGCAGGAGGTTGGTGTAGATGTCGGTGCGCTCCAGCAGCTGGCGAGGGATGCCGCCGGCGTCGCAGCGGTAGACCGACAGCCGCCCGCCCTCGTCGCAGAGGTAGTAGCCCGCCGCCTCTTCTTCCACGCCGGAGACGGCCGCCCCCGCCCGGAGGGAGGGGCTGCTGCCGGAGGCGGCGTCCCCGCTGGACGCGGGCCCCTGCCGGCCGGTCCGGGGCGGAACGGCGGCCATCCAGTATAAACTGAACGCGATGGTGAAGGCGCACACCCCATAAAAGAGAAAATACCACAGTTTACGCATAAAGCCGGGCTCCTTTCTGCGCCGGAGGCCGTGGCAGGGCCCCGGCGCGGTCTCGCTGCGCCCCAGCGGCGCATCGGGCGGGGCTGCCAGCGTTTTTGCATTCTTAGTATGGCCGGAACAGACGATTTTCACACAATAAACGCCAAATAGGCGGCAAATTTCATCCCGGGGCGCTGTACTTTACGGGGGCAAATGTGCTATAATAACCAAGTATCGGAACAAGGACAAGCGATGCCTGGACGTGTGAGCCCCGCGCTTTGGCCGCTTGGCGGCAAGGCGGGGAAAGTAGATAAGGCAGGAAGCACAAAGGCTTTGTTAAAAGGAGGCGATCTGCTTCGCTATGAATGAAATGAGGCGCATCCACCGCAGCGACGGCGCGGGCGCCCGCGGCGCCGCTGCGGCGGCCGGGCACCGGGTGGTGAACACCACCCACAGCAGAAGAGAGTCTGCGCCGCCCCCGTCCTCCGGCGGGGGCCGGGGGGCAGGCCATGCCGGGGCACCCCAGGGCGGCCGCGGCCCCCGGAAGGAAAAGCCTGAAAAAGAGAAGAAGGAGAAAAAGGGCCATCCCATCCTGCGGGCCATCTTCCGCATTTTTGCCACCCTCTTCTGCGTGGGGATCATGGCAGGATGCGCGCTGGCGGTGTGCATGGTGTTTTATGTGGTGCAGGCCACGGCCAACGACGGCGACCTGCTGAACCTGGACCAGATCGAGCTGAGCCAGTCCAGCGTGGTGATGGCCACCGACCCGGACACCGGCGCCCAGATCGAGTACGCCACCCTCCGCTCCTCCAACAGCCACCGGATGTGGGTGGACCTGGAGCAGATCCCCGAGTACCTGCAGTACGCGTTCATCTGCACCGAGGACAAGGATTTTTACACCGAGCCGGGCTTCAACCTCAAGCGCACCGTGGGCGCGATGATCAACGAATATATCGTGCCCATTTACAGCTCCCGGCAGGGTGCATCCACCATCGAACAGCAGCTGATCAAAAACCTCACCGAGGACGACAGCGCCAGCGGCATCGAGGGCGCGCTGCGCAAGCTGCGGGAGATCTACCGCGCCTACACCCTCTACCGCAACTACTCCAAGGAGACCATCCTGGAAGCCTACCTGAACACCATCAGCTTCACCGGCACCATCCAGGGTGTCCAGACCGCTTCGCTGGAGTATTTTGGCAAGGAAGTCGATCAGCTGACCCTCTGGGAATGTGCCACCATCGCTTCCATCACCAAAAACCCCACCAACTACAACCCCCGCACCAACCCCGAAAATCTGATCAACCGCCGCAATTTTGTCCTTTATAATATGTGGGATCAGGGGGTCATCACCGAGGACGTCTACCGCGAGGCCATCGCCCAGCCCCTGGTCCTGGCCGAGGAGGACACCTCCCGGACCACCGCCACCAACAACTCCTACTTCACCGACGCCCTCTTTGAGGAAGTGGTGCAGGACATCATGGAGAAGGAGGGCATCACCGAGGCGGCGGCCCAGCAGATGCTGTACACCGGCGGCTTTACCATCGAGGCCACCGTCAACCCCAAGGTCCAGGCCCAGATGGAAGAGCTGATGCTGAACACCGGGGACGCCTATTTCCCCGCCGGCTGGCATGAAGAGCCGGTGTCCAGCCTGTCGGAGGACGACATCCCCGTCTACAACGACGACGGCACCCTCAAGACCACCACCGCCGAGGACGGCACCGTCACCTACTACCGCAATGTCCGCACCCAGGCGGCCATGGTCACCCTGGACTACGACGGCAATGTGATCGCGATGGTGGGCGGCCTGGGCGAAAAGACCCGCGACCTGACCCTCAACCGCGCCTACAGCGTCACCAGGCAGACCGGCTCGGCCATCAAGCCCATCGGCGCCTACGCTCTGGGCATCGAGTACGGGCTGGTCAACTGGTCCACCATGCTGAACAACTCCCCCCTCTACCTGAAGAGCGACATGGTGATCCGGGACGACGACTACTGCCGCCGCAACGGCCTGTCGGGCCTGTCGGACGAGGCGCTGCGGGCCTACCCCAACGCCTGGCGCAGCTGGCCCAAGAACTACGGCGGCAACTACGGCGACAACACCGACGTCCCCCTGTGGAACGGCCTGGCCCGCTCCCTGAACACCATCGCCGCCCGGGTGGGCGACCTGGTGGGGGCGAACACCATCTTCAACTTCCTTTACAACACCCTGCAGCTGGACACCCTTGACCCGGTCAACGATGTGGGCCTTGCCCCCCTGGTCATGGGCAGCCAGACCCACGGCGTCACACCCATGGACCTGGCGGCGGCGTTCCAGATCTTCTACGACGGCCAGTACACCACCCCCCACCTTTACACCCGTGTGCTGGACCGGGACGGCAACATCTATCTGGAAAACAACGCCACCAGCTACCAGGCCCTGACCCCCCAGACCGCCTCCATCATGAACCAGCTGCTGCAGAACGTCCTGTACAGCAGCGTGGGCACGGCGGGCGGCCGGTACCCCACGGCGGGCAATATGCGGTCCTTCGGCAAGACGGGCACCGCCACCGACGAGCGCGACCTGTGGTTCGTGGGCGGCACCCCATACTATGTGACCGCCGTCTGGTGGGGTTACGACTCCCCCTACGACATGACCCTGACCCTGGGCAGCCAGGCCAGGACCCGCACCTGCGTCGAAGCGTGGCGGGCTCTGATGAACACCGTCCAGGAGGGGTATGAGACCAGGGAATTCCCCATGGCGGAAGGCGTGGTCCAGCGCTCCTACTGCACCCAGAGCGGCCTGCTGGCCGGCCCGGGCTGCCCCGGCCGCGCCACCGGCTACTACAAGGCCGACGACCTGCCCGCCACCTGCAACTACGACCACAGCGGCGGCATCGTCTCCAGCCAGGTGGACACCGAAGGCGTCATCACCGACTGAGCGGCGCCCTGAGGCCCGGGCCTGCATCCGCGGGACAGAGACAGTGTGCTGCCCCGGGTGGACAGTCCGGCCGCGGCGGCCGCCCCCAAAAGGCGCTTTTGTGTATTGCACTTTCGGCAACAGAAGCGCCGCGTCCCGTGGAAAAACTGTCGAAACTGCCAAAATAGCATCCGCCCTCTTGCAATGCGGGAGGGCGGATGCTATTATATTTCCCGTGAATACAGTTGTGCTTGAGAGGTGAACAAGTTGGAGCGCCGATTTTATCTTGTGGACGCGCAGGTGCTGCCGGAAGTCTTTTTGAAGGTCATCCGGGCCAAGGAGCTGCTGGCCAGCGGCCAGGCACGGAACATTTCGGCCGCCACACGGGCGGTGGGGCTGTCCCGCAGCGCCTATTACAAATACAAGGACTGCATCTTTGATTCGGAAAACGGGCGGGAGCTGATCACCGTCATGGCCACCCTGCGGGACCAGACCGGCGCGCTGCAAAGCCTGCTGGCCGGCATCAGCAGCGCCGGGGCCAGCATCGTCACCATCAACCAGGCCACGCCGGAAAACGGCACCGCCCAGGTGGCGGTGACCATCCGCACCGGCACCATGCAGATGACCCCGGATGAGCTGGCGGCCATGCTCTCCCGGCAGAGCACGGTGGTGGGGGTCAGGCTGGGCTACGACGGCTGAAAGCCGGCCGGGACCGTATTTTTTTGAAAGGACAGGAGCGAGGAGACTATGGCTAAGATCGCAATTTTAGGCTTTGGCACCGTGGGCAGCGGCGTATATGAGGTCCTGAACCGGAACGCGGCGAGCGTTGCCCGCCGGGCCGGCGAGCCGGTGGAAGTGAAATACATCCTGGACGTCCGGGATTTTTCGGACCGGCCGGACGCACACCTCTTTGTCAAGAACATCGACGTCATCCTCGCCGACCCCGAGGTCCGGGTGGTGGTGGAGACCATCGGCGGCACCCGCTTTGCCTACCCCTATGTGCGGCAGGCCCTGGAGAGCGGCCGCAGCGTCTGCACCTCCAACAAGGAGATGGTGGCCACCTACGGCGCCGAGCTGCTGGCCCTGGCCAAGAGCCACGACTGCGCGTTCCTGTTCGAGGCGTCGGTGGGGGGCGGCACCCCCATCATCACCCCCATGCACCAGTGCCTGGCGGCCAACGTCATCACCGGGGTGGAGGGCATCGTCAACGGCACCACCAACTTTATGCTGACCAAGATGGCCCGGGAGAACATGGGCTTTGCCGAGGCCCTCAAGATCGCCCAGCAGCTGGGCTATGCCGAGACCAAGGACCCCGGCGACGACGTGGACGGCCGGGACGCCTGCCGCAAGATCGCCATCCTGGCCTCCCTGGTGTGCGGGCACCACATCTACCCCCAGAACATCCCCACCCGGGGCATCCGGGACATCACGGTGGCCGACGTCCAGGCCGCCGGCCGGCTGGGCTGCGTCATCAAGCTGATCGCCTGGATGAAGCTGCTGCCCGGCGGCGGGGTGGCCGCCGGGGTGGAGCCCTGCCTGGTCCCCCATGAAAACCAGCTGGCCGGCGTGGACGATGTGTTCAACGCCGTCAAGGTCAAGGGGGATATGCTGGGCGACGTGGTCTTTTACGGCAAGGGCGCGGGCAAGCTGCCCACTGCCAGCGCCGTGGTGGCCGACGTGGTGGACGCCCTGAAACACGGGGTGCGGATGCACGACAGCCTGTTCTGGCAGCCGGCCGAGCCGGCCGAGGGGATGCTCACCGACCCGGCCCCGGCGGCATATTATGTGCGTGTGGAGGGGGCGGCCCCTGCCGTGGTGGAGGCCATCTGCGGCCCCGGCCAGCTGGTGGCCGAGCACTACGACGGCTGCGCCTACCTGATCGAGCAGGCGGACGCCGCCGCCCTGGAGGCCGCGGCCCGCAAGATCGAGGCGGTGGGGGGCAGCGTCAAGCTGGTGCTGCGCCGCCTGCCCGCGGACGACTGAGGGAGGGCGCGCCATGAAACAGATCAAAGTATCGGTCCCGGCCACCAGCGCCAACGTGGGCTCCGGCTTCGACGCGGTGGGCCTGGCGGTCACCCTGTACAATACCGCCACCTTTGAGGAGAGCGACAAGCTGGACATCTCGGCGGCGGACGGCACCCGCATCCCCCGGGGCGAATCCAACCTGATCTACCGCTCGGCCAAGAGCCTGTTCGACCGGGTGGGCAAACGGATGCCCCCCCTGCGGATCGTCCAGACCAACCCCATCCCCATGGCGCGGGGCCTGGGCTCGTCCTCGGCCTGCATCATCGCGGGGCTGCTGGGGGCCAACCGGATGCTGGGGGATGTGCTGGACACCCAGGAACTGCTGACTCTGGCCACCGCCATCGAGGGCCACCCCGACAACGTGGCTCCGGCCCTGCTGGGGGGCCTGACCACCAGCGTCTTTGAGGGCGGGCAGGTCTATTCGGTCAAGCGGGAGGTGGACCCCAGCCTCTGCTTTGCGGCGGTGGTGCCCGACTACAAGCTGCTGACTGAGGCGGCCCGGGCCGCCCTGCCGGGGCAGATCCCCCACAGGGACGCGGTCTACAACCTGTCCCGGGCGGCGCTGCTGCCGGCGGCCTTCTGCGACGGGCGGCATGACCTGCTGCCCATTGCCACCGAGGATAAGCTGCACCAGCCCTACCGCATCCCCCTGATGCCCGGCTCGAAGGAAGTGTTCGCCCTGGCAAAGGAGTGCGGGGCCCTGGCCGTCTATGTGTCGGGGGCCGGCAGCACCGTCATGGCAGTGGCGGAGCGCAGCGGGGCGGACGCATTTTACACCAGGCTGGAACAGGGGCTGGAAGCCCTGGAGGGCCTGGACGGATGTGAAGCATTCACACTGCTGCGCCTGGATGCAGACAACACCGGCGCAACGGTCGAATGACAGAGGAACAGAGAAGTTTTGCACCTTTGGCCTCTGGATAGAGGATGGGATGCCTCTGGAAACGCCCCGGCGCCCCCAGCGGGCGGGCCGGGCCTGCCCCGGACGCAGAGTGGCCGGCACGCTGAGGCAAAGAAAGGGCCCGGTTTTCCGGCTGGTTTCCGATGCACCCTAGAGAAAGAGGAGAGTGACAAGTATGGCGTTGATCGTACAAAAGTTCGGCGGCTCATCGGTCCGTGACCGCGAGCGTATTTTCAACGTGGCGCGCATCGTGGCGCAGACCCACAACGCAGGCAACGACGTGGTGGTGGTGGTGTCCGCCCAGGGCGACACCACCGACGACCTGATCGCAAAGGCGGCGGAGATCACCCACAACCCATCCGCCCGGGAAATGGATATGCTGATGGCCTCCGGCGAGCAGATCAGCATCGCGCTGCTGGCCATGGCGCTGAACGAGATCGGCTGCCACGCCACCAGCCTGACCGGCTGGCAGGCGGGCTTCCACACCGACCGGGCCTACACCAAGGCCCGCATCAAGCGGATGGACGTGGAGCGCATCGCGTCGGAGCTGGAGCGCAACCGCATCGTGGTGGTGGCGGGCTTCCAGGGCATCAACAAGCTGGACGACATCACCACGCTGGGCCGGGGCGGCTCGGACACCAGCGCGGTGGCCATCGCGGCGGCCCTGCACGCCGACCGGTGCCAGATCTTTACGGATGTGGAAGGCGTTTATACCGCCGACCCCCGCAAGGTGCGCAATGCCCGCAAGCTGCCCGAGATCACCTTTGACGAGATGCTCGAGCTGGCAAGCCTGGGCGCGCAGGTGCTGAACAACCGCAGCGTGGAGCTGGCCAAGAAATACAATGTGGAGCTGGAGGTCCTCTCCAGCCTGAACCCGGTGCCCGGCACTGTGGTCAAGGAGGTTGCAAAGGATATGGAAGGTATGCTGATCAAGGGTGTCGCAAAAGATACCGACGTCGCCGTCATCTCGGTCATGAACGTCCCCGACGAGCCGGGCATGAGCTTTAAGATCTTTGGGATGCTGGCCCAGAAAAAGGTCAATGTGGACATCATCCTGCAGTCCACCGGCCGCAACGGCATGAAGGACGTGATCTTCACCTGCTCGCAGGGGGATGCGCCCATCGCCGTGCGCGCCCTGAAGGAGAGCGAGCGGTTCAGCCAGGTGACCTGCTCCAACGACTACGCCAAGGTGTCCATCGTGGGCGCCGGCATGCAGAGCCACAGCGGCGTGGCCGCCAGCATGTTCGAGGCGCTGGCCAACAGCAACATCAACATCCATATGATCTCCACCAGCGAGATCAAGATCTCCTGCATCATCGACCGCGAGGAGGCCGACCGCGCCGTCAGCGCCATCCACGACAGCCTGTTCCACTGAGAGCCGCCTGTCCGGTCTTGCACAGCGATCCCGTCCGCCGGGCTGCCGGCTGGACGGGATTTTAGCGTGGCGCAAAAGCGCCACGCTCCAGGGGGAACCCATTTCTGCGCGCAGTCGCGCGACAG
>ERZ1090879.1831-NODE-1833-length-11123-cov-4.727412_pt1 | contig 11123 bp, 12 predicted proteins | sample MGYA00478472_ERZ1090879 | MGnify/ENA primary metagenome ERZ1090879 (study PRJEB33644, sample SAMEA5815723) | chicken gut metagenome | biome: Chicken; feature: Gastrointestinal Tract; material: Caecum | place: Ireland | collected 2019-01-01 | study: A study of...
GCGCAGGTCGTTGGGATGTATGGAACATTCTCCGTCGGCACGCAGACGTTGCTCATTCCCAACGCGTTCTACCAAAATCTCGCGTATATGGTCACGCCCAGCATCGACGGGCAGACGGTCAGCCTTGCACTCGGCTCGGGCTTTGGTGCTGATCAAAAGCGATACGCGCTATCGATTGAGTATACCAAGAACACAGACTGAACAGGAGACGGTTATAACGTTGACCTATTAAAAATTGTATGAAGTGAAAGGATGTGAAGTCTATGCCGCGAGGAAGGCCGCCGGGGTCTAAAAACAAACCCAAGGAAGGCAAGCCGGTTGCTCGAATCGGGCAGAAAACACTGCGGAACTACGAGCCAAAGCGAATTTGCGCAAAGTGCCAGCAGGCACTGGCTCCCCGCAATTTCTATCGTTCCCAAAATCCCATGCACACCGATGGCTATTCCCCTTTTTGCAAGGACTGTTTTTGTTCCGAGTGTTTGGACGGCGAAGGACATGTGGACTACGACAAGCTGAAACTGATGCTTCAGCAGGTTGACCGTCCATTTATTAACCGGCTGGTGGATGCTGCGGTCAGTGAATATCAGAACAAATATGTCCGCACGCACCCGGATGAACCGAATGCGAATGATAGTCCCATTGTCAAAATCTATATGCGAATGGTCAGTGCGTTACCTGCTTATAACCGTCTGACCTACGCAAATGGCGTGGAGCTGGATCGGATTCAGCGCGCAGGCACGGACAAACTGCCGCCGCCATCTTATTGGACACCCAATACGCACTCTGTGCGAACGCAGTCATATGACGAGGACGATGAACCCATTTACCTTGAGGATGAGAAGCCGTTTGAGGTCACGCCTGAAATCGTTCGGCGGTTTGGTCAGGGATATACACGCAAACAATATCGCGCAATGCAGGAGAAATATGATTTCCTAACGGTGAGCTATCCGGACGTCACAAATCTCCATACAGAGGCGCTTTGCACATACGTAAAACTTAAAGTACAGGAAGAACAGGCTGTTGTCGAAGGCGATGTGGAAAAGGCCGCTGAGTGGAGTGCGTTGGCGAGCAAGGCGGCGGATAAAGCAAAGATTAACCCAAGTCAGCTTTCAAAGACGGATATGAACAATGGTGTGAACAGCTATTCTGAACTTATGATGGCGCTTGAGCAGGAAGTGGACATCATCCCGATTCTTCCAAAGTTTTTCTACGAACCGAAGGATGCGCCGGACTTTATTTTGTGGTGCTATATCAATTATGTGCGACGTGCGGAAGGCAAACCGGACTGCGCCTATGAAGATGTTTATCATTTTTATGAAGAGCAGAAGCAGGAATATATTCGCAGTACGGGCGACCCTTATGGACTGTTTAAGGATGATCCAACCGAAGAAAATCATAATTCCGTAAAGCGATTTATTACATTGCCAAAGGATTATGGTGAGCCTGATGGGTAGGAGAAAAAAGACAGAACAGGAAACGATAGTAAGTTCTACCGCTATGGCACGCAGCGCAAACGGCAAGGAATCTTTTATCCGGAATAATTTCGAGAATCTGAAAAAGTTTCGCGCATGGATGATCTGGTATCCAGATTTATTTTTGGATTTGTTGCGTCCTGAAACGGGCGGTATTCACTGGGATTTGGATCAGCGTGTCTTTATGCGTGCGGACGCAAGGTTTATGGCATTTTCGGGATGTTTCCCGCGTGGTTATGGCAAGACTTTGGAAGAGGTCGCCGACATGGTGGTGCTGTGCATTGCCTATCCCAACATGACCATTGCATTGAGCGCACAGACAAAAGAAAATGCGGCAGCGTTGGTGAAAGAAAAATGGATTGAACTGGTGCGATTCTATCCATGCTTGGAAAATGAATTGGCAAAGAAAGTAAGTTTCACAAACAACACAGCGGAGATTTGTTTTAGAAATGGGTCTAAAATTGATGTGCTGCAAAATCACAACAATGCCAAAGGGCAGCGACGGAAGCGCTTGCGAATGGAGGAATCGGCGCTTGTTGATCAGGCGACGTATCAAGATGCGCTTGCGCCTGTTACCGAAGTTGGGCGATATACTGCCGGACGTTTGGCAATTGTAGACCCATGTGAGATGAATCGTCAGATCAATCGCTATACGACGCCGGGTTGGCGCGGGTCGGATGAGCACCAATTTACGCTCACCATGATTCAAAATATGCGCAACCTTGGTGGGCAGATTGTGTTGGGATCAGATTGGATGCTCCCGTGCTGGTATGGGCGTGGAAGAACGAAATCTCAAATTTTTGAAAAAAAGAAAAATACTAACCCGACTGCATTTGAACAGAATTATGGTGGCAGATGGACTGGCAGCACTTCGGGCGCACTGGTAAGCATTTCAAAATTGCTTGCATGTCGGACGTTGGAAACACCTGTGTTCAAGCCCGAAAAGGATGATGAAATTTACATGGCAGTTGACGTTGCGCGTTCTCAAAATAGCGCAAACAATCAGTCATCCATTGCAGTGATTCGCTTGCGGCGCAACACCGCAAACCAAAGGATTTCGGCGATTGAGTTGATCAACATCTTCAACGTTGCAAACACGCTGAATTATACCAACCAAGCGGTTATCGTTAAGCGCACGCGGAAGCAATACGGTGCGAAAATCTGCGTTGTGGACGGAAATGGCTTGGGTGCTGGATTGGTTGATGAACTTCTGAAAGATACGATTGATCCCATGACAGGTGAATCGCTCGGTTGTTGGAACACGACCAACACCACGAATGAGCCAGAAGATGTTTTGAACGCAGATAGTTGCGTGTTTGATCTAAAGGCGCAATCGTTCCAGACGAAGGTTTTGACGGATTTTATCGACGTAGTTGGCAATGGCACGCTTCGTCTTTTGGAGCAGCGCACATATAATGCGTTTGATTCGGATAATGATCCGGATTATCAAGACAAGATGATGCCGTACATTCAGACCGATTTGTTGATTGAGGAGATTGCCAATCTCAAACTGGAGACGAATGGGAAGATGCTGTCTGTAAAAAAGGAAGTATCGAAGATTGACAAAGACCGCTTTTCTGCGCTGGCATACGCGGTGTTCTATGTCTGCGAATACGAGAATCAGACGAAGATGTTCCACAAATACGAGTTTGACGACCTGTTTCGGTTTCGTGCGCCGAACATATGGGGACGATAAAGGAGGTGACGCCGGTGGACGAACGGCAGTTTGAGACAGTTCAGGCAGACGGCGCAGAGATTTCCAGCGAGTCGGCGGGAACGGCGTCGCCGGGGAGTGCGTCCGATTCGGAGGCGTCTTTTGCTTCGATCTATCATTACGCGCTCCAGCAGCGGCTCCGGCACGCAGAGATCGCGCTTCAGGAGTCGAAATATCCACATTTTGCGTTTTCGTTTAAGGGAAAAATCATCGACCGGAAACAAATCCGGGGATGGCTGAGGGATCCTGCACGGTTTGAGTGTCAGCTCAGAGCGCTGTCCCGATGGTTTTACGACGTCAACGGGCAGTACCGGAGGCTGTGTAATTATCAACCGAACATGGTGGACTTCGCCTATTCCATTTACCCGGCGATTGAAGTGCCGGAGGAGATGACTGAGGAACAGCGCACAGTTTTGAGACGCGACTATCTGAATGTAGCAAAAATGCTGAACAACATGGGGGTTCGGGCGGAGATTGGCAAGCTGCTGACCCCTGCGACGCGGGACGGCGTGGTCTACGCCTACGCTGTGGAGAGCGGCGATGCGTTCTGTATGACGGTGCTCGATCCTGACTACTGCCGCGTATGCGGGTTGGATAAGTACGGATGTCTCTGCTATGAGTTCAACTTCGCGTTCTTCAATCGCTTCAGCGAAAGCGACCGAAAGGCGATGTTGAAAGCCTATGGCTCTGAATTTCAGAACAAATATCAGCTTTATATGAACGATCGGAAGCAGCGCTGGCAGGAAATTGGCGACAACGGCTGCTGCCTGAAGTATCAGGAGGACAGGCTGACTTGTTCTTTGCCGCCGTATATTGCAGTCATTGAACCGCTGCTTGATCTGGAGGATTACAAGAAGCTCTCCAAGGCGCGCGAAGAGGCAGGAAACTACAACCTCTTGGCGTTTCACATCCCTACAGATGATCGCGGCACAGTGCTTCTGGATCGAGAGTTCGTCAACCGTTTTATCGATCAGGCGGCGTCAGAGCTGCCAGAATCGGTGGGGATACTGATGTCCCCGATGGAGATGGAGAAGTTTAACTTTGCTATGGACACGACGGTTGCCGACCGAAGTTCCGTAACGGACGCTGAGGAACAATTCTGGAATGCCAGCGGCGTATCCAATCTGCTGTTCGGCACGGCAAAATCGTCGGCGAACGCATTGTCCAAGTCGATTATCTCAGACGAAAATGATATATTCCCGCTCGTGCGTCAGGCGGAACGGTGGATCAACCGCAGGCTGCGCTCGAAGCAATCCGGGACAAGATTCAGAATTCGCATCTTGGATATCACGGCGTTCAACCGGCGGGATATGTTTGACACCTATCTCAAGGCGGGCAATGCCGGTCTGCCGGTCAAGAATGCTCTTGCCGCAGCGCTCGGCTATACGCCCTATGAGGTCATTGTCTCGGCACAGCTTGAAAACGACGTACTGCGCATGCGCGATGTTGTGTACAATCAGCCCCTTCTCAGCACGAGCACTACGCCAGCGGAAGATCTGGCATCTGCCGCCTCTGCGGGCAGTGAAGGTGGGCGTCCTCAGATCAGCGAAGACGAACTGACGCCGGAGGGTGAGGCAACGCGCGTCAACGAGCGTAACATTCGCGAGTGAGGTGGAGATATGGAGTTTCTCAAGACAAACGATGCGGGAGTGGCGCAGATGCTTTTGGATTTGGGGTTTTCTTATGTGTTGGAAACCGTCGGGCGGCAAACCCTTTATGTATTTGTACGGTCGGAGGCGCTTGCGCGGGCGGTGTTGGAGCATTGTCCGGATGCAAAGTTCTTTACAGGCGACGGGCTGTGTTTTTAGGGGGCAGAATCAATGCCGACAGCTTATTGTGAAACCTGCGGCGGGATTCGCCCATGTCGGATACTGGATGCGCGTGAAGAAGCAGTCTGCGTTCGTGGCGCTGTCGTAACGGTACTTCAAAAGCACGCCCATTGCGCATATTGCGGTGAAGAGGTAACGCCTAACGAGATCATCGACTTCAACGTATTCCATGCGCACGACGCATATCGGAAAAGCGTTGGTGCGATGGTCTCTGGTGAGATTCGCGGGATTCTGCGGCAGAGTGGTATGAGCGCAGTTGAATTAAGCCGCTTGTTGGGCTGGGAAGAGAATGCGGTTGATTGTCTACTCAAGCACAGAGTACCAACAAAGGAACAGACGCGCCGTCTGAGAGAGATGGCGAAGCGATTGAACAGACGGGAGGTGAACGATGGACAAGGGAAAAATCATGCGATTGGAGCAGACAGCGCGCTTTGAGCGGTTGGGGCAAATCAACCCCGAGTTTACGCTGTACAAGTGCTATTTTATGGCGCTGGGCGTCAATGGCAATAAATCCAGTTTTTCCCGCGAGGTGGTCGATGCAGCGCTGCCGACGTTGAAATATCTCCCGATCGTTGCTTATCTGTACGACGGCGAGGACGGCAAAAAGCACATCGCGGGGCATGAGCATCGAATGGTGATTACTCCGAATGGGTTTGAGGAAAAGAGCCTGTGCTCGGCCTATGGCGTCATTCCCGATATGGAGTTTGGCTATGAAGATGTCGAGGAAGCGGACGGAAGTACGGCGACGTATCTCGTGACGCACGCGATTCTGTGGACGGGACGGTATCCGGAGGTTGCGAACTGCGCGTATTCGGATAAGTTGGCGTTTCACGCCTCGATGGAGATCAAGGGAATTGAAGGCAGTCCAGATCCCGATCATCCGAATGTCATGCGAGTTGATCGCTTCCGGTTTTCGGCACTGTGCCTATTGGGGGCGTCGGACGATCCTAAGTATGACTACAAGCCTTGCTTTCCTACGGCGGGGCTATACCAATACGAGCAGGCAGATTTTGACGCGCTGATTCAGGCGTTGAAACATTCGCTGGATAAAGATGTGTCTGGAAACCATGAGTTATCAGACGGAGGTGAAGAAGAATTGAAGAAAGAGCAGCAGATGAATTTCGATCATAACGAAGATCCGGAAGTTGAGGTTTCCGAGGGACAGGGAACCGTGGAAAACCATGAGGATTACGAGGATCACGACGGAAGCGCGCCGACTGGCGGCAGGGAAACGTCTGAGCACAATGCACAGTTTGAACTGATGTCGCAGAAGCGCGAGCAGCTTTGTGCCGCAGTCGAAAAGCAGATGAGCGGAGATGGTATCTATGCTTATCTCATTGATTACGATGAAGTCTATGTCTATGCGACCGTTGCGGATTACACGGGTGATGCCTGTGCTCGCTCCACGATGCGCGCGCGGTACGAGCAGGTAGAGGATGGCTATGCGCTCAGTGACGCCGAGCCGTGTGTGGTGCGCTATCTGTCGATGAACGAGGCCGCGCAGATCGACCGCGAGCGCGAGGAAATGGAGGAATACCGCCGGACGCACAGCACGGACAACGAAACCGTCGCAAGGCTTCAGGCGTTCCATGATGAGCGCGTGGCGGAGGATCACAAGCAGGAGGTCGAAGCGGTGCTGTCGCGATTTGCCGACCTCTCGGAGAATGAGGAGTTCAAGGGCCTGCGCGACTGCGCGCTGTCCTATACCGATCTATCGGCGCTGGAAACCGCATGTTTCGCGATTCGCGGTAAGGTGCTGACGCCCACGCTGAAGTTTTCGGCCGAAGAGGGTGAGCCGCGCGTTCGGATCCCCGCAAAACAGCCGAAGGAGAAGCCTGTGAGTGACATGGCGTATGGCGGACTGTTTGAGCGCTACGGCGCGCGAAATGAGGATTGACAAACGACCAAAGGAGAGTGAAAGAAATGGCTAAGCATGCAATCGTGATTCGCGAACTGGTTTCGCAGAACCCCATTGACTACCGCTTTGCGGTGTCTACTGCCGCAATTGACAATGGCCGCGTGGTCAACCTGAACGGCCTGAAGGATCATGATCTGTACAATATTGCGGCGACCCCGACTGACGAGAAGATTCTCTGGATCGTCACGGGCGTCGAGCTGATGTACGAGGAAGTTCCGAGGAAGTATCTGTGGGACTATGAGAATGCCGCCAACCAGCCGTTCCGCTGCGAGCGCGTTCAGAAGGGCTTGATCCTTGGTATCTCCGAGGATGGGCTGACCGCCGCGACGGCTTCGACGGATTTTGTCGTTGGCGCTTCCGTGGTGTTTACTTCCGGCACGGATAAGCTGACGGTCAAGGCGACCGGCGAGAACGGTGATATCGTGATCGGCAAGGTCATTGAAGTGCACACCCACGCGGGCGTGAAGATCGCTTCGATCGAGTTCTCCGAGCCGGAAACCGTTTCCGCAGGCGTCGGGGGCTAATTCAGACAGCATTTACGAGAGGAGTGAAATAGAATGGATCGCAATGATATTAAGAGCCTTGCTGAACTTGGCATGGATGCGCGCCGCAACCGCGTGTGCGGCAATTACTCGGCAGATAATACGCAGAAGACCATTCGCGAAGCCGTGATGGACATCACGGGCGGTCGGACGACTATGACCCCGCAGGATATTCGCGACGGCAAGTGCAACGAGCTGTTCGCGCTGGTTGAGGAGACGGTTAACGTCGTGCGCCATGACGTGCTGACAACCGACCCGTTCTTCATGCAGTTCGTCGATTACCGTAACCTCGCCATCGGCGATAAGAATGAGTTTTACATCCCCGACGATACGCCGCTGGTCGTGAGTGAAATTGGTCACGGCAGTCAGGCGCTTCGCCGTCAGCGTCTGTTCGGCGGACAGACCTATACCGTGCCGACGCGCGTGCGCGGCATCAAGGTTTATGAGGAACTGCTTCTGCTGATGTCCGGGCGCATGGATTTTGTGCAGTACATCGATGCTGTGGAAAAGGCGTTCCGCGCCGACACGATGGAGCAGATTTATACCGCGTGGTCGGGCGCGATCCCGGGTCTCGAAGCTCCGTTTGCCTATACGGGTACGTATTCCGAGACGGAGATGCTGGAACTGGTGCAGCATGTCCGCGCCGTCAACGGCAATGCTCCGGTTTACATCACCGGCACGCTGCTTGCGCTGAGCAAGGTGACTTCTGCGGCGGATTCGTCTGACCCGGCGATGAACTCGCTGTACGAGACCGGTCTTGTCGGCAAGTTCTACGGCATTCCGAAGGTCGAGACGCGCAACATCCATAAGGCTGGCACCTATGAATTCCTGCTGCCGGACGATGTGGTCAATGTCCTGCCGGGCAACATCAAGCCGATCATGTACGTGACCGAGGGCACGCCGTTTATGCACATGGGCAATCCGCTTGACAACACCGACTTCACGCAGGAGTACATGGTGTTCGATATCAGCGGCGTCTCCGCGCGCGTGCCGGACGGCGAGGGCAAGTTTGGCCGCTACACGATCAGTGACTGATGGATTTCTTCCTATTTATAGGGAGCGAATGAAAATTTGAAGGGATGATTGAATGGAACAGAATACCAGCGCCCGCAAGCGAACGGGCGGGAAAAAGAGCGCCGCAGCGGAGTCTACCGCTGCGGTCGTTTCTTCTATTGTGGAACAGAAAATGGAGCCTTCTGACGAGATTCAGTCTGCAAAGAGGATGGAAACTGAAAAGGAGCGTCCCCTGCCGGGTGATCTTCTCGTGCCCTGCGTGAGCATGGTGCGTTCGGGAATGTTGATTTACGCCAGCAAGCGGCAGATGGGTTACAAGCTCAAGTGGCGGCACTTTGGCGACGTACAGTTTGTCGAGCTGGCAGAATTGATGTCTATGCGTAGCAGCGATAGTCGGTTTTTCAGCGAGAACTGGATCGCCATCGACGATTCATTTGAATACAAAGCACGGGTCTTGAAGGTGCTGCGCGTCGATGAGATGTACGCGAATTCGATTCGTCCGGACGATATGTCAAAGCTGTTTACGCTCTCGCCTGCGGAGATTCAGAAAAAGGTATCTGGTTTGTCTGCGAGCATGAATGAGAGCGTCTATCTGACGGCTCGCAATGCCATCGAGACGGGTGAGTTGGATTCGATTGCGAAGATTCGCGCGCTGGAAGCCGCGCTCGATCGAAAGCTGATGTAGCGGCGGAAAGGCGGTGAGCGATGGCGACTTCATTTTCTACGATCTATGACCGTGCGCTTTCCAAGATGAACGAGTATTCCTATGCGGATCTGAATGATGAGGAAATCTATGATTCCATGGAACCCTATCTGTTGAGCGCGGAAGCGGATTTCTCACGGCTGTCGGCAGAGCCGCTGGAAGCCTATGAGTCGGTTGACGAGGATGGAACCGTCGTCGATTCAGGTTATACCGCAGATCTGTCCAACGAAGCGATTGAAATTCTGGCATGCGGGATCCTTTACTATTGGATCACTGCTTATGTCGCCGATGCGGACAAGCTGAGGAATGCATTGGGCACAAAGGATTTTTCACTGTTCAGCCCTGCGAATTTGCTGACCTCGATTGAAACGGTGCGGCGCAATCTTGAAATGGAATACCGTGGAAAGATAAACCTGTACAGTTTCCTGCACGGCGAGATCATCCGTCAGAATCGGAGGCGATGAGCATGCCGTATTTGGACGTATGGCGCAGACGGGTCGAGATGGCGGGTGAAACCCGCAGGGAGCGTCAGAAGAACAAACTGATTCGCGACATCGAACGGCTTGCCCCTGACAGCCTTTCCTATAAGACGATTGTTGTCGATGGTGAAGAGCGTCAGGCGATCGTGACGTCAAGCGATGCCTATAACCTTAAAAACTTTATCTCTCTGCCGGGCGAAACCATTCCATTTGGCGCAATGATTCAATACGCAGACCGGTACTGGCTGGTTCGTGAAAAGGAGATCGACGACGAAATCTATGCGAAGTGTCAGGGGCAGCTCTGCAATGTGCTGATGCGCTGGCAAAATGTCACTGGAGATATTTTGGAGTATTATGGCGTCGGTGAAGATGCGACCAAGTATTCCAGCGGCGTTCTGAATGGATCAGATTACATGATTACGCTGGGCGAATTTCAGATCAAGGTTGCTTTGCCGGTCAACGAAGATACCGCTGTCATTCATCGGGATATGCGATTTTTGATCGATGCAGATTCGTTTTTGGATACGCTGCAAGATGCCGGTATGCATCCGACCGCGTTTAAGGTCACGCGGCGCAATATCGTCACGGGAACGTTCGACGATGAGGGGTATGTTGAAATTACACTGGTCGAGGATCGGTTCATCGACGGCAAGGATGATGAGGAAAACGGATTGGCTTATCAGCCCGAAGGGAACGCCGGAACTGATACGGACACAGGCGCTGACGCGGGAGAAGGGAGCGAGTGGTTGTAATGAAAGAGATTGAAAACTACCGCTCCCAATTCATGCGCGCGGTGTGCACCTCGGATGAGATTGCAAACCTTTTGGCGCTGGGCGGCGACGAACCGGTATTGACGGGTCAGGATTTGAAGTATACAAGGGTCTTTCCCTACCCTTATATTCCCGATGTGACAAAGCACGCAGAGTGCTACATCTGCTTTGAGGTTGATGTGGCTTCAGTGCAGAGTGACACCATCAAAACGCTCCTGCTTCGGGTGTATGTGCTCATAGATAGGAGTATGATGCGCTTAAACGGCGGAGGGATCCGACCTGATCGCATCATCGCTGAAATTGACCGGCTGCTCAACGGTAGCACAGAGTTTGGACTGGGGCATGTTGAACTGGTCGGATTGGAGTCCTTTGTCCCTGTGGATGGGTTTTATGGACGGCAGATCCGGTATCGCGTGCAGGATTACAACCGGTCGGTCTGCGAAACGGAGTGGTTGTGATGGCGAAACAGGCGATGGTCATGACGGCTGACACGATTTTTCTGTTGAGCGGACAGCCGTTTGTGATTTCAAAAAAACTCAAGGTCAGGCATCCGACGCTGGGCGACGTGATTTCAATCGGCGAACAGCGGTACTGGAGCGCGCTCAACTGTTTTACGGCAATTCCGAGCGATGCGAAATCTGCGCTGTGGAAAGTCGGGCTGGACTGGGAAAAGGTCTCAGAT
>ERZ1090879.1837-NODE-1839-length-11116-cov-7.330531_pt1 | contig 11116 bp, 10 predicted proteins | sample MGYA00478472_ERZ1090879 | MGnify/ENA primary metagenome ERZ1090879 (study PRJEB33644, sample SAMEA5815723) | chicken gut metagenome | biome: Chicken; feature: Gastrointestinal Tract; material: Caecum | place: Ireland | collected 2019-01-01 | study: A study of...
GCAAAGTATTCTTCTCCCAGAAGCACCCCCAGGGGAGCAATTGCAGAGTGGACCGGGTTTAACAGAGCGGTGACTTTCATACGCTCGGCTTTATTCACAGTATCCCGGCTTCCCAGATAGACGCCTTTTCCCTTTTCAAGAGCCGGACGCCCGTTGGGAAAATGATCCTCAATGACCAGATACTGGGGATCCTCTCCATTTACAAATGGTGCGATATAAGTTCTTTTAGAAGTTTCCACTGGCTCCATATCTTCCACGCCCAGAGCCTTCAGATCAGCGGCAATGGCCGGATTGGGACGGGGGGTGATTTTATCGATCATGGTCCAGGGGAAGGAGACTTGATCTTCATCTTCCACATAGCCGGCGAATCCCTGATCCACATATCCCCTTTTCAGCCATTCCTCTGTCATGGTCAGCACAGAACTGCGCAGAAGACTGCCGTTTTTGGAACAGTTGTCCATAGACACCAGGGCAAGAGGCGCACCTCCTTTTTTATACCGTTCCAAGAGCATAGCTGTAACTATTCCCATGGCTCCAGCGGCCTTGTCTGGGCCGTTTTCCATATCTGCCTGTACATAAGGCAGGTATTTTCCTTCGGAATTGGTCAGGGCATAGCCCTTTTCCGTAATGGTAAAGGACACTATCTGGAGAGAGGGAGCGGCGAAGATTTCTTTCAAACGGTTCCACTGTTCCGAGTCTGTGCTCTGAGCCTTTACAGCCTCCCCAAAGGCTCCCAGGACTTTGTAATCTCTGGTTCCGTCAGTATGCAGGACAACACTGAGTCCCAGATTGTCGAAGGGGCGGTAGATCTTGTCCACTACATCATAGTCAAAAGTTTCCACACAGGTGAGAGCTGTGTCCAGTTCTCCCTCTTCCAGCAGTCCGTCTGCAATACTGCCGATAAAAATACGGAAAATATTGCCAATGCCAAAGTGTACCCATCTGGGGGCCTCCTGTGCTTTTTTTGCAGCCGTTTCTACGTCATAACCGGGAAGCGCGATGCCGGCAGCTTCCCATTTCCCTTTGTCTTTAATTCCTTCCAGCGAAAGTTTCATCTATGTTTCCTCCCATCGAACTTTTCCTGCCTTATAAGCGACAGACTCTATTAATCCAATAATAACATAAAATACAAAAGAGAAAAAGCCAGAGAAAAGAGGAAAATATTGTGCAATTTTCTTGATCTGTCTTGTACAGATATTGTTAAAGATCAAGATTGCCTGGCTGCCTGAAAAATAAAATGACAGACCAGGCTGGGATCTGCTATAATGGATTTAGCAGCGGCAATTTCTGAAGATAGCAGGATAGAGAAAAGGTAGAAATGCTGGACTTTTTTCTGCGGTTTTAGGAGGTTTGTATGGGATTATTTGGAAAAAGCAAAAAGGAAAAAGAAGCAGAATATATGGAGAGGATCAATGTGCCTCGATGTCTGCAACAAGATTTTATCATGAAGGTGGGAGGAGTTTTTACTATTACCGGGAATGGAACGGTAGTAGCGGGAAGGATTGAGTCCGGTATGTGCAGGGTAGGAGAGACGGCCTTCATCCTTCAGAACGGAACGGCTTTAGAGGCGGTGATCACAGGAATAGACCTGCGGACAAAAGAGCGGAAACCAAACCAGGCCGCCTATGCTACCGAGCAGGCAGGGATCGCTCTTCGGGGCGTCAGCAAGGAACAGGTACAGCCGGGAGCGGTCCTGGCGATCAAAAACGGCGGAAAATATGAAATGCAGAGCTGACAGGAGAGACTATACATGATCAGAAAAATGGAAAAGAAAGATCTGGACAGGGTTTCAAAAATCTGGCTGGATACAAATATAAAAGCCCATGATTTTATACCGGCTCAATATTGGGAGAAAAACTATGGACCGGTGAGAGAAATGCTTCCCCAGGCTGAAGTCTATGTCTGGGAAGAGGACGGGCAGGTCCAGGGGTTTGCGGGTCTGTACGAGGAGTATATTGCAGGGATTTTTGTCCTGGAACAGGCACAGTCCAAAGGGATCGGCGGGCAACTTTTGAATTATATCAAAGGCAGAAAGCCTTATTTAAGTCTGAAGGTCTATCGGAAAAATATCCGGGCAGTCAAATTTTATAAACGGGAAGGATTCCAGATAAAAAAGGAGTCTGCAGACCAGGAGACTGGAGAGAAGGAATACACTATGGAGTGGCATTCCTGAAAAAACGAGGGAGGGAATCAGAATGATCATTGAGAATCATCCGAAACAGCTGGCGGCAATGGAAGAATTTCATAAGGGAAACCGGGCAGAGGGGCTTCGCCTTCAGGAAGAGTTTGCAGCCCAGTTCAGAGAAGAATATAAGGATAAGGACCACTGTCCCTGCCAGAAAGCCTGCCGTTATCACGGAAACTGCAAAGAATGCGTGGCTATACATAGAGCCCATCAGGAACATGTGCCTAATTGTATGCGGCCTATGCTGAATAAAAAATTTAAGATTTTATCGGAATTAACAGAACATACGCTGGCAAATGAAATTGAACCGCCTAAGGAAGTTCTGCGCAGGGACACAAAAACTCCTCACTAAACAGGAAAAGGGGGAAGGGCATGAAAAAGATTTTTCCAGGCATACTGCTGGCTCTGTTGGCGGCTTTCAGTGTCAGCGGCTGCGGCGGCAGCCGGATAGCAGATTTATATGATAATGAGAAAGAAATCTCCAGTGATTCCAATTCCTTCAATCTGGATGGGATCCAGCAGAATATAGAAGGAGAGAAATGGACTGCTTCTGTGGAAAGGCTGGAGGGAATGGATACCGTATGGTCCTGCAAAGCCCAGGAAACCACAGAAGCAGAGTTCTCTTATGAGCTCACATTATACAGCGGCAAATTGAAAGTAGTGCTTATTGACCCGGAAGGAGCGCTGACCACTCTGGCAGAGTGTGATGCCGCCGGTGAACAAAATGCCGGGGAAAGCATTTCACTGGAAAAGGGAGAAAGCAGGATAAAGCTGGTAGCAGGAGAAGATACCAGGTTTGATATACAGCTGGAGATGACAGAGGGAAACTTTGCGGAGCTGGGATTTTAAAAAGGAGTAAGATATACAGAGCAAAGCAGGATACAGTGGCTGGAGGATCTGAACGATACAAAATGAGAGTCATTGCACTTTAGAGCGTGAATCATCTAAAGTGCAATGGCTTTTCTTTTTTGAAAAACATATAGTGAATATGCATAAAAAAGACATAACAATATTGTAAATAATATACAAAAAGCACATATTTTGTCTTGAAATGACAGTGAAAAAAGAAAAAAATGACAGAACGAAAGGAGAAAAAAAGACTACAATAATGCCATAAGAAAAAGACAAGAAAAGAGAGGAGGAAAATTATGAAGACACAATGTCATAATCCGTATCTTCCGCTTTGTGAACATATTCCGGATGGTGAACCTCATGTATTTGGAGACCGTCTGTACATTTTCGGAAGTCATGATATGGAAAACGGAAATGAGTTCTGTGAACTGGATTATGTTTCATGGTCTGCCCCTGTTTGTGATCTTTCAGACTGGAGATATGAGGGGGTCATCTACAGAAAAGATCAGGATCCCTATAATACAGAGAGTCTTCCCCTTTATGCGCCGGATGTAGTGCGCGGAAAAGACGGCAGATATTATCTCTATTACTGTGTGAAGTTTCAGGATTCCATCAATGTCGCAGTATGTGACGAACCGGCGGGAGAGTACCAGTTTTACGGCAGGGTGCAATATGAAGATGGACGGGTGATGTCAGATAATCAGCCTTATGATCCATCTGTGATCTGTACAGAGGAAGGTATCTTTTTGTATTTTGGATTTGCGCCATGTATGATCAATATTCCCAGATATAAGGGGCAGGACCTGAAGGGCGGCAGTGTGGTAAAACTAAAGGAGGATATGCTTACAGTGGAAGAAGGTCCCTATGTGGTCATACCAAGCCTGGCTTATGGGAAGGGAACTTCCTTTGAAGGAAATGAATATTTCGAAGGACCGTCTATCCGGAAGATAAACGAAAAATATTATTTAGTATATTCTTCCGTCAATACCCATCAGCTTTGCTATGCTGTCAGCGATGAACCTATGAGGGGTTTTGCCTATGGAGGGGTGATCGTAAGTAACGGTGATGTCGGGTATCAGGGAAGAAGAGAAGAAGACAAACTGATGTCTGTAGGAAATGATCATGGAGGCCTTGTGCAGATAGAGGGGCAATGGTATATCTTCTATCATCGTCACACATACATCAATCAGTACAACAGACAGGGATGCGCGGAAAGAGTCTATTTTGATGAAAACGGGCATATTCCCCAGGTTACTATTACCACAAGCGGTATGAACCCGGGGCCTTTATCCGGGGACGCGTCCTATCCGGCCGTATATTGCTGCAATCTGACCAATGGCCATATGGGCCCCTTATCTTCTATCGGACGAAGCAACCCGGAAGTGGATTTTCCATTTATAACGTCTGAAAATGGCGAGCGCTTTATTACCAACATAAAAGATGGAAATCTGATCGGGTATAAATATATTGATCTGTCAGTGACAAAGGAGATCGAAGTTGTATATCAGACAGATGCCTGCGGTCAACTGGAAATCTATACGGAAATAGATGGAGAGCAAAGAGGGAGCATCCATCTGGAAAAGACAAACTGGTGGAAGGCGGCAGGAACAAAAGTGTCCTTGGATAAAAAAACAGAATTGTATTTTGTGTACAGAGGAAAAGGAAAGCTTTCGCTTTTGACATTAAATCTGAAAGCGCAATAAAGTAAAAGGAGGAAGAACATGAAAAGCAGTAAACCTTCATGGAAAGAAATTATAGCATTCGCTATTGGAGACGGCGGATGCAACCTGGTATGGACAACCATCGGATCCTATCTGACCTTGTATTATACAGACAGCGTAGGACTGGCAACGGCTTTTATCGGAACTATGATGCTCCTTACACGTCTGCTGGACGGAGTTTCGGATTTGATCATGGGATCTATCCTGGACCGCACACATACCCGCTGGGGTAAGGCGCGTCCCTGGATTCTGTGGACGGCCATCCCTATGGGCCTGGGCCTGGTGATCGTGTTTACGATACCGTCAGGACTAAGCCAGGGCGGAAAGATGGCATGGGCTACTATTACCTATATACTCATGGCAGTTGTGATCTATACAGCATGTAATCTGGCCTATAACACACTGCTTTCTCTGGAGGCGCCGGATCCGAAAGACCGCGTTCTTATGAGCTCCATCCGTTTCTTCCTGACTATGGGAACGGTATTGTTCATCAATTATAATGTTAACGGTCTGGTAGAAAAATTTGGCTGGACAGGTATGGCAGTAATTTTCGGTATTCTGGCGGCTGTATTGCTTCTGATCACATTTGCCGGAACAAAAGAGAGAACAAATTTAGAAAAGAACACTGCGAAGGTACAGAAGAAAGAAGATAAGATCAGCGTATGGGAATCCTTTAAACTTCTGTTCAAAAATAAATATTTCCTTCTCGTTACCGTTATTTTTGTGGTAGACTATACTATATTAGGTGTCAATAACGGACTGCGTATTTATTATGCCAGAGATGTCCTTGGCAACGCGGCTCTTATGGGAACGCTGACACTTTGCTTTATCCTCCCCAAGATGATCGGGAATCTCGTGTTCCCTTATATCAATAAATTCCTTGGCAAATGGAAGAGCCTGATGCTGGGATATGGCCTGGAAATTCTGGGACTTCTTGTTATGGCATTTACAGAGACATCTTTTACTACAGCGGCTATTGGTCTTGTCTGCCTTGGAATCGGCGGTATTCCGCACAACGCAGGACTTTTTGCCATGGTAGCAGATGTTATTGATTATGGCGAATGGAAGACAGGCGTGCGCCTGGATGGTCTGACCAACTCTGTTACTTCATTTGGAATGAAAGTCGGCGCAGGTCTTGGCTCTGCTATCGTAGGATGGGGACTTGCATGGGCGGCTTATGACGGAGCTCTGGGAGCCCAGACCGCAGCTACAATATCCGGAATCAAAACAGTATTTACCATTGTACCGGTGGTTCTTATTGTTGCCGGAGCTATCGCGCTGTTCTTCTGCAATCTTGATAAAATCTATCCGCAGATCGCAAAAGGTTTGGAGGAGAAAAGAGCAAAAGAAAATTAATGTAAGATGAAAAAGATTACTCCCGGTGTCCTTTAGGGACATCGGGGGATTTTCACATTTAAAAAGGAGAGGGATATGGTCTATTCTATTTACGAGACAATCAGCAGTAATCAGGCATTTCCGGTTAATATTTTTGTGGCGCCTATTGAATCCAGCACCTTTCACTGGCATAAAGAATATGAGATGATCGGGATCCTGAAAGGCAGCATAAATATACGTGTAGAGTCCGATTCCATTACCCTCACAAAAGGAGATATTTTTCTTGTAAATTCCAGGGTCATTCATGCCATACGATGCATGGAAGACGAGCCGAATCTCTGCATGATACTCCAGATGAGCCCGGAACTTTTCACGGACGCAGACAGTCAGGGAGGGAGTACCAGGTTTTATCTGGACAGTACACAAAAAGAGGAGGAACCGGAATGTGGTTTCCAGTACTTTTTCAGAAAACTGGCGGCTCTTGTATGGGAGACTTTGAAAGAAGACAGACATTCTTCTTTTCGTGTGAGAGCCCAGGTGTGCGGGATTATAGCGGATCTTTTTGATTATGTGCTGCATGATGTATGCTATAAAGATGAAGTTTCTCAGTCCCAGCAGGAACTGGCCGCAGATGTGATCGCATTTATGGAACAGTATCTTGAAGAAGAAAAGGTTGTGGATATGACCTGCAGGGAATTCGGATTCAGCCGGAAATCTCTTGACAGGCATCTGAAAGCAGCGATTGGAGTTACAGGAAAAGAGATCCTGGATGATCTGAGAGTAGAAAAGGCCAAGGAGCTGCTTAAAAATACGGATAAAAATATAAATTATATCCTGGATGTGTGCGGCTTCGGATCGGAAAAGACTTTCTATAGAATATTCCGCAGTGAAACAGGACTGACGCCAAGCGAATTTCGGCAGAAAGGACAGATCGATCAGCATAACGGAGAAGTGCAGGGGTATCTGGATTATGAAGTTTCAGAGGTAAAAACAATTATACAGAGAATCCTGGATAATGACTGGGAAGAATAGAAGAGGGCAGTTATACGGCAGATCAGAAAAGGAGACATAGGGATGAATGAATGGAGAACATACCGGCTTTCTTATACACAGAGGGCCCGTCAGATACTTGAGACGCTTACACTTGAAGAAAAGGTTTCCCTTATGAGCGGCTGTGAATCCAAAAAAGGCGTTAGAGGAGCTATTCAGAGCAAGATGAAAACCCACTATAATGAATATCCCTACAGAGCCGGGGGAGTGGAAGAAAAAGGGGTTCCACCTATGCTCTTTGCAGATGGTACACGGGGCGTAGTGTGCGGATGCGGTCAGTCGGTCTGTTTCCCTGTGACGTCTATGAGAGGGGCAACTTTTGATCCTGATCTGGAAACTGCTGTGGGGAAGGCAATGGCAGAGGAAGTGATCGCAGCCGGCGGCAATCTGTTTGGAGGAGTCTGTGTGAATCTGCCCTATCACCCTGGCTGGGGCAGGGCGCAGGAGACATATGGAGAAGATCCCTGTCTGCTGGCGCATATGGGGGACGCGCTGGTTAAGGGAGTACAAAGCAAAGGCGTTATTGCCTGTGTAAAGCATTTTGCGTTTAATTCTATGGAAAATTCCCGATTTAAAGTTTCTGTGCGGTGCTGCAAACGGGCGGAAAGAGAAGTGTTTCTGCCGCATTTTAAAGCCTGTATCGATGCCGGAGCCGGAGCGGTCATGAGCGCGTATAATGCTTACGAAGGAGTGCCCTGCGGTCATCACGACTATCTTTTAAACCAGGTTCTAAAGGGGGAGTGGAAATTCGACGGATTTGTGATGAATGATTTTCTCTGGGGGATCAAAGATACTGTGGAGGCAGTTAATGGAGGCATGGATATGGAAATGCCTGCCGCGCAGTTTTTCGGGGACAGGCTGATCCGGGCGGTAAAACAAGGGCTGGTGAAGGAAGAACGGATCAATGAAGCAGCCTTGCGGATCCTGCGCACTCTTCTGGCCCATGAAGCAAAGAGCCGGAAGGAAGACAGGGGAAAGAAGCCAGCCCCTGAAGTGTTCTGCGAACACATACAGCTGGCGCGCAGGTGTGCCCGGGAAGGGATCACTCTTTTGAAAAATAAGGAACATATACTGCCTTTAAACCCAAAACAAAAAGGGCTTAAAATCCTGGTTCTCGGCGTTCTGGCAGATCAGGCAAATACCGGGGACAAAGGTTCCAGTCAGGTATATGCCCCCTATGTGGTCACGATCCTGGAGGGGATCATTCACCACTGGAACCAGGCGGAGATCACTTATTATGAAGGTCAGCGCGTCTCTCATTGCCGGCGGCTGGCAAAAGAGGCAGACGTTGTACTTATTGTAGCCGGAAATGATTACATGGATGAGGGAGAGTGTGTGGCAAAAGAGGGAGAAGATTCCTCCGGCCAGGAGTTTGGAGGAGACCGTACAGAGGGACTGGGCTTAAAAGAGAGGGATCTTTCTATAATCCGTACAGTGGCAGAGGTACGAAAAGATGCAGTGGTGGTGCTTTTTGGAGGAAGTTCTTTTACCATTGGGGAATGGCAGGACAGGGTAGGCGCAATCCTTCTGGCTTACTATCCGGGCATGGAGGGCGGAAATGCTGTGGCAGAAGTATTATTTGGAGATGTAAATCCCAGCGGAAAGCTGCCTTTTGTCATGCCGGAGAAAGAAACGGACCTTCCTGATTTAGACTGGAACGCAGATGAAGCCAGATACCAGTATTGCCATGGATACACCTTGCTGGCTGAAGAAGGGAAAAAACCTTTGTATCCTTTTGGATTCGGTCTTTCCTACACAACTTTTCGTCTGGCAGATGTACAGGGGAAAAGGGAAGGCGAGAAGATCCTGGTATCAGCGATCCTGGAAAACACAGGCAACCGGGAAGGGGCAGAGGTTCTTCAAATGTATGTGGGAGCCAAGGACTCCGTGGTGTGGCGGCCAAGGTATGTACTGAAGGATTTCCGAAAGATCCACTTAGATCCGGGGGAAAAGCGCCGGGTATCACTGTCCTGCGATCTGCAGGATATGGCCTATTATAATGAAAAAGAAAATGCATTTGTTACAGAGGATATCCCATATCAGATCTATGTGGGGACAAGCAGCAGAGATACAGACCTGATAAAAATAGAAGTATGACGTGGATATATGATCGAAAGCCGGGCGTTCTTATCGGAAAGCCCGGCGGACGAATGCGGCGTTCCTATGAGAATAGTGACCTTGCAATAAAAAAATCAAAAAAGTGTTGATTTTTTAAAAATTTCTGGTATAATAGCATTTGTTGATTGCGGGGTATGGCGTAGCTTGGTAGCGCGCACGGCTGGGGGCCGTGAGGTCGCAGGTTCAAATCCTGTTGCCCCGATATAATAAGGCTGGACTTCTACACAAGGAAGTCCAGCCTTTTGTCTTTAGTAATAGGTTTTTCATATTATGACATTCATAGATCCATGCACAAATGAGTCCATCCATTGACGAATATAGACATATAAGTGGCGTCTCTGCGGCGACAATAAGATGGGGTTACGGGTAAAGTATAGAAAATCATAATTCGGAATCACCAAATAATAGGTATCCAATGGAAAGGCCTTTTTCGAGTAACTCTACCAGAATCTTGAGACTGCGGCTGTAGCTGATGTGATGCTCAAAAGCACACTGCCGGAAGGCCTGGAATATGTGGACGGTACGATGGCACTCTACAATTCTACCCACCCGGATGGCTTTGCGGTGAAGGAGGGCGCAGTGTTATTTTCTGATGGGATTAACATCGGCAGCTACGATAGTAATAGCAATGCTTACCTGCGCTTTAGGTCGAAGGTGGTAGACGATAGTCTGTCTTTTGGCGAGAATACGCTGGTGAATTGGGGACAGATCGGGATTGGCTCGACAGCAAAGCAGGATTCTGCCAGCGTGATCGTTCGCAACGATTTGTTGCCAAATCTGCTGGGTGTTATTCTGCTGGGCGCAGCTGTAATCTTTGGTATCATCTTTGTAACCATTCGCGTGAAGATTTATCGGCAGAAGAAATCATAAAAAATGGCAGTGATGTGCAGGGCGGTTTGTGCGAGCCTCAGCATGTCGCCGCTATTTTTCTGGCGATTTTGCTTGTAAAAAGCTAAAGCATGGTATAATTGATTTGTAAAATCCAATTAATTCGTCTCTCAAATACGCTCGACCGGTAATATTGTATCTATAACTATCTCTCCGGCGTATAGATCACCATCAGATCTATATACTTCTCATTATGGCCCTGCTCCTCAAAATCATATCGGACAATATAATCCCGGATACTGTAGCCACGGTAAGGGTTGCTCAGCGTATAAAGCTCTTCAGTAGCAAAATCAATCAGGGCATACCGGGTGCTGGCAAGATACGCCTCATCATCGCTATTCACATGACCAGTATAATACCTGCAGACATCCATCCAAATGGTGCAAGTTGTAAGGTTTTATTTACGTTCAAAGCGAGTCAATCTTTATTTTCTCGCTTTCGCTTTATATTCCTGAGAATACCCAGCCGGGCAACAAAAACAAAAATTATTACTATTGCTAGAGAAGACAATCCGGTAAGCAAACAGAACATTTCCTGATTTCTCCTATAATATTCACTGACCACTTTCTGAGGTTCCTTAAGATTATAAAGAAGTTTCTGCCTGCTTCCAATCCGAATGTCTGGGTTCAGTTCTGTAATCTCCTCAACAAAGCGATCAGCCCCCGTAGTTTTCTGGCTGTTTGTATCTTCTTCACCTATTATCGTTCTGCCATCTTCTGTCCGATAGCGATATTTAATGATATTAAAGTTATATGGTTCCGCATCATCATGCCACCCCATCCAGCGTTCAATTTTTACGACTTCCCCTGTAGAATGGCCTCTATAACTTACACTTTGTACAATAAGTTTACCGGCAGAATAAAAGAAGCAGGCAATCCAGCAGACGATAAATACCAGAATAAAGGATAAAATTATAGATATTAAAGAAGCAGCTATCCTTTTAAATCTTTCTTTAATTTTCATATTT
>ERZ1090879.1839-NODE-1841-length-11103-cov-6.140840_pt1 | contig 11103 bp, 8 predicted proteins | sample MGYA00478472_ERZ1090879 | MGnify/ENA primary metagenome ERZ1090879 (study PRJEB33644, sample SAMEA5815723) | chicken gut metagenome | biome: Chicken; feature: Gastrointestinal Tract; material: Caecum | place: Ireland | collected 2019-01-01 | study: A study of the...
ATTTTGTTTCTGTCTTATCCCAGTATAAGTAGCGATAAATAACCGTATGTTTCGCGGCTTATACTGGCAGGTGATATAAAAAAATCCTGGAGCATGTACAAAACTTCCTTCCCGCCATCGGTATCCTCCGCTCTGCAGAAAGCAATTTTCACACACGCTCCAGGAGCTTTATCCCTCTACGATCAGATATTTTCCATCCGGAAGGCGGAATACCTCACTCTGCTCTTCCAGTTCCTTATCACTCAAGCCTTCCACATCCATGCCTTCCTCTTCCATAAATTCTCTCACTTCCTTCAGAGAATCCACAACGACTGCCAGGCACTCCTCCAGAAAAGCTTCCGCCTCCTCAAAAGTTTCCGCAATCGGTTCTTCAAATAGCTGTTCCTGGTTTTTCAGAAAAGTCAGCACATATTCTTCCTTGTAAGTTTCCATATTTTCCTCCTGTTTGGTTTATTTCCCCTGGCAACGAGCCAAGCGGACATGCTTGCATGTCCATTTGGCGGTGCTGTGTGCCGGTGGCACACGGTTAGCACCGACCGAAACGAAGTGCAGACCTGCCGCAGTTTTTTTATTTCTCATGGATCAGCTGCAGGATCTCTTCCGGAGTGTCGATCAGCGCCATCGCATGATTTTCGATCAGCTCCTGTCTCGTGCGAAATCCCCAGGTCACCCCCACGGTGAACATTCCCGCTGCTCTTCCGGTCTGCATATCTGTGTTTGTATCGCCAAAATACATACATTCCTCCGGCAGGACTTTCAGCTTCTCTGCAATCCTGAGTGCCCCGTCCGGCGCCGGCTTTCTTGGGATCTCCCTGGTCTGTCCCTGAATCCGGTCGAAAATCCCCTTGCCGTAAATAGCCTCCGTCACATAGATTGCCTCCTCATGGGGTTTATTGGAACAAACCGCAAGAAAAATTCCCTGCTCCTTCAGTTTCTGCAGCGTCTCCGGCATTCCGTCAAATGGACGGACATGGTACATCGGATCCTGTGCAAAATATTTGCGGATCAACGGAATTCCTTCCTCCCAGCGTGTTCCCTGGCGGTCACCGGCATCAAAAAGCGCTCGCTTCAGCGTCTGATCAATTCCGTCGCCGGCATAATAATTATACGCTTCCACCGGCTGCGGCTTTAAATGAAATTCTTCCAGCACCATATTGCCGGCACGTGCTATGGACTCTACAGTGTCTGCAATCGTGCCGTCCAGATCAAAAATACAAGCTTTTATCATAGATTTACACCTCTGTCAGTTTTTTTCCTGCTGTATTTCACAGCAGATATCCTTTCGCCGGATACCTGCAGTTCTTCTCTTACCGTTCAGCCCAGGTCTGCGCACATACTGCGCAGACTGTAAGAACGTGATTCAGGAGTGCAAAATCCCATCGCCGAAGGCGATTTTAAATGGATTTTGCATGTAACGGTTCAGCAAAGCTGAACTGTTACGTTCTTCTTCATTATAGAATAACAGACAGGTTCATGCAAGAGAAACTCTCATAGGCATTGCATTTTCATACGGTCTGAGCAGTGAATACACAGACCCGGCTGCATAGTTACCGGTTACAAACGCTTTTTTTAATTAACCCTTTCCTTTTTGCACGAAAAGTATTACAATAGATGCATAATGAGTAAACGCAGTTCTTCTGCGTGATAGCGGCTGTATTAGATTATGGCGGCACCGTCGGATAAACCGTGACGGAACCGCTGCGAAACAGACGCTGAAAGGAGACATTATGGCAAAAAAAATTGCAAAAACTCTTTGCGGTCTGACGGTTGTGATGGCTGCGGTTGGCGGTGTACTCGCATATTTGAAGATCAGGGATCAGAAAGACTCCCTGGATGAGGATTTTGATGATTTTACTGATGAATTCGAAGATCAGGATTCCTCCCCGGAGCGCACATACACAACGCTGTCCAAAACTACCAGATCCGAAGAGGATGAGGATGAGGAAGAGTCAGAGGAAACGGAAACTTCCGACGAAACTGCAGAAGACGAAAAGGCTCCTCAGACTGCGGAAAAATAGTGTTGCTGACACACCAGCAAAGGCAGCATGACTGCCGGATGATTTCCCAGGCAGAAGCTAAAGAGGCTGTCAGAAAACGAAAAAGATCCATAGTTTCCAACGGATCGTTTCGCTTTCTGACAGTCTCTTTTCTTTCACACAATCTGCAGCGCATCTTCTTCTGATATCAGAAATTTCTTCCCAGACATCACTGACTTTTACATTTTCTGGGTTTTGCCGGAACTTCACCCGGAAATTTTTCCCGGATTTTTCCATACTTCCAGAAGCTTTTCGCACGCCCTTGGGATTTCTTCCTCTTTCATCGAAGCATATCCGATCAGTACCGTATCATCCCGGGTTTCTGTCTCACCAATATAATAATCTTTCAGGCAATACACCCGTATTCCAGCCTGGGCAGCCAGACGTGCCGCCTGCTCGCCGCAAAGGCCGTTATTCAGCTTCAGAAGGACATGTACGCCCGCATGCTCCCCGGACACAGTACAGATATCCTGAAACGCTTTCAGCTGCCGCAACAAAAGATCGTGTTTCGCTTTATACAGCGCGCGCATCCGGTTCAGATGACGTTCAAAATAGCCGTCTCTCAGAAAGATCTCCAGGATCTTCTGATCCGTTCTCGACACAGTCGCAGAAAAATTTTTACCTCTCTGCCGGTACAGCGGAAGAAGGCTTTCCGGAAGTACCATATAGCTGACACGGATGGACGGCGCGATCGCCCTGGAAAAGGTTCCAAGATAAATCACCCGCTGTCCCTGGTCGAATCCCTGCAGGGCTGGAATCGGTTTGCCTTTATAGCGGAATTCGCTGTCATAATCATCCTCCAGCAGATAACGCCCTTCCTCCCTGGCAGCCCACGCCAGAAGAGCCATCCGGCGTTTCAGCGGCATGACGGTTCCCATTGGGAACTGATGGGCCGGCATCACATAGGCAATCTGTGCGCCGGAGGCTTCCAGCGCTTTCCGGTCCATGCCCGCCTCGTCCAGAGGGACGGGACAGATCGTATGCCCCAGGCTCTGAAAACACCGGAACGCGCTCTGATATGTGGGATTTTCCATGGCAATCTTTTTCTTTTCCCCAAAGATCACCGAAAGCAGCATCAGCAGGTAGTCATTTCCAGCCCCCACAATGATCTGTGACGGACGGCAGTTTACTCCCCTGGCATGATGGAGATAATTGGCAATCGCCTCCCGAAGGCCATATTCTCCCTGAGAATCTCCCAGCTGAAACAATTCCGGGTCTGCATGGTTCAGCACATCTTTGGAGATCTTCTTCCAGGCATTGTGCGGAAATCCTCCCGGCTCAATTCCGCTGACAGCAAAATCCCAGCGATATTCCGGCTTCCGTTCCTCGCGGACCACCTCCGACTCCCGCTGCATCCCTTCAATATGGTACAGTTCTTCCATCTCACAGGCAAAATATCCCCGGTAAGGGATGCTTTCCAGATACCCTTCCGAGACCAGCTGCTCATACGCCAGTTCCACGGTACTGCGGCTTACCTGCAGATAACTGCTGAGAGAGCGGGAAGACGGCAGACGCTCCCCGGGGAGTATCTGCCGTCTTCTGATTTCTTCTCTGATATAATCGTAAATCTGCTGATATAAAGGGATTTTACTGTGCGTATCCAAAGAAATCGCAAGTTCTGTCATATCCTTTTCCTCAGTTCTGTTTTGGAAGCTTAAAGGAACTCTTCAGAGAAACGATACGGTTAAACACCAGCGCATCCTCCTTGGAATCCTTTGCGTCCACACAGAAGTATCCGTTCCGCACAAACTGGAAACGGTCGTATGGTTTCGCTCCTGCAAAAGCCGGTTCCAGATAGCATTCGCTCTTCACCGTCAGAGAATTTGGATTCAGATTCAGGGAACCGTCCTCGTTGTATACGCCCTTTTCCTCATCGATCAGGTTCTCATACAGGCGGCATACTGCCTTCACTGCTGTCTCTGCAGCTACCCAGTGGATCGTGCCTTTTACTTTTCTTCCGTCCGGCGCATTTCCGCCTTTGGTTTCCGGATCATAAGTGGCATGGATCACGATAATATTGCCGTTTTCATCCTTCTCACATCCGGTACAGGTAACAAAGTATGCGTTCATCAGACGAACCTCATTGCCCGGGAACATACGGAAATATTTTTTCGGCGGAACTTCCATAAAGTCTTCCCGCTCAATGTACAGCTCTCTGCCAAACGGTACCTGACGGCTTCCCAGAGCCTCATTTTCCAGGTTGTTCGGCACATCCAGCATCTCTGTCTGGCCTTCCGGATAATTGTCAATGACCAGTTTCACAGGATCCAGGATTGCCATCATACGCGGACTCTTCATTTTCAGGTCTTCACGGATACAGTACTCCAGCATCGCGTAGTCCACGGAACTGTTTGCCTTTGAGATTCCGCACAGGTCGATCAGCATCTGGATCGATTCCGGCGTAAATCCACGGCGGCGCAGTCCCGCGATGGACGCGATCCGCGGATCATCCCATCCGTCCACGATTCCGTCCTCTACCAGTTTCTTGATATAACGCTTTCCTGTCACCACATTGGTCAGGTACAGCTTCGCGAACTCGATCTGACGCGGCGGCATCGGATATTCCAGCTCTCTTACCACCCAGTCGTAAAGCGGGCGGTGATCCTCAAATTCCAGCGTACACAGGGAATGGGTGATGCCCTCGATCGCATCCTCGATCGGATGTGCGAAATCGTACATCGGATAGATGCACCATTTATCTCCGGTGTTATGGTGAGCCACATGAGCCACACGGTAGATGATCGGATCTCTCATATTGATATTCGGGGATGCCATATCGATTTTTGCGCGGAGCACACGGCTGCCGTCCTCAAATTTTCCGTCTTTCATCTGCTGGAACAGTTCCAGGTTTTCCTCAACGCTGCGGTTTCGGTACGGGCTGTCTTTTCCAGGCTCTGTCAGCGTTCCCCGGTATTCACGGATCTCTTCCGGACTCAGGTCGCAGACATATGCCTTTCCTTTTTTGATCAGCTTTACCGCCGCCTCATACATCTGGTCAAAGTAGTCGGACGCGAAATACAGATGATCTTTCCAGTCGGCGCCCAGCCACTGGATATCTTCTTTGATCGACTCAACAAATTCCGTTTTTTCTTTGGTCGGGTTTGTATCATCAAAACGAAGGTGAAATTCACCGTTATATTTTTTTGCCATTCCGTAGCTCAGCAGGCTCGCTTTGGCAGGTCCGATGTGCAGGGAGCCGTTGGGCTCCGGCGGAAAACGGGTGCAGACATGGTCATAAACGCCCTCTGCCAGGTCTTTGTCAATGGCCTGCTCGATAAAATTTCTGGATACCACTTCTTTTTCTTCCATAGGGATGAATCCTCCTCGAATCTATTGCTGCTTATAATATTCCACTATAACACAAAAAGCCCTGTTTTCAAAGGTTTTTCTGTACTATTTTTCTCACGTTCCGCAGTATTTCAGTCAAGTCTGCCATAAAACTGAACGATTGTCTGTTTTTACATCTGCTCTTGAAATTATTTCCTGTATCATCCATAATAAATATAAGAAAATCCGTAACTGTGCAGACGCATCTGTACAGTTACAATTCTTCCATTCTGCATCACCGGACGAAAACGGAAATTACACAGCAACCATCCGTCTTAGCACCCATAAGGATTCCTATGGCACATTCATCATACACTCTTATGTCCAAACCCCTTACGGAAAAAATATTTTCCAGCGAAATACTTCTGTGGCACGTCCTGCTCCCGTCTACCCTGACGGCTGGGTACAGACCGGCGGAAACTGGTATTACTATCTGAACAACGTAAAACAGACTGGCTGGCTGCGGGAGGGCGGCAATCTGTATTACCTGAATTCCGACGGAACAATGGCGCATGATCAGTGGATGCAGGAAAACGGAGAATGGTATTACCTCCGGAACTGGGGCGCCGCCTTAAACTGTGGTTGGAGTAAGATTGATATTGACTGGTACTGGTTTGACAGCGACTGTACCATGCGCCGTGATGACTGGATGACTGTAGACGGAAATCTTTATTACCTCCGTGACTGGGGCGGAATGCTCTATAATCAATGGCGTCAGAAAGACGGGGAATGGTATTACTTCCGCAGCTGGGGCGCTGCTCTGAACTGCGGCTGGAGCAAGATCGGCATCGACTGGTACTGGTTCGATAAGGACTGCACCATGGCACATGACCAGTGGATACGTTCCGGAAACAATTCCTACTATCTGAGAGGTTGGGGCGGACGCATGTATGATCAGTGGGCAGCCATCGACGGGAAGAGATATTATTTCCGCAGCGACGGAACCTGCGCCTGAAAATCATAGATAAACAAATCAATTGTTGTAATAGAAACCCCGGCAGGAAACGACTGTGAACAAAAAATTCCAGGCGCTTTCCTGCCGGGGTTTCTATTATATCTTTTACATCTTTCTTATTTTGAAGGACGATTCTTCCATGTTATTTTTATGGTTTTGATCTCATATGGCTTCATATCGAAGACAACGGTGTGCTCTGTGTACTCTGCAGGAATATCTTTTTCTTCCATCAAGTTACACTCTGAAGCCTCTGCAAGCGGTTCTCCACAAGTGAGAACAACTCTGGATCTCTTATTGCAGCATTCATACAGACGAACAATCAGTTCTTCTCCCTGCTCCGCCATCTTTGCTGTTTCAATGACTACATTCTCCTGATCCACGCGCAGGAACGAATATTCCGGACTCAGACTTCCCCCTTCGTTCTCCTTTACCACTGCGGTCATCGGATTGTTGAATTCGTAAGCCCGTGCCACGGTTCCCGCTTCTTTCCAGCTTCCTCTGTGCGGATAGATCGAGTATGTAAACTCATGGTGTTCTTTGTCCGCCTCCGGATTCGGGTAGACCGGAGATTTCAGCATGGAAAGTCCAATATTTGACCCTCTGACGCTGACACCATACTTACAGTCATTGAATACACTGACACCGTACCCTTCTTCTGATACATCCAGCCACTTATGGTGGCATACCTCGAACTTCGCAAAATCCCAGGAAGTGTTTGCATGGGTAGGTCTTGCCACATTTCCATACTGAATGTCGAACACCGCCTCATTGGCATGGACATCCACCGGGAAATAATCTTTGAGGAAAATCTGATGCTCTTTCCAGTCCACCGTGTTCTTGATGTCGATTCTCGGAATTTCGTGGTACATATAAATATCCTGCACGATCACGGAATCCAAATACTTTCTTTCAATTCTCACACATGCCCTGACCGGTCCGTTCTCTGTCACTTCCATGGAAGAGACATCGTCAATCTCCCAGGATTTTTCCGTATAATAATTATTTACATCCCAGGCATCATAATTATGCGGTCGGTCTTCGTAGCTGACGATGACGTTTCCTGCCTCACCCGGCTTCAGGACCTCTCTGCCCGCCTCTTTGTCATAAATCCTTGCAAACTGTCCTTTTTCATTATAATCCACAGCAAACCAGGTGTTTTCCATATGGTTCACAGAGACATCCATGGACGGAGCACTCTGGTCCGCTCCCTCCTCCAGCACATAAGTCTTGTAACCTTTGGAAGGAACGTGTTTTGCCACGAAAATCCACTCTCCCTGCGCCGTCTTCTGCACCGGAACCAGCTCTTCTCCATCCCTGAGAACCGGATGCCGGATCTCCTCCGGGCAGGAGAAAGAAACAATTCCCGGAACCTCGGCGCTGTTTGGATTGAATACCACTACCGCATGATGTGACGCCTGAATATTCTGTACAAGGCTGCCCAGGGATGCCGCCGTCAGTTCTCTGTTTTCCGACAGGATTTTTTCGTACTCCTCTTTGGAATCATCGTAAACTTCCTTGATCGAAGAGCCAGGCAGAATATCGTGGAACTGATTTCTCAGGATCACTTCCCAGCCTTCCTTCAATGCTTCTTTTGGATAGGTATGTCCGGTAAGCTGATGATCCATCATCGCGTAGGTTTCTTCGTTCTGGTAAGCAAATTCTGATTTTCTGTTGTATTTTTTGTTTCTCGCCATAGACGTGTAGGTTCCTCTGTGGTATTCCAGATACAGTTCTCCTACCCAGGATGGCAGATACTTGCTTCCCTTCGTCTCTTTGTCAAGTTTTTCAAAAAATTCTTTTGCGGTGGACATCCGGGTTCTCGGGCAGCCCGGGATTCCTTTCGCCATACGTCTCTGATTTTCCAGCTGTTCTTTTGTAGGACCGCCGCCGCCGTCACCAAAACCGAAGCTGCACAGCACTTCATCATTCAGATCCTTCTGGCTGTAACGTGCCCAGGCTCCCTTCATCTGGCTGGGATTCAGGAAACCATTATATGTGGTGAAATGTTCTGTCTCTGTTCCGCCTTCCACCGCTCCTTTGTTGTAGTCTCTGGTGGGAATAAAATGGGTCAGAACCCTGCTTCCGTCGATTCCCTCCCATTCAAAGGTATCGTAAGGCATCTTATTGAATTCATTCCAGCTGATTTTTGTGGTCATGAAATACGGCATTTCGCATTTCTGCAGAATCTGGGGCAGAGCCGCGGAATATCCGAAAACATCCGGCAGCCAGAGAATGGAATTGTCTTTTCCGAATTCTTCCCGGAAAAATGTCTTTCCGTGAATGATCTGGCGCACCAGAGCTTCTCCGGAAGCGATGTTGCAGTCCGCCTCAACAAACATTCCGCCTTCCGGCTCCCATCTGCCCTCTGCGATCCGTTCCTTGATCTCTTCATATACTTCCGGCGCATGTCTCTTTACATATTTGTAAAGCTGAGGCTGGCTGGACATAAAAATATATTCCGGATATTCTTTCATCAGATTCAGAACTGTGGAAAAGCTTCTTACTGCTTTATCCTCTGTCACTTTCAACGTCCACATCCATGCGCAGTCAATATGAGTGTGTCCCACACAGCACACCACCGGTCCCTGGTTTTCATCGCAATGCTTTTCATAAAATTCTTTGGTAATATATTCCTGCGCCTTTTCCAGGCTGTCATAATATTCCTGAGAACCTTCCCGTCTCATATCCAGAAGATTCAGGGAATCATTCAGCGCCTGGATGATCGTGATATATGCCCTGTCCTCAGGATTCAGCAGACGGGCGGTCTCATAGGACACAGACAGATCGTAGAAATACTTTTCTGTCTTTCTGTCCAGAACTTTCAGTTTGGAATCCAACTTCAGGCTGAAATTCTGGTCTCCGGTAAACGCGGAAAGAGTGATCCGGTATACCGCTCCTGCCTCTGCTTTTTCAGCGAGAACGATCTCCCGGTGATTGACATCCAGTCCCTGCACCAGTTTTCCGTTGACATAGATGGTAAACTGCGGGTTTGTGGCATCCCATTCACCCTCTCTTCCTGTGATCAGTTCATAGACCACACACTTTTGATCAAATTGCTCCGGAATGGTCACTGTGGTTTCAAACCAGTAATACTCCCGGTGTCCTCCCCAGATCTGCTCCCTGTTGAAGTCCTCCCAGGAAGAAGTGTCCAGATCTTCCACAGGGTCAAATCTCCGGTCTGTTTTCACCATTTTGTAGTTCTGGATATCCAAAGTCTCAGGATAGATCTGCTCTTTCAGATATTCCAGCATTTTTCCGATTCTTTCCTTGATGAGAATCATTCGTTTTTACCTCCGAGTGTCCGTTTATTTCCGCGGGCAGAGAGCCAAGCGGAAATGCTTGCATTTCCATTTGGCAACTGCCACGAGGGTCAGATGCTCTGCAGCTTGCTGCAGAGTATCTGACCTTTTACAGCAGGCGCAATGGATAAATCCGGTACATAGAAAGGAATCAGCGTTGCCTGCAGCGCGTGATAGAGATCCGATTTGCCCGGCCACACCGTTCCGATGACATGGTTTTCCTGATCCAGCTGATGGAACCAGGATCCATGGACATGGTCAAGAACCGTCTCGTCCAGATAACGCATAAACTCTGCATACTGGTCTGCATATTCCTCTTTTCCCGTCACATGATACAGAACAGAGGAAGTATTGATGGCTTCCGCCAGTGTCCAGTGCATCCGGTCATGAACCACCGGTTTTCCCTCCCAGTCTGTGGTGTAGACAATGCCGGGAGCTCCGTCCACATTCCATGCATCCTTAATTGCCCGACCGTAAAGCTGCTCAGAAATATCCAGATACTTTTTCGCTGCCAGTTGATCCTGCGGATAGGTAGACAATGCCCACTGTGCGATCAGTCTCGCCCACTCAATTCCGTGCCCCGGAGTTGCCCCGTAAGGCTTGAACGGGTCATCCGGACGCTCTTTGCTGCACTCCAGATCAGCTTTCCAATCACTGGTATAATGTTCCGGGATCCGCCAATGATTCTTCTCCGCCCATCCGGCTACATGGTCAATGATCCGCCCTGCCCTGACACGATACTTTTCTTCTTTTGTGACGTCTGCCGCAGCGAGAAAGGCTTCCACCGTATGCATGTTGGCATTTAAACCGCGGTAATCATCCAAAACGGTGAATTCCGTATTCCAGGTATCGCAGGCAAGCCCCTCTTCCTCATTCCAGAAACGAAGATCATAAAGGCTCAGGGCTTCTTTCAAAAGATCTTCCGCCCCCGGTCTTTCCGCCAGCACCGCCGAAGATGCCGCCAGAATCACAAAGGCATGGGCATAACACTGTTTGGTCGGCAGAATGCCTCCATCTGCGGTACGCCCTGCATACCAGCCTCCATGTTCCTTATCGTGCAGTTCACCTGTCAGTCCCTTCAATCCGGCATCCACCAGTTCTTCACTCCCAGGGTGACCAAGAAATGTTCCGAGACTGTAAACATGCACCATACGGCTGGTAATCCATGTCTCCCTGCTTCTTTCCGTCCACGGCGTACCGTCGTCTCCAAGATAATAGGATCCTCCTCCCGGTGATGGAAAACGGTGCCCAAAATTCAGCAGCCCCTCCCGGACTTCTTTCAGAAATTCTGCATTTTCCTTTGTATCAATCTGATACTTTCCGTCCATTGTTTTCATGTTTGCTTTCCTTCCCGCTCCAGTGCGTGTTTGAAAATTCATTCCTGAAATCCGCAAACACGCTCTAGAGCATGTTTGAAAATTGCTTTCTGCGAGATGTGCGTCACAGTTTGTGGGAAATTTGTTCCGAAATCAGGAGGCGTAGCGGG
>ERZ1090879.1841-NODE-1843-length-11102-cov-46.622884_pt1 | contig 11102 bp, 8 predicted proteins | sample MGYA00478472_ERZ1090879 | MGnify/ENA primary metagenome ERZ1090879 (study PRJEB33644, sample SAMEA5815723) | chicken gut metagenome | biome: Chicken; feature: Gastrointestinal Tract; material: Caecum | place: Ireland | collected 2019-01-01 | study: A study of...
CGGCGCAAGGCGGAAGGTGTGCGGCGCGTCCTCTTCGCGGAAGATCGCGCTTTCCAGCATCTTGACGGCGTGTTCCGCCATTTCGCGCAAGGAAAGGCAGAGTTCCCCCGCCCCTTCGCCGTAAACGGCCGCGCAGTACTGCTTCTCATTCAAAAGCGGCGCGCAAGCCTCGGCAAGCGCGGAATCGGCAAAGAGATAATGTTCTTCGGGATGCGCCATGACGTATTCGCGCAGCGCGGAAAGGGAATGAACGAGAAAGAGCGTATCCCCGTTCATTGCCGCGCACAGATCGTCGAGATAGGGCGCATTGCGGTAAGGATAGGCAGCATAGGTGAGCGTCTTGCAACGGAGCCGCTCTTTTGCGGCGGCGATGAGTGCCGCGTGGTCGACGAACGCCTTAAAAAAGAGCGGATCGTCCACGATCATCCCGACGGCGACGATGGGAACAAAGCAGCTCTCTTTGAGAGAGTAAAATTCCTCCTGCGTCAGATCGATGCAGAGGATGCCTTCGGGCATCTCCTTGGGGCGGCCTTCTTCGCCCGCGGGAAAAAGGAGAACGCCGTACCCCGCCTCGCGAAGGGCATTTTGGAGCGCATGGAGGAGGGAAAAATAGTGCGCGTTTTGAAGAGCGCAGCCGCTCTCGGGCACGCAGATGCCGACCAGCCCGCTCTTTTTGCCCGCAAGCTGCCGTGCGACGGAAGAGGGCGTATATTGGCGCAGGTTGCAGATCTGCAATACCTTTCTTCGCGTCTCTTCGCCGATCTTGACGTCCGTCCGCCCGTTGACGATATAGGAGACCGTCGCCGTCGAGACGCCCGCCTCGCGCGCGATGTCGTCGATGGTGACCCCCTTTGCCGTGCGCCCGCGCCCGGCGCCCTTCCGGTAGCCGAGCTCGCGGCAGACGGCAAGCACCCTTTCGCGCGTCGCTTCGGCGACCTTGATGTCCGTCCTGCCGCTCAGCACATAGGAGACCGTCGCCGAGGACACCCCCGCCGCTCTTGCGACCTCTGCGATCGTCACGTTTTTTTGCCTTTCTTCGCGTTCCATACGGCTATTGTACCCGAAACGGGTGCAAAAGTCAACGAGGTTTCTTGATTGAACCGCTTAAATAAATTTTCAGAAACTATTTTTCCCGAAACTATTGACAGAATGAAAATGTGTGCTATAATTTACTTAACCGATTAAATAAATCGCCTTCGGGCGAATGGTAAGGAGGAAAACACAAATGACCAACAAGCTGCGCAAAACGATGAGCCTTCTCACGGGGCTGGTGTTTGCATGCGTGCTCGCCTTCGGCGTCCTGGCTGCCTGCGAGGACACGGAGGAGACGCCCCGCTTTACGGTGACCTTCCTCGACGGGGAGAGCGTCATTGCCGAGCGGGAAGTGGAAGAGGGCGGCACCGTCGCTTCCTTCACGCCCGAGGACGAGGGCTACAAAAAGGAGGGCTTCGTCTTTGAGGGCTGGTATGCGACGGCGGACTTCACGCATGACTGGAGCTTTGATACCGTCATCGAGAAGGACACCAACGTCTATTCGATGTGGTCGTCCTCCAAAGAAGATACGCGGCAGTGGCTGATCGCGGGCAGTTCTTCCGCAGGCGGGCCGCTCGCTGCGATCGGCTGGAACGGCGGCCCCATCGCAGGGGAGAACGGCAATATCCTCAAAAAGACGGAAGGCAAGAACGAATTCACCATCACCATCGATCTGTATGTGGGCGATCAGTTCCAATTCTGCATCATGGATGAGGAAGGCGTCTGGAACACGGACGATGCAAGCGGCGGCGGTGCGCGCGGCGGGCAGTACCTCGAAGAAAACGAATACATGAGCGCGCCCGGTACGGGGCTCGGCGACGGGCAGGTGAACATCACCGTCTCCGTGAGCGGCAACTATACGCTGACGCTCACCACGGACGCCGAGGACAAGAACGTGGGCTCCATCACGGTGGTGCGCAACGGCGACGCGCCCGAAGTGACCGTCGACCGCTCCGATTACACCTGGTATATCTACGGCAATTCGTCGGCAGAGACGAGCGCCGAATCCGTGCTCGCGGGCACCAACTGGGGCGCGAACGTCGAATCGCTGCAATATTCCGCCTATGAGATGTTCAAGATCTCCGACAACGAGGCGGACGGCACGGGCACCTGGACGCAGACGTGGAAGCTTGCGGAGGGCGACGAGTTCCTACTTGCATACTGCCTCCTCAAGGAAGAAGGCGGCATCGCGGCGCAGGACGGCACGATGTTCTACTACCCCGACATCGACGAATTCAACGGCGAAGACGCCGCGTTCAAGAAGGCGGACGGCATGGGCAGCAATATCGTCGTCGTGGAAGGCGGAACGTACACCTTCACCCTCACCGTGACGCTCAATGCGGAGACAAATTCCCTCGAAGGCTCCATCGAGGTGGACAAGACGGCAGATCTTCTGACGTCCGAGCAGGAATGGAAGGTGCTGGGCGGCAGGCTCTCCTATGCGCAGGCCGTTGACCCCGCGACGGGCAATCTCACCATCGACGAAGCAGCCTACAACGGTAAGACTTCGGTGTTTGCGGACAACAACTTCGGCGTAGGCGGCACCGTGCAGCAGCTTGAGGCGATCGATCCCGCCGAGGGCATGGCAAGAGAGTATGAGGTGACGCTCGAGCTCGTCGAAGGCGATTACTTCTACTTCTGCATCCCGATGGCGATCCACGCACCCTACCGCGAAGATACCTACTATACCCCCGCCTACACTTCCAAGTTGGCAGTGGCGGAGGAACTGCCCGAGGGCGTCGTTTCCGACTGGGCATGGGGCAACGGCGGCAACCTGCTCTGCACCGAGGCGGGAAGCTACACCTTCACGGTCTCCGTTGCGGCAGACGGCACGCTCGCGCTGACGGCAGAAAAAGCATAATAAAACGCGGTATCGGGGCGGTGCATACCGCCCCGATGCTCCTAAAAGGGAGGAAGCAGACATGAACAAAACGGCGATCTGCCATATCCCCGGATCCCAATATTCCTTTGCATACGGCGAACAGGAACTGCGCATCCGCCTGCGGGCGGAAAAGGGCGATCTCGACCGCGTCACCCTCATCTATGCGGTCAAATACGACTGGCTGAAAGAGAGAAAGAGCGTCTCCATGCAAAAGAGCTATACGGACGAACTCTTTGACTACTACACCGCCGAGCTCATCGTCCCCGACTCGCGCATCGGCTATGTATTCTATCTCGAAAGCGGCAAAGAAGCCTACTACTATTCCGAAGAGGGGCTCACCGTCGATTACGACCACGAAAAGAGCTACTATAACTTCTTCCAGCACCCCTATATCAACGAGGCGGACGTCCACCGCAAGGTCGGCTGGTGCGGCGGCGCGGTCTTTTATCAGATCTTTATCGACCGCTTCCGCATGGGCGACACCAAGAAGGATACGGGCTACATCAACAAACAATGGGGCGAGATCCCCGACCCCAAGAGCTTTTACGGCGGCGACCTTCGGGGCATCCGCGAAAAGCTCGGCTATCTCGAAGAACTCGGCGTCAACGCCGTCTACTTGACGCCCGTCTTTTCCTCACCGAGCAACCATAAGTACGACACCGTCGACTACTTCCACGTCGATAAGATGTTCGGCTCGGACGAGGACTTAAAAGCGCTCGTTGAAGAGGCGCACGCAAGGGGCATCCGCATCGTATTGGACGCCGTGTTCAACCATTGCAGTATGCACTGCGCCGAGTTTCAAGACGTGCTCGAAAAGGGGCGGGCATCGCGGTATTTCGATTGGTTTCTGATCCGCGGCGAGAAGCCCGACCCCGAAGAGGGCAACTACGAATGCTTTGCCGCCTGCCGCTATATGCCCAAGTGGAACACGAGCAACGAGGAAGTGCAGAACTTCCTCATCGGAGTGGCGCTGCACTGGATGAGAGAGTGCCATGTCGACGGCTGGCGGCTGGACGTCGCAGACGAAGTTTCGCACGATTTCTGGCGGCGCTTCCGCAAGGCGGTAAAAGCGGAGAACGAGGATGCCATCCTCATCGGCGAGAGCTGGCACGACGCCGCACCCTGGCTGAGAGGCGATGAATTCGACGGCATCATGAACTACTCGTTCACCAAGGCGTGCATCGACTTTTTCGCCAACAGGACGCGGACTGCCGAACGTTTTACGGCGCGGCTCAACGAACTTCTGATGCGCAACACCGATCAGGTCAACGAGATGATGCTCGATCTTCTCGACAGCCACGACACCGAGCGCTTTCTGACGCTGACGGGCGGCGACCGCGTCGCGCTCATCCTGGCGCTTTCCGTCCTCTTCTTTTTCCCGGGGATGCCCTGCATCTGCTACGGCACGGAGATCGGCATGGAGGGGGAATACGAGCCCGACTCCCGCCGCACCTTCGACTGGGACGAAACGCATTGGGATAAAACCATCTTTTCTGCCGTCCGCTCTCTGGCGGCGCTCCGCCCCAAGATAAGCGGAAGGGCACGCATCTATGCGCAGGGAGAGCTCGTCGTCATCGAGCGGGAAAAACTCACGCTTGCCGTCAATGCGACGGCGGAGCCCTTGACGTTTGAGGGGCAGAACTGCTATCATATCATCGGGGCTCGTTCCTATCTCATTCTCAATCGGGAGGAAACAGTATGAAACGCGGAAAAGTATTTGCACTGTGCCTTGCCGCGGCGCTCTCCGCCGTAGCGCTCACGGCATGCGGAGAACGCACGAGCGGCGGCACATTCACCTATGAAGAACTCATGGCAAAGTTTGAAGGCGACATCGAACAAAATGCCGTCATCCGTGTCCTCGACAATCAGATGGCGGTGGAAACGGGGCATCTTCAGGAAGTTCTGGACGCCTTCAACGAGCGGTACGCGGAATACAACGTGCAGGCGGTGGACGCCAACATGGATCAGTACGTCGACCTCGAACAGAACGGCCCCGACGGGTACGGGCCCGACGTTTTATATCAGGCGAACGATATGCTCATGCGGTACGCGGAGGGCGGGCATATCCTGCCCCTCCCTACCGAACAGCTGGACATCGATGCGATCCCCCAAACGGTGATGGACGTTTACAAGCTTGAAACGTACGGGCTCGATCTTTACTACGGCATGCCCGTGGCGCAGCAGTCCACCGTCCTCACCTACCGCAAAGACCTGCTCCCCGCAGATTGGGAGGAGGAATGGGACGACAATCAGAACGGCATCCCCGACATGGTGGAGACGATGAACGGGCTCTATGCGTACAGCAAACAGGTGAAGGAGAGCTCTTCGGGGGCGAAATACGGCCTGTACATGTCGCTCGTCGACCAATACTTCAATACGGGGTATCTGCTCTCCTACGGGGCGTATGTGTTCGGCGAAACGCACGACGACATCGGCCTTGCCGCAGACGGCGCGGAAACCGGCCTCAACTTGTTCCGCGATCTTGCGGGCGTTCTGGGCTCCACCTGCATCTCGCAGAACGCGACGACGCAGGTCGCGACCTATCTCACCAACGCGGCGGGCACGGCGTTTTGCACCATCGGCACGCCTGACTGGCTGACGACCTTCCAGGAAAATCTGACCCAAGCTTATGTGCGCGACGGCATGAGCGAGGAAGAAGCCGCGGCTGCCGCGAAGGAAAACCTCGTCGTTGTGGCGCCTCCGCGCCTTCCCAAGGACGGCGACATCAAAAAGGAACTCACAAACATCGAGGAAGAGACGTTCGCCCCCACGACGATGGGCGGCGTCAACGCCTTCGGCATCAGTTCCTACACGAAGTATCCAAAGGCGAGCCTTGCCTTCGTGAAGTTCGTCTCGGAATATGAAAACCTCAAATGGCGCAGCGAAGCTTTGGGCGCCGTTCCCGCCCGCACCGACCTTGCCGAAGAGCTGGGCGGCGTTTCCGAAGTGCTGAGCGAGCGCGTCTCCGCAGGGCTCGTCTATATGATGCCCTCGACGCGCGATACGCAGTATATCTGGGATCCCCTCTCGTCGCTCTTCAACGACGTGGCGACGGACAACACGACGCGCGAAACGCCCGTCTATACGACGAAGGAAGCGCTCCGCGGCGCGCTCGAAAAGCTCGTTTCCGACATCCGTTCGGCGATGGCGGTCGGCGACATCTCGTAAAGGAGGCGCACCATGCAGGCAAAACACCAGGTTTTTGCGCGGGGAAGCCCGTACTCCGACTACCGCGTCAGGCTGAGCTGCATCTTCATGGGGCTGGGGCAGCTCTTCTGCCGCCAATTCATCAAAGGCGCACTTTTGATGCTCTTTGAGATCGGATTTATCCTCTTTCTCGTCTTTCAGGGCGTCGAAAACATCATCGGGCTCTTCACGCTCGGCACGACGGAGGGCGTTCCCATCATGGGCATCGAGGGCGACAACTCCGTCTCCATGCTCGCATGGGGCATCACGACGCTCTTCCTTATCGCCTTCTTCGTGCTCGCCTATCACGCGAACGTCAAGGACGTCATCTTCACCGTGCGGGAGATCGGGCGGGGCAGCCGCGTGCGCACCTTCCGCGAGAGCTGCAAGACGCTCCTCAATCAGAAGTTCTATGTGCTGACGCTCGCCCTGCCGCTCGCTTTCGTGTGCATCTTCAACGTGATGCCCATCGTATTCACGGCGCTCGTCGCCTTCACCGACTACGGCGGCGAGATCGTGCCGCCCAAACTCGTGAGCTGGACGGGCTTTCAGAGCTTCCGCGTCATCTTCACGATGAGCGAATACATCGGCACGATGGGCAAGATCCTCGTCTGGAACGTGCTGTGGGCGTTCGGCTCGACCTTCCTCGTCTATTTCGGCGGGCTGGGGCTGGCGCTTCTATACAACGCGAAGTGTCTCAGATGGAAGCGGTTCTGGCGCGTCTTCCCCATGCTTGCCTACGCCATCCCGAGCTTCATCACCCTGACGGGCTTCTGCTTCATGTTCTGCGACAGCGGACCCATCGTAGGGCAGCTCAAAGCGCTCGGCTGGGTCAAAGAGACGTTCACCATCATCTCGTACGACTCCAAGTGGTCGCTCCGCCTTCTCGGCTTCTTCTGCTGCGCATGGATCGGCGTCCCCTCCGTCATGTTCCTTGCGACGGGCATCCTCTCCAACGCGAGCAAAGATATGTACGAGGCGGCGCGGCTGGACGGCGCGAACGCGTTCCAGCAGTTCCTCTATCTGACGCTCCCCTTCGTGCTGTTCGCGACGACGCCCGTCATCATCAGCACCTTCATCAACCAGTTCAACAACTTCTCCATCTTCTACTTCCTGCGGCCCGAGACGGTGTACGCGCCCGGCTACTTCAACGCCAACAGTTCCGATCTTCTCATCAACTGGATGTATAACCTGACGGTGGAAAACGGGCTGTATTCGCTGGGATCGGCTTTGAGCCTCATCCTGTTCGCGTTCATGGCGCTCTTCTCGCTCGTCGCGTACGTCACCTCGCCCGCCTACAAAAAGGAGGACACCTACCGATGAAACGCAAATTATTCCGCCCCGAGCGGGCTTTGAAAACGGCGCTCGTCTACCTCCTCGTCCTTCTTGTGAGCTTTCTCTTCGCCTTCCCCTGCGTGTGGCTGGTGCTTTCGGCGTTCAACGCGGAAGGAGATCTTCTGACGCTCGAGGGCTTCTTCCCCGAGACGTACAGCTTCGATACCTTCCGCCGCCTCTTCACCGAGACCAACAAGTACGACTATCCGCGCTGGTTCGGCAACACCTTCTTCGTGGCGGCGGTGAGCTGCGTCATTTCGACCTTCCTCGTCATCGCGGTCGCCTACACCATCTCCCGCTACCGCTTCAAGAGCAGGAAGGCGCTCATGAAGGCGACGCTCATTTTGGGCATCTTCCCCAACTTCATGAACATGACGGCGCTCTTCGTCATCATGACGCAGCTGCACCTCATCAACAATTTATGGGGGCTCGTCCTTTTATACAGCAGCGGCTCGGCGATGGGATTTTTGGTGCAGAAGGGCTTCTTCGATACCATCCCCGGCACCATCTACGACGCCGCCACGCTGGACGGCGCGAGCGATTTCCGCGTCTTTGTCTCCATCACGCTGCCTCTTTCCAAGCCGATGATCGTCTACACGGCGCTCACCGCCTTCGTGTGGCCGTGGGCGGACTTCATGCTCCCGAGCATGCTGCTCGTCGATAAGTCCTCCTGGACGGTCGCCGTCGGGCTCAATTCGCTCGACGACAGCGAATTTTCCGTCTTCGCGGCGGGCTCCATGTTCGTGGCGGTGCCCATCATCGCGCTGTATGTGGCGCTCTCCAAGTACCTCATCGAGGGCGGCTCCGCAGGCGCCGTCAAGGAATGACCTCTCCCTCCGCACGCGGCGGGGCGCCTCCCCCTTCGCTCCGCCGCGTGCAAATTTCATAAGGCAGTCGCGCTTTGGCGGCTTCCTCACAAGAACAGTTGCGGGGGGGGGGGGACAAAAACCCCCCGCCCGCGCGTTTTTTTTGAGCCCGCGTAAAACGCGGGTATCCAGGGCCCCGCGTGTTGTCTGCCGCCCCGCGGCGACGAGGGCCCCCCCCCGTCCGGCGGGGTTTTTTTATTTTTTATTTGGGGTGGGGGGTTGGGGTGTCCCAAACCCCCCCGGGGGGGGGCGGCCCCCAACCCCCCCCCCCCCCCGCCGCATTTTAATTGACCCGACTATACACCGTACTTCTGCCTGCGCCCTGTTTTACGAGCTCCCCATTCGCTGCAAGTTTGCGCAGAGAAGCCTCCACAGAGCTTGCGCTCAACGACGGGCACAGTCCCAAAATCTCCGCTTTCGTGAATTTCCCGAGCCTCGCCTGCACAGCTTTGCGCACCGTCTCCAACGCGGGCAGCTTGTCGGAAACGAGCTCCATCCGTTCCTCGAAATCACGATACGCCGCGATGACCGTGCTCAAAAGGTATTTGATAAACGGCACGGCATCCTCCTGCCCTTCCCGCCAGCCGTGCTGCGCCGCCGCCAGGGAGTCGTAATACAGCTCTTTGCTGTTCACGATCTTCGCCTCCAGAGAAATGTATTTCCCGACCATATACCCGTTTTGATACAGTAAGAGCGTCGTCAGCAATCGGCTCATACGCCCGTTACCGTCCGAAAACGGATGAATGCACAAAAAATCATGAATGAATACGGGGATGAGAATGAGCGGATCGACTTCCCCTGCCCCGAGCGCAAGGCGAAATTGCCTGCAGATCTCCTCCATCGCAAGCGGCGTCTCATAAGGCGCAAGCGGGGTGAACAAGGTATAAGTCTTTCCACTTTCGTCCGTCGCGTTGATGTAGTTCTGAACGTTTTTGAATTTTCCGCCGATGGACTTTGCCGAATGAGAATACAAGATCTTATGGAGCTGCAGAATGTAGTTGGGCGTAAGGGAAATGTATTCATAATTTTCATGAATGACGCGCAGGGCATCACGATAGCCGGCGATCTCCTCCTCGTCGCGCGTACGCGGTGTGGTCTTATCAGACAGCAGCTGTTTCAGCCGCGTATTGGTCGTGCAGATCCCTTCAATGGCATTGGACGTTTCCGCGCTCTGCACTTTCGCGATCTCGACGAGTTTTTCAAGTTCCTGCGGCGCGTGTTTCAGATGCAATTCCTGCTTGCCCTTCGCCTCATGAATGGCGGCGATATAGGCAACGGTCTCCGAATCCCATTTTTGATTTTTTAAGGCAACATAGTCGAATGTGCGCATTTCTTTCTCCCAACAAAAAGTGCTTTTCTCGTAAATTATAGCCATTTTTACGAGAAAAGTCAATCGGTTTGAGAAATTCTTTATGAAAAAGGCGTTGCCTTTACAAACAGGAAGCGCCTCGCAAAAAGATCACCGGGCGTTTTACAAGATCGTTTCCGGATCTTCGGTCGCAGCGGGCAACGCTCATTCTTCGAGCCGTTTCTTTACTTCCTGCGCTGCTTTGCTCAACGATTTTACATTTTTTAGCAGAGCCTTGTAAAACAGTTCTACATCCTCATCCCGCAGGATCGAAAACACCTGTCCGTTTTGGAGCGCGGTCAAAAACAGCTCTTCCCTTTCGTCGTCATCCCACCGGTCGATCTTCATCATCTGCGCGATGACCGTATACCCAGTCTTTCAGAATGATCTCATCCTTGACCTTCATGGGCAGCACACCATCACACACGGCATTGGGATGCTTTGACAGCTGCTCATATTGAAAGTAAAATCTCACGCCGGGCTCAAAACGAGTGCTCAGCTCCTCTTCATTCGGGAAATGCCCCAACGCCCGCTCCATGACCAACCGATCCCCCGCCTGACAATTTCCCCACGCAAACATGATGTATTCAAAATAGTCCGCAGGATCGTTTGCCGCATTTCTGTCCTCCTTGATCAAGACTTCGGCAGGAACTTGCCGCGCGTTTACTGCAGAGAGTAACTTGCCGCACGCAAAGATCTTGATCGCGTTATCGGCAGATGTGGTATGGCATACAAGATCTGTGACGCAGCCTCTTCTCTGCGGACAAGCAGTGCACTCCGTCAGCAGGTTCGGGCGAGGTACGGAACGATAGGCTTCTTTTCGCTTGATGCCATCCAACACTGTCTGCAATGCGTCTTTATCATCACATTCGATGCTGCAGGTCCTGCCATATTTCTCTTCATATTCTATGAACTCAACGATCGTTCTGATCTCCCAATCGGATACCTTCGGATAATTGGAAAGTTTTTTATAAAACACCCTGTCCCAAACTTCCGTGCAGTCAAAATCGCCTATTTTTATCAGCATATCATCACCGCCAAATGCAAACTTTCTTTTTTGCTTCACACACGGTTTTGTAGAAGCGGGGAGCTCCAATGCAGCGTGGTAAAGCCTTTTTGCGAAAGATCAAGCACGTTCAGCCCCCGCAGATCAAGCGAATACCGATTGGCACACCCGTCGCGATCTTCTTCTGCCGTAACCATCCCGCTCGTCTCCCGCACCGTTGTTATATCATTGCAATGTCCCTTTGTCAAGTCTCCGAAAAAGGAAATTCCGCAAAAGCCTGCATTGCCCATCTCCATGCAGAGATAAGCCCGATAAGAACAAACCTCACAAAAAATTTTCGGAAATTTCAAAAAAGGTCTTGACAGAATGAAAATATGTGCTATAATCAACTTGTACTGAAACAGTTCAGTAACATTATTTTCGGAGGGAATTGAGGTGAAAAAGCTG
>ERZ1090879.1844-NODE-1846-length-11100-cov-6.273336_pt1 | contig 11100 bp, 8 predicted proteins | sample MGYA00478472_ERZ1090879 | MGnify/ENA primary metagenome ERZ1090879 (study PRJEB33644, sample SAMEA5815723) | chicken gut metagenome | biome: Chicken; feature: Gastrointestinal Tract; material: Caecum | place: Ireland | collected 2019-01-01 | study: A study of the...
CTACAATAACCGACTTTTTTACTCGACTTGACGGAACAAAACGAGCCTCAGACTTTTCAAAAGCAGCGGGCGAAAGAGCGGGCGTTTTGCGCTGACCCGCTTGCAAAATCGCCCGCTTTCCTTTCGTCCGCGTCTGCCTGCGTGTTTTGTAAAACAGCTGCGCTTTTAGTCTGTGAGTTCCAGCTTGTCGAGCATATCGACGTTATATTGCCCGAGGCATTCTCCGTTTGTGTACACCTTGAAATCCTGAAACATAATATATTTTCTGTCATCGTAATCGTGCAGCGGAGTAATTATATCCTCCTCCGACACTTCCATTTTGACAAAAGTCTTGAGCCCGCGCGAAGCAGTCATTCTTCCTCCGCCTTTTTCAAGGTATTTGAGTATATACTGCACAGACGCCGCAAAAAGCGGTGAATTGCACGGTATCTTTTCAAATGTGTTTCTGCCGAATGTTTCCATGAAAAATGTATTGCTGTGAATGCTAATTAATTTTTCCCTTATCGGGTCATAGTCGGTAACATTCACCACTTCGCCGACCATTTCACCTTCAGGTACGCGAATAAGCGCGTGGAAATGCAGTCTGCCGTTCTTTCCGCCGCGCTCCCACGTTCCCATATACTTCCATCCTCTGCGACTTGCAAAGTGCCTTAAAGTGTTAAGAAGCTTTTTCTTGAACTTCTCTTCATCCATCTTTGCGCTGTCGTAGGTAAACGTACAGAAAGTATCCAGCTGATGAAGATATGCGCGCCTGTGCCATTTAGTTCTGCGGACTGCCATGGCCCTGTAAGCGTCATTCATTTTCTTGTTCAGAAATTCGCGCAACTCCTTTTTGCTTTCAAACAGTCCCGCCATTTTCTCCGCAATGAACCGATACCTGCTCTTCCACTTTTTGGTATCGCCCGATTCTCTGAACCAACGTTCAAACTCAGCTGAAAGCGTTGTAACGCGTGTAACGCTTTCTTTTGGCTCTGTAACGCCGTTTTCGCCCTCAGGTGAGTCATTCTTCGCCTCGGCGGGTTCGACTATTACAATAGCTTTTTCAGGCTCCTTTTTAGATCGTGGCAAGGTCTCCCTTTTCTTCTCCTCCACCTTTATTGCAATGGGAAAATTCCCATCGTTATACAATTTTATTTCCATAATTTTTTCCTCCTTTTCCCCTCAACATCAAAATAAACGAACATTTGTTTGCATTTTAACAGATTGCATAAGGAATGTCAACCAAAGTTGAGGGCATATGAAAAAAAATATTTATCGCACATACCTCCTCACTTTGCCTTTCGGCAGGGAAGTGTGCGGCTTTAAGGCTTGCAGTCAAGGACTGGAAAATATAGCTTAAAACATGAAATGCCGCCAGGCGGATTTACTTCCGCCTGGCGGCTTAATTTATACCTATGCAATATTTTCCGCGCGTAAGAGAAGATTTGAAATGACATTACATTACTTATCCTTGACTGCACCTTTTCAGCCTCCCTTTTGCGGTGGTGCCGAAAGGCAGAAGTAAATTTTCGGAGGTATAACAAATGAAGATGCTTGTTACCAAATTCTCGGACGGTAAGTACAAAAACGAAGGCGAACTCTTCGCCGAACCTATCTCTGACGATAACGTAAAACTCATGGGTGAAATGATTGCGTTGCAGGTTATGCGCACGACAATGCCGTTTGACCTTGAAATTGTGGGAAAGCTGTACAGAGGGCTTGTAAAAGATTTGCACCATATGAATGACATCGGCTACACAATCTCTGACAGTTACGACTACGCGCAGATAGCCATCTGCTTTTTGCTCGAATTCAAAGGCATGCGCGTAACCGACGAATACGGCATTGACAGACGCGGCAAGACGATAACGATAAAATCCGCTTGCTATAGAGAAGTGGATAAAGTACTCCTCCACTACCGCAGAAATATTGCGCAGCACTGGAAAATTGAGCTCAACCACAACAAACTCGACGTTCCCGACCCGAAGGACTGCTTTGAAAACAAGAACTCCGACGCAGAATTCGACAAGGCGGATAAGCTGCTCGATAAGTTGCAGCTGAACAATGAAGAACTTGCCACTTTGAACTGCTACGTAAACGGCATGAAGCAATCTCAGGCGGCGCTTACGCTTGGTCTGACTATATACGCAATCAAGTACAAGAGAATCCGCATACGCCAGAAGTACGCCATGTACATAGGAAATTACAGATAAATTTGAACGGCGCAATTGCGTACAGACTGTTACCGCAATTTTAGTGCGGTTTTGTCAACAAAAGTTGCGGTTTTGTCAACGTAAATGCGCTATTTTTTTAACGAACAAACGTTTATAATATAGCTACCTGTTAAATGAATACATCTGAATAAATTAAAGGAACTATGAACAATCAGGCTATTACGACATTACTCAGTACAATAAGAAATATGCCGGACAATGACTCCGCCGCGCTTGCCATTCTGCAATCTGTGGCGGAGGCCATTGCGCTGGAAAAAATGGCTTCGCTTAAGGATATTCCCGAGGCAATCGAGAAAAAAGCCACTGAAATGTACTGCAGTGCCGGCAAGCTCAAATTTACACAGAAGGAACTGAACCTTATGCCAAAAAATTTCAGAAAAGAGTTCAGAGTACAAGGTTGCACCGCCCATATACATAAAATTAAGAGCGGCAAAGACAGCTGGTGTTATGTGATACGTTACAGAAGAAACGGTTACAACATAAACGCCTCGTCAACCAATCTGGAGGAGGCCAAGCGCAAATTCATTCAGAAGCTGAATGAAGCCGAAAAATACGGCGGAAAGGCGCCTTCCGTTCCCACCACCTTTGACGGCTTTGCAACCTACTACTTTGAAAACTTTTACAAACGCAAAGTCTCGCCGACTTCGCACAGAATTGCTCTGAACCAGTTTAAAAATCACCTTTTGCCCCACTTCGGAAAGACGCCGCTGAGGAAAATAACTCCCAAGCAGTGCCAGGACCTGATAGACAAGACTGAAGCCGATGGCAAATGCAGGACGGTAGACGACCTTTTCTCGCTTTTAAACATGATTTTCAAAGCGGCGATAAAGCACAGCCTTATCGTGTACAATCCCATGGATATGGTATTCCACGAAAAGCACGAACGCGAACACGGCTCCGCCCTTACAAAGGACGAAGAGAAAATGCTGCTGGAAGCCGTTAAAGGTACCCCGCACGAGCTTTCGTTTGTCGTTGCGCTGTATACGGGAATGCGTCCGAACGAGTATGAAACAGCTGTAATTGACGGCAAATTCATAAAGGCGCGCAACAGCAAGCGTAAAAACGGCAAGATTGAGTATAAGAAGATACCCATAACGCCGATGCTGCGGCCCTACCTTGAAGGCGTGAGCGAACTTAAATTTGTATCCGTAAGGATAATGCGCGACAGATTTGCAAAAGTCTTCCCGGGGCGCAGACTGTATGACCTGAGAACAACGTTTTACACGCGCTGTCAGGAATGCGGAGTTGCACCCGTTGCGAGAGACGAATTTGTAGGACATTCCCTCGGCGAGCTGGGAAATACATACACCGACCTTTCGGACGATTTCCTGCTGCGCGAGGGCGAAAAACTTAATTACTGAACGGAGATATACTATGGAAAGTAAAATTATAAAAAGTTTTTTCACAGGCGAAATTTCAGACCAATTCATACGCACACCCAAGACGCGCGAATACGAAGATTTAAACAGGCGCTAGACGGCCGTCTACGACAAGCTCAGACCGATGCTCACGGGCGAAACTTTAAAGCTCTTCGACGAATTTGTGGACCTTTACGGCGAACGCCAGGGTATGGACGAAGAGGACTACTACATTCGCGGATTCAAATTCGGGGTGCGGCTCGCCGTTGAGTGTTTCGACTTCTCCGACATAAACAAGCGCGACGAATAATCAAAAGTACAGCCAGCCGAAGACTGCCTTCGGCTGGCTATTTTTATGTTAAAATTGAATTGTTTTAAGTCGGTATTCAAGCACCCTTTTATAAAGGTTGTTTTCTTCGTCTTCAAGCCACAAAAGCGCTGACTGAATATCCACATTGAATCCTTTACCGAAATACCTGTACATAGCTTCGTGAAGCCCGCTGAAAGGTCTTGCCACTACTCGGCTTATATTTTCTGATATGGGCAAATCAAGATTGCGTGAAGTATTGCCGTTCAACAATGACTTGCCATTGTCAAATATCGGCGCTGTACGATAATGCTGATTCTCATCCATTATAATTCCGAGGTTGTGGAAATGTCTGTCCTCATTAAGAGTAATATAGTCGAGAGTAAACACTTTTTTGAAATAATCGTAAAGGTCCAGTCCAACGACTTTATTTACAAATTCAAGAACGTAATCAATCCGCCCCTCCATTGTACGTATGGGTTTAAATACATCTACAACAGAACGACCTTCAACGTTTGTATGCAATCTTTCAAGCGTTATAAACGATTCATCGTCTTTGAGAAAATTCTTACTTCTGCAACCATCCTTGCCGTTGATTTTTCCGTACTCATACTCAACATACTCCTTCTCAGGCAGTGTAGAAAAGGATAAAAGTCGGGAAACATAGTATTCGACTATGCCCTCCCTTTCAGCGCTGTCCTCTTTATACCAGAACCCGTCATGAAAATATTTGAGTTGCGTACCATCGCTGGTGCCATCGGTATCCACAAGAAATTCCTTGCCTATTTTTACGTCAAACATGTCTGTTGCCCGGAGCTACATCCTTCCAGAATAGTCTTTCACCCTCAAACTGAAACCATAAAAAGTCGTTATAAGATACACCGTGGGTCTTTTTGACAATCTCAAGAGGATCATAATGAGTCAACCCAAGCTTATTTAAAATATTATCAAGTCCATCACGGTCTTCTTCCCAGCAACGGCGTCTGAAAACTTCGGAAAGTCCAAAAATATCCATCTTATCACGGCTGAATATCTGCTTTACGGGATGAAGAGTAAATCTCTTTATCGTTACTTCATTGCCGCGCACATAGATTTCAGATACAGGCTCATCTTTCCAATAGCACATAGCGTGAAGATTCTCCCAACGTCCTAACGTAGCAGTCTTCTGCGCCAACGCAAACTTTAAGCCAAGTACATCCGCCATCTTCTCTGCCGTAACAAGATTTGGAGCAACAGCACCGCTTTCAATTCTGCCTATAGTCGACTGAGGCACATTGCACATTTCGGCAAGTTTTGCCTGCGAAATTTTGCGAGCTTTTCTCTGCTTTTTAAGTTGTTCAATAACAGCATTGTTTTGAGTCATATCTTTGCCCTCAATATTATAATAGCATAAATGCTATTGTTTTGTCAATGTAAACGTAAAATTTATCTTGCATTTAAGTTGCCAAAAACAGCAAAGTATACACTTAAATTTTTTACTAACCGTAAGACCGATAAAACGGAGTTTACCTATTTCAATTGTGAAAACGCAAAAAAGGCGGCTGACAAGAGCACGCGGAAAGCGACTTGAAACGGCACTTTTTTGAGCCTTTTTCTGAAAATTTCGTTTACCTTAATCCTTTACCAAAATCGAAAATAAAACGTATTTTTTGCCGAAAATGACTATAAAACTATGCACTCGAAAAGACACCGGAATTGACGCAAAAAGTGGGAAAACGAGGTAATTTTCGCTTCCAAAATGGGGCTGAAAAGCCCGAAAACGAGTGCTTGCGAGAAAATGCACATATAAGAAAAATGACCGTTTTTCGACTGAAAAACGGTCATTTTTGATTGAAATCCGGCAATTTGCTATCCTCGCAGGCGCTCTGTGCCAACTACTTTCGCCGTAGATGAGCTTAACTTCTGTGTTCGGTATGGGAACAGGTGGATCCTCATCGCCATCATCACCGGAATGGCTCCGCTTGTTGGACTTGAAGCCACTGAAAAGTTTTAAAAACGCTTGATTTTAGTCCATTTTTGCCCGATTTTGCCTCATTTTCGGCGAAAAATCAAATCATGTGCCAAACGTGTGCCAAAGCACACAACAAGCGATTCCGACCTTAAACATACCATAATAAACATACAGCCGCGGGAGGGTTTAAAAATCCTCATGCGACTTATTTTCGTTGTTTAATTATAGAATTTTATTTTATATATCTTTCAGTCAGCGGAAGTTACCGAGTATTCCTCGACATCTGAGCTTTCGGAGAGTTCATTTGAAATAAAAATGTTTTAAAACGCAAACTTATCTTGTCAGCCAATCAATCACAGAGTTGCACCATGCACTATAAAATGTTACTTCGTCAGCAGCTCTTAACTTTTCGACTTACAAAAGCTTTTATTCGTTACCGCCACCTGCATTGAAACGCTTTTACTCTTGCCGTTTTTGTTCCCGCCGAGATAAACGAATGTGACCTTCCCGCCGACGGCCGATTCTATCATGACCCTTGCCGCCGGAACATTTTGCGCGGGAGACGTTCTGTCGAAATATAGAACCTCCTGATGAAGGCTGTTCTTTATACCCGAATAATCTAATGCGATTACGTTATCAGGCGCTCCCGCACCCGAAGCGCCGTCGCCCGAAAGGTTATCATTTTTGACCTGCATCGCAGTATTAAAAGTATAGCTGTTTACAATATTTTCCGCCTTTTTTAAAATGACCGGAATATAGTCCGCAGGCCAACCATGGGGAATTGCATTTTCATGTATAAGTTTATTCCTTAAATTAGCGATATCTACCACCGAAACAAGGAATTCTGCGGGATCTATCGCCATACCGAGGTTGTGCCATGACGATATGATGGATTTATCTAACTTCCAGTATCCCGACCGTACGACGAAGTGCATTATGCCGAGCCCCTTAAGCGAACTGAAGGCATCTTCCGACTTATTCTCCAACAAGTCAATAAGATACTGTTCACCCGGTCTTGAAGTTATGCATTTCTTTGTTATGTCTCTTATTCTGGCACTTATCTCCCTTGCCAATGCACCGTCCACCTTTACCTGCTTTGCATCCCTGCCGATAATTTCGCGCAGATAAACTTCAAAGCAGCGCTGAATATTATGAATAAATTCGGCTTTGAATTCAACGCCAACGTAGTCGCTTAAATAAAGCAGACCTATGGCTTTATTGAAGTATTTTTGCGCATTCGGCGTAAGCAATTTAAAAAGCGAATGAGCCTCATAGAACGAAGCTATATTACCTTCGACATAATCATGGAATCGTTGCTTATCGAACATCTGCTCAATAAGTTCCGATTGACGGGCGTCGTCGACTTTGGTCTCAGGCTGTGTACATATATCGTCCAGTTCGGACTTCAGCCTCTCAATATCCCTCTCTTCTTCAATTGTAAGGATATGATATTCCGTCCGCAATTCTTCCGGAATTTCTTTTATAAATTCAGAGGGAGTTTTGCCTTGCGCATACAATAAATAAAGATAATCTATTGCGCGGGTTATAGCCACGTAAAAGGTTCTCCGCTCTTCATTTTCGCGCACTTTTTTGTCGCGCAGAATCCTGTTGCGCATTGACTGAATATTTGTGCTGTCCGCAATATCAATAAGAAAACCCTTTGCCTTTATACAAGTTGAATAAAAGCCTGTAATTTCCGGAACGGACTGCTTGAACCTGTCAGACGAGTGCAATACCCCATCCCTTTCGGCAACTATCTCTCTGAGCTGGTTTTCAAGCTCAAGCTTCTTATTTTCACTCTCTGTATTGTCCCCGTCCTCTTCGATGAGCAGTTCGTCCTCCACTTCATCTATCCGGTCATTTAAAGAAGCTATCTGCTTGTCGGCTAACGATATTTTTTCGGCATAATTTTCTGTTATCATCTCAATACAAGCCCGGTATGCGTCAATGAAATCTTCTACGCCGTCCGCCGAAAGACCGAGGATATTGCCACTGTTTTTAATAAGAAACTTTTTGAAATTGGCAAGATACTCCCTGTTGGCGCTCTCCGTCTTTGCCGAATCGCACTCTGCAAGCATAAGGTTGAACCGATTACCGTCGATGCCGGATTTCAGCTCTGCATACCTGTCCTTAGACTCTTCAAGCTGACGCATTCTGGCCTCATTTTTGCGATATTCTTTGTCAATTCTGTTAAAATCGGGATACTCTCCTCTGTTAAGTCCGACAATAAATACGGCCTTATACTCAAGCCCCTTTGCCCTGTGTACCGTGGCAAGCTTTACGCCGGCGACACTATTATTCGCCGCCGTAAAAGCGCGTCCGTTGTTTTCCTCAAATACTTTAAACAAATCAAAGAGCGTAGTCTTTTTTATCGGCCAGACGGCACCGTTATTTTTACAGAATAATTCGAAAGACGAAAAAACAGGATCGCTGTGTTCTTCGTTAGACTTATTTTCAAATAATTCGGCAGCCTTTATGCTAAAATTATTAACCACGTCGGCAAGGTCGTCGTAATGATTGACCCTTACCGTATCTGCAAGTTCCTTTATCTTGCTTAAGGGATAATCAGAATCACAATCGACAATTTTCCCGTGTACTTTGCCTTTTATAAGCTTATAGTAATACCTGTCTGTATGTTTTACATCTCTGTCGCAGGAAAGTTCACGCAATTTTTTGCATGATGCCGCCACCTCAGCCCCGGTAAGAATGTTAAGTATGGCTTTGAGCAGGCGATAATTGTCATCTATCGATATAGCTTCGGCATCCTTGTCAATTGGAATATCTGCCGCAGACAAAGCTTCGGCAACGGCGTTCCCTATGGCATTCGTCCGGTAAAGCACGCAGACATCTTCCGGCTTGCACCCGAAATCTATAAGCCTTTGCACCTCGTTTACGAGGTTGGTAAATTTGCTGTCATACTCCGCCACCCTTATTTTAGAACCTGTCTGACGGTGAGCTATTATACTCTTATCGGTTTTTGCCCTGTCTTCAATAAGTTTAAGTATGCTGTTACCTGCGTTTACTATGTACGGGTTGTTTCTGTAATTGGTAAGCAGATATATCGTATTTACATTTGTTTGCCCGGACAGATTTTTTATTATCTGACTGTCTGCGCCACGCCAGTGATATATCGACTGGTCATCGTCGCCAACCATACTGAAATGCACGGAAGGACAATTTATTGCCGAAAAGGTTTCATACTGCAGATTGTTGATATCCTGGAATTCGTCTATGAGGATACAGTTGTATCTTGCCCTTATATCTTCGGCAAGACTTTCGTTCGACTGTATTGCATCCCTCACGAACATATTTATGTACACAAAACCGAGTATAACGCCGTGCGATTTCTGGTAGTTAACGTATAACCCCAGCAAGCTGTCAAGCCCGCGCATTTTGCCCGGCATACCCATGGCGTAGCTTTCAAGCTCCCCTATAAGATACCTAAAATTCTTTGAAGGCGCCCCGGTATTTTCGTCGTAATAGCCAGAAAAAAGCCCACGGAGGTTGTTGGCTGCTATTATGCCATCGAGCACGGAAATCCTTCTGTTTTCCGATTCACTGTCAGAGCCAAGGATGTATCCCGGCCTCTCGGTAAATCCCATATTCACCCAGTAAGTATCCATGATATATTTGCAGAAACTGTCTATCGTCCTCGCATTTACCGAAGGCTTTTCCCCGGAGCGTTTCTGCATATAAATAGGATTGAGCAAGTCCTCGGCACGTTTTTTCATTTCGCCCGCGGCAGCATTCGTAAACGTAAGTAAAATTATTCTTTCAAGCGGTATGCCCTTTACGAGATTGAGGTAGGCAAGGCGGCAGACGAGCGTCCTCGTCTTCCCACTGCCCGCGCCGGCAAGGACAAGCAGATCCCTCGTCGTATCCGCAGTTATAGCTGCACGCTGCTCTTTATCTGCCATTTTCAGGTCGCCGCTGATTTCAAAAAATTCACTTTCAGTCATGACGAAATGACCGTTCTGCCGTGATTGTGCGGCCTTTCCCCGGTTAAATATGTAGGGGGTTGGAATTTCTGCACACACGCTGTCTTTGCCGACGGAAACGAAAACGTATCTGCCGTTCACATAGCTGTACCTTGCCGCAGTATATTCGTTGCCTTCAAAGAGCATCGCAAACATCGCAGGCAGCCGCAGGACGACGTCGCCGCGGGTAAGTATATTTCTTTCGCCGTCGTTTTCCCATTTTACCGACGAAGTAATTTCCGTCCATGTTTTAAAATCTTTTCTGTCCCTGGGAAAAAGCGACAACAAGGTTTCAAGTTCAGGTATTGTCCACAACTCCTGAATGAGCCTTTCGGAAGTTATGTTCCTTTCGAGAAAATAGTCCCTTATGTATCCGTATATGTCGTCGTCGGGCGCATAACCCAAATTGCCTATGACATATTCCGCCCCAAATGCACACGCAAGTTCGAGTACGCCGGAATTTACTTTTTTGAGCGCCTGCACAGGTGCAATATCCGATATTTCGGAAAGCAGACAGCCACACGCCCCTTCCCCCGGCGCGCAGTGTATCACCCCCTGCACGGGCGATCCGTGAATACGCATCCCACGATCTTCCGAGGCGCCTTCCCAGAGCAGGAATGCACGCTCTATAAGTTCCTTGGAAAAGCCATACTCCCTTTCCAGACGCGAAGAAATACGCCGTCTGTTTAAATCTGCCATATCCGAAGCAGCATTATCGCGCAAGGCATTTTCCTTAAAGAGCGTTACAATCACCTGCACCAGCCCGCGGGGATATTGCGTGCATAAGTCCAAAATATAGCCCCTCAATTTTTTATAATCCTAAAGACTTTCGGGATATTTAGTTATTAGTTCTTTTAATTCGAGTTTCATATCTAAACCAATCGCTCTCCAGCTTTTTGGCGCTGAATGATATGAGCCATATTGAAATTCGGATAAATTTTAACCGAACAGCTTGTCAACATTATCAAGGGATATAAGCACATCCCTCGATTCATCGGCAATGTTGGGAGACACAAAACCATTGTCTTCCATCCAGTCCATAATTTTACACGACTTTACATATCCTATCGGAAATTTACGCTGGATCATACTTACCGATGCCGTCTTTGCCTCAGCTACGAATTTAAGCACATCAACGTAAATTTCCTCAGGCGCTTTGACAGATTTTTTATCTTCTTCGGATACGCCGTCGGACCATTTACTTTTATAATGTAACTGTAAATTTATTTTTGTAACGCCTGCAGGCACTGTCTCTTATACACATCTCCGAGCCCACGAGACTCGACGTCATCTC
>ERZ1090879.1845-NODE-1847-length-11096-cov-4.118920_pt1 | contig 11096 bp, 7 predicted proteins | sample MGYA00478472_ERZ1090879 | MGnify/ENA primary metagenome ERZ1090879 (study PRJEB33644, sample SAMEA5815723) | chicken gut metagenome | biome: Chicken; feature: Gastrointestinal Tract; material: Caecum | place: Ireland | collected 2019-01-01 | study: A study of the...
GCTGGCAGATGAGCGGCACTATGCTTGTGCCACGGTAATTATTGAAAGTTAAAAATAATACCGTTCTCTTTAAAAAGTAAAACCCCCTAACTGGTAAGGAACGGGGGTTTTACTTTTTAACTTTAATTTTGTGCAGCATGCACCCTCAACAACAGCGATTATGGATCAGTGTACTTATCTTTTACAAGCAACTTGCAATCTTTAGCATAAAAACTCGAGCCTTTACGAAGAAAGCAATATTGATGGAAAGATTAACGTGACCGCCAATTCGTAAGTACATTAAAATTGGCTTCGTTATTGAAGATTTTGCTGTGCTTTACACCATGCCACAGAATTCCCCCATTGAAACGAGTGGTGTCGTCAAAACTCTGGTGTGGAGTGCAGCATGCACCCTCAATAACTCGCACGTTCAGTTTTGGGGAGATGTAAGGGCTAATCTGAATGGCTGCATTCCTTGTTTAAGGAAAAACGAATGACTGATTGCCGATACCTGATTAAACGGGTCATCAAAATCATCATTGCTGTTTTACAGCTGATCCTTCTGTTCTTATAACACAAGGAAACGTACTTAAGGTGCGTCCGGTGAACCAGTCGGACGCACCTTTAATAACTATAAATAAGTGTCTGGGCAGATACTATATAAATTAACTTAGTGAATGATTATGCTAATGTCATCAATTAAATAAATATAATGGCGTTAAGGCTTCCCAGTAATATAATTAATACTCTACTTCCAGAGTAGAATATTAAATTTTATCCGCGTGGTGCATCAGCACAAATTTATCCCACAACTGTTCTTCTGTCTCGACATGCGCCGGATCTTTCACAATAGTATTGGGGATCGGGCACACCTTCTGGCAGGTTGGTGTCTCGTAGTGCCCTACGCATTCGGTACACTTATCGCTGTTAATCTCGTAGATATGATCTCCCATTGAAATCGCCTCATTCGGGCATTCGGGTTCACACATATCACAATTGATGCATTTTTTAGTGATTAACAACGCCATAAGGAAACTCTCAAAACAACACAAACCGGGCGGGCATTATACGCGCATTCTTTACTCAGACCAGTTTTTTCACCAGCGCTTCACTATGACGAATACGTTCTGGTGCCAGTTCCAGATCCTGCTGAATCAGCGCAATGAACAGCAAATCCGTTAACATTCCCTGAGCGTGACAAGCAGAGATTGAAGCACTGTTTGTCGCTTGTTCTTCGGCAATGGTATACAGGCAATGAGAAGCACGCTGTTGCAGGGCATTCGGAGTAAAGCCGGTAATCGCCAGCACTTTTCCGCCCACTCGCAGCATCTCATCTGCCGCCAGGTTTAACTCGCGTCGTACACCGGTGTAGGAAATGGCTAATAACAGATCGTCAGGGGACGACGCCTGTACTGTTGCGAGTAGCGCATGCATATCGCGCACTGCGGCAGCATTGAAGCCAATCTTCATCAGCTTCCAGGCAAAGTTTTGCGCCACCAGACCCGAAGCGCCAATACCGGTCAGAATTATCCGCCGCGCAGAGCGCAACATTGTTACGCATTCATGCAGTTTCTCTTCACTATTAACGTTTAGCGTTGCGTACATAGCGGCAGTATTTTCTTTAATCAGTTTTTCGCCGACCAGCCGTAACGGATCATCACCGCGGATTTGGTTATGAATGGGCACGGAGGGTGATTCCGGCTGGCTTGCCAGCGCTTCACTCAACGCCAACTTAAGCGCCGGAAAACCTTTATAGCCGAGTTTTTGCGCGAACTTCACGACGCTGGACTGACTGACTCCGGCTTCGTTGGCCAGTTGCTGAGAGCTTAAATGGCGCGCCGTATCAGGTTGTAGCAGCAGATAATCCGCCAGTTTTTTATCACTCTGGGCAAGCCCCTGGTAACGCTGACGGATACGAAGTAAGCCGTTCATATCTTTCCTCGCGATGAAATAGTGGCGACAACAGGCAATATGAGACACACGCGAGTGAATTTTATATTCCATTGCCGCTAATTGCCATGAATTAAAAATTCCAGTTAGCCATGATGCGGTCGATTGTTGCCGGAAAAGTGATGATCTATCTGTTAGGCTATGTAGTAGCGAAAATTAATCAGGATGTTTCAGTCCAGAGGAGTATGGTTTGGCAACTCACGAGCGTCGTGTGGTGTTTTTTGACTTAGATGGAACATTGCATCAGCAGGATATGTTCGGCAGTTTTCTGCGCTATTTACTACGTCGCCAACCGCTGAATGCGTTACTTGTCCTGCCGTTGTTACCGATTATAGCCATTGCGTTATTGATAAAAGGTCGTGCGGCACGCTGGCCGATGAGTCTGCTTCTGTGGGGGTGCACTTTTGGTCACAGCGAAGCACGTTTACAGACGTTGCAGGCCGATTTCGTGCGCTGGTTTCGCGACAATGTTACCGCCTTTCCGCTGGTTCAGGAGCGATTAACCACCTACCTGTTAAGTTCCGATGCTGATATCTGGTTGATTACCGGCTCTCCGCAGCCGCTGGTTGAAGCGGTTTATTTCGATACGCCCTGGCTGCCGCGGGTTAATCTTATCGCCAGCCAAATTCAGCGTGGCTATGGTGGTTGGGTATTGACGATGCGTTGTCTGGGACATGAAAAGGTCGCACAACTGGAGCGCAAAATCGGCACTCCGCTGCGGCTGTACAGTGGCTATAGCGACAGTAATCAGGACAATCCGCTGCTTTATTTCTGTCAGCATCGTTGGCGAGTAACCCCGCGCGGTGAACTCCAGCAACTGGAATAGAGTAAAGCATAGCGTCCGTGTATAATGCGCCGCGCTTTTATAACCGGAGTTTTCTTTTTGTCTGAAGTCGAATTTAGCCACGAATACTGGATGCGTCACGCGCTGACGCTGGCGAAACGTGCCTGGGATGAGCGGGAAGTGCCGGTCGGCGCGGTATTAGTGCATAACAATCGGGTAATCGGCGAAGGCTGGAACCGCCCGATTGGTCGCCATGATCCCACCGCACATGCAGAAATCATGGCCCTGCGGCAGGGTGGTCTGGTGATGCAAAATTATCGTCTGATCGACGCCACGTTGTATGTCACGCTTGAACCATGTGTAATGTGTGCCGGAGCGATGATCCACAGTCGCATTGGTCGCGTGGTCTTTGGTGCGCGTGACGCGAAAACTGGCGCTGCGGGATCTTTAATGGATGTGCTGCATCATCCGGGTATGAATCACCGAGTGGAAATTACGGAAGGAATACTGGCGGATGAGTGCGCGGCGTTGCTCAGTGACTTCTTTCGCATGCGCCGCCAGGAAATTAAAGCGCAGAAAAAAGCGCAATCCTCGACGGATTAATTTTGTTTCTCTTCACTCCCTTTCCTGGAAAACAGCAGAGAGGGAGAATGGGTCAAATAGTTTGATGACGACTGGGAAAGAAACGAGAGAAAAGGAAATTTCTCTTTGCCCAACTCCGTAGGCGATACCGCCGGATAATCCTGCGCCAGTTGCATCGCCGCTTCTGTAGCCTGCTTCTCTTTCTCTTGCAGATAACCCACCAGGCTAATCTGATACTTACGAATATTTTCGACATAAGCGTAGGCTTCATGTCCACGAGCGTAGCCGTAAGTCAGCTTGCTGTAATAGGGTTTCTGGCTAAGTAAAGGCAGACGCTGTTTTACGTCAGCCCAACTGTCAGGATTCCCTTTGGTTTTTGCCGTCAGGGCGCGGGCATCCAGCATATGCGCATAGCCCATATTGTACGCAGCGAGGGCAAACCAGATCCGCTCGTTCTCCGGCACACTTTCCGGCACTTTACTCATCATATCCTGCAAATAACGCACGCCACCGCTGATGCTCTGTTCGGCATCGGTACGATCCGTAATGCCGAGGCTTTGCGCGGTATTTTTGGTTAACATCATCATGCCGCGCACACCCGTCGGTGAAGTGGCCTGTGCATCCCAGTGCGATTCCTGATAAGCAATAGCGGCCAGCAAACGCCAGTCAATTTCTTCGGCGTATTTCTCAAACAGGGGCTTTAACTGCGGCAGTACCGCATCGACGGCGCGTAAAAATGTGCGCGTATCGACGTAATCAAAATCATCGCCATGCCCCAGGTATTTCTCTTCAATGCGTGCCAGCGTACCGTCTTCATTCATTTCGTTGAAGAAGTCGAGCAGGGCGGCGGAAAGGGTATTATCGCCATCTAACGGGCTAAACCAAGTCACCGGTTGTTCATCGGTGATATCGAGCGCTACGGCGAGCTCCGGGTGAACGCGCTGAAACAGGCTGATGGCGACAGAATCAGCAATGGTGTAATCGAGTTTTCCTTCGATGACATCTTCCATTAATTCCGCAGAGCCTTTTTTGTCGTCTACCTTCCAGCTTAATTCCGGGAATTTTGTTTCTTTCAGGGTCTGGAGATCGTTAACCACCACATGACCCGGTGCAACGGTGAGTTGCTCCGCCGTCAGGTTGCCCAGCGTACGTGGGCGATACTGACCCACTTTATAAACCAGTTGTTGTGACACGGAATAATAGGTAGGGCCAGGCTGATAATTTTTTACCCGCTCACTGTTATAGACAAGTCCTGCCGCCAGCAGGTCGGCGTTACCATTATCAAGGTCGTCAAACAGCTGGCTGATATTCTGCCGCACGGTCACTTTCAGTTTTACGCCGAGGTAATCGGCAAACTGTTTCGCCAGTTCGTAATCCAGGCCAAAAGGTTTCCCGTTGATTTCGTTATAAGTCAGGGGAGTATGAATGGTGCTCACACGCAACTCTCCCCGCGCTTGAATGGCGGCGATACGGTTGTCGGCTTTACCAAACCAGGGAATGGATGGCCAGAGAGCGACCGCGAGCAGCAGTGCCAGAATGCCGATGAACAGATAATTAATCTTTAATTTTTTCAATTAGTTAATTCTCTGTGTCGTGCGCGTCCCAGCTTGAAAAAACGTAATAATAGTGAAAGGTTTACTCATAAATGAGCGGCATTTTGCGTAAACCTGCGCCAGATGGCAACTTATTACAGCCATTGGCGGCACGCGTTGCTAATTCACGATGGTGATTTTATTTCCACGCAAACGGTTTCGTCAGCTCATCAGATTCTTTATAATGACGCCCGTTTCCCCCCCTTGGGTACACCGAAAGCTTAGAAGACGAGAGACTTATGATGGAAATTCTGCGTGGTTCGCCTGCACTGTCGGCATTCCGAATCAACAAACTGCTGGCACGTTTTCAGGCTGCCAGGCTCCCGGTTCACAATATTTACGCCGAGTATGTCCATTTTGCTGACCTCAATGCGCCGTTAAACGATGATGAGCACGCACAACTTGAACGCCTGCTGAACTATGGTCCGGCACTCGCCAGCCACGCCCCGCAAGGCAAACTCCTGCTGGTGACCCCGCGTCCTGGCACCATCTCTCCCTGGTCTTCGAAAGCGACCGATATTGCCCATAACTGCGGGCTACAACAGGTAAACCGCCTTGAGCGCGGCGTTGCTTACTATATAGAAGCCGGTACGCTGACCAATGAACAATGGCAGCAGGTTACCGCTGAACTGCACGACCGCATGATGGAAACGGTCTTTTTTGCTTTAGATGATGCAGAGCAGTTGTTTGCCCACCATCAACCGACTCCGGTTACCAGCGTTGATTTGCTGGGGCAGGGCCGTCAGGCGCTGATCGACGCTAACCTGCGTCTTGGCTTGGCTCTGGCGGAAGATGAAATTGACTATCTGCAGGATGCTTTCACAAAGCTTGGTCGTAACCCGAACGACATCGAACTGTATATGTTTGCCCAGGCGAACTCCGAGCACTGCCGCCACAAAATTTTTAACGCCGACTGGGTTATCGATGGTGAACAGCAGCCGAAATCGCTGTTCAAGATGATCAAAAATACTTTCGAAACCACGCCAGATCACGTTCTCTCTGCTTATAAAGATAACGCCGCCGTAATGGAAGGTTCTGAAGTGGGCCGCTACTTTGCTGACCACGAAACGGGCCGCTACGATTTCCATCAGGAACCGGCGCATATTCTGATGAAAGTCGAAACTCACAACCACCCGACGGCGATTTCTCCGTGGCCGGGCGCGGCGACCGGTTCCGGCGGTGAAATCCGCGATGAAGGTGCCACCGGGCGCGGCGCAAAGCCGAAAGCGGGTCTGGTTGGTTTCTCCGTTTCCAACCTGCGAATTCCTGGCTTCGAACAGCCGTGGGAAGAAGATTTCGGTAAGCCTGAGCGCATTGTCACCGCGCTGGACATCATGACCGAAGGCCCGCTGGGCGGCGCGGCGTTTAACAACGAATTTGGTCGTCCGGCACTGAACGGCTACTTCCGTACTTATGAAGAAAAAGTGAACAGCCACAACGGCGAAGAGCTGCGCGGTTATCACAAACCGATCATGCTGGCGGGCGGGATCGGCAACATTCGCGCCGATCACGTACAAAAAGGCGAGATCAACGTCGGTGCGAAGCTGGTCGTTCTCGGCGGCCCGGCAATGAACATCGGTCTTGGCGGTGGTGCAGCGTCTTCTATGGCGTCTGGTCAGTCTGATGCCGACCTCGACTTTGCTTCCGTACAGCGCGACAACCCGGAGATGGAGCGTCGCTGCCAGGAAGTGATCGACCGTTGCTGGCAGCTTGGTGATGCCAACCCAATCCTGTTTATCCACGACGTTGGCGCTGGCGGTCTTTCTAACGCCATGCCGGAACTGGTGAGCGACGGCGGGCGCGGCGGTAAATTTGAACTGCGCGAGATTCTAAGCGACGAACCGGGCATGAGCCCGCTGGAAATCTGGTGTAACGAATCCCAGGAACGCTACGTGCTGGCGGTTGCTGCCGATCAATTACCGCTGTTTGACGAACTGTGTAAGCGTGAGCGCGCACCCTACGCGGTGATTGGTGAAGCGACCGAAGAACTGCATCTTTCTCTGCACGATCGTCATTTTGATAATCAGCCGATCGATCTGCCGCTGGACGTCCTGCTTGGTAAAACGCCGAAGATGACCCGCGATGTACAAACGCTGAAAGCGAAAGGCGACGCGCTGGCCCGTGAAGGGATCACCATTGCAGACGCGGTGAAACGTGTGCTGCATCTGCCGACTGTGGCGGAAAAAACCTTCCTGGTGACCATTGGCGACCGCAGCGTAACCGGCATGGTAGCGCGCGATCAGATGGTGGGGCCGTGGCAGGTGCCGGTCGCTAACTGCGCGGTCACTACCGCCAGCCTCGACAGCTACTACGGTGAAGCGATGGCGATTGGCGAGCGTGCGCCGGTTGCGCTGCTGGATTTCGCCGCCTCTGCCCGTCTGGCGGTCGGTGAAGCGTTAACCAACATCGCCGCAACACAAATTGGCGATATCAAACGCATCAAACTTTCCGCCAACTGGATGGCGGCGGCAGGCCACCCTGGTGAAGATGCGGGCCTGTATGAAGCCGTTAAAGCCGTGGGCGAAGAGCTTTGTCCGGCGCTGGGCCTGACGATCCCGGTGGGTAAAGACTCCATGTCGATGAAAACCCGCTGGCAGGAAGGTAACGAAGAGCGCGAAATGACGTCGCCGCTGTCGCTGGTGATTTCTGCATTTGCCCGCGTGGAAGATGTACGTCACACCATCACGCCGCAGCTTTCTACCGAAGATAACGCACTGCTGCTGATTGATTTGGGCAAAGGCAATAACGCGCTGGGCGCAACGGCGCTGGCGCAGGTTTATCGTCAGCTTGGCGACAAACCGGCAGATGTACGCGATGTCGCGCAACTGAAAGGCTTCTATGACGCGATTCAGGCGCTGGTTGCACAGCGTAAGCTGCTGGCGTATCACGACCGCTCTGATGGCGGCCTGCTGGTAACGCTGGCGGAAATGGCCTTTGCTGGTCATTGTGGCATTGACGCGGATATCGCCACTCTGGGTGACGATCGCCTGGCGGCGTTGTTTAACGAAGAACTGGGTGCGGTGATTCAGGTTCGTGCCGCTGACCGTGAAGCGGTCGAGTCCGTACTGGCACAGCATGGGCTTGCTGATTGTGTCCATTATGTAGGGCAGGCGGTTTCCGGTGACCGTTTTGTGATTACCGCCAACGGGCAGACTGTATTCAGCGAAAGCCGCACCACGTTGCGTGTCTGGTGGGCAGAAACTACCTGGCAGATGCAGCGCCTGCGTGACAACCCGGAGTGTGCCGATCAGGAGCATCAGGCGAAATCTAACGACGCCGATCCGGGCCTGAATGTAAAACTGTCGTTCGATATCAACGAAGATGTGGCAGCACCGTATATTGCCACTGGCGCACGTCCGAAAGTTGCCGTACTGCGTGAGCAGGGCGTGAACTCGCATGTTGAAATGGCGGCAGCTTTCCACCGTGCAGGCTTTGATGCTATCGACGTGCATATGAGTGACCTGCTGACCGGACGCACGGGCCTGGAAGATTTCCACGCCCTGGTCGCGTGCGGTGGTTTCTCCTACGGTGATGTGCTGGGTGCCGGTGAAGGTTGGGCGAAGTCAATCCTGTTCAATGACCGTGTACGCGATGAGTTTGCAACCTTCTTCCACCGTCCGCAAACGCTGGCGCTGGGGGTATGTAACGGTTGCCAGATGATGTCTAATCTGCGTGAACTGATCCCAGGTAGTGAGTTGTGGCCACGTTTTGTGCGCAATACCTCCGATCGCTTTGAAGCGCGTTTCAGCCTGGTTGAAGTAACCCAAAGCCCGTCTCTGCTGTTGCAGGGGATGGTGGGCTCGCAAATGCCGATTGCTGTCTCTCATGGTGAAGGGCGCGTGGAAGTGCGTGATGCGGCGCATCTGGCGGCACTGGAAAGCAAAGGGCTGGTGGCACTGCGCTATGTCGATAACTTCGGCAAAGTCACTGAAACCTACCCGGCTAACCCGAACGGTTCACCGAACGGTATTACGGCAGTCACGACTGAAAGTGGTCGAGTCACCATTATGATGCCGCACCCGGAACGTGTTTTCCGTACTGTCAGCAACTCCTGGCATCCGGAAAACTGGGGCGAGGATGGCCCATGGATGCGCATTTTCCGCAATGCGCGTAAGCAGTTGGGGTAAGTCGTCAGCCCATTGGTTTTGCAGCCCGGATGCGGCATTAAGCACCAACCACTATCATAAGCTCCCAACTCCGGGAGCTTTTTTGTGTCTGTAAATCACGACAATGGGTGGTTTGCCGTGTCGCTTTCTGGCGACACTTAACTCATTGATTTTAATATCATCTAATAAGTTTATCTTAAGTTGTCTCTTTTTAGCGACACAGTGGCTGATTTACATTCAAACAGCGGAGGAGACATAAACCCCTCAAAGCAACGTATAATCAGTACGTTACCAAACTATTTTCTTTATTGGCACAGTTACTGCATAATAGTAACCAGTGGCTCATTCACCGACTTATGTCAGCCCCTTCGGGACGTGCTACATAAAATACGAATGACGCACAACAAGGTGCCTGCCGTCCAACTTCTGATATCAGCGTAGCTATATCAACCATCGGGCGAAACGTCGAGTTAGGCACCGCCTTATTCCATAACAAAGCCGGGTAATTCCCGGCTTTGTTGTATCTGAACTTCCCCTCGGTTAGCATCAGGCTATTCGCGTCTGACGAGAGTAACACCTTGAAACGCTGGCCCGTTTTTCCCCGCTCATTACGACAACTGGTAATGCTGGCATTTTTGCTGATTCTGCTGCCCCTGTTGGTGCTGGCATGGCAAGCCTGGCAAAGCCTGAATGCGCTTAGCGATCAGGCGGCGCTGGTTAACCGCACTACGCTTATTGATGCCCGGCGCAGTGAAGCGATGACCAACGCGGCGCTGGAGATGGAGCGTAGTTACCGTCAGTATTGCGTGCTGGACGACCCAACCCTGGCGAAGGTTTATCAAAGCCAGCGCAAGCGTTACAGCGAAATGCTCGATGCCCACGCAGGCGTGCTGCCGGACGATAAACTCTACCAGGCATTACGTCAGGATTTGCACAATCTGGCTCAACTTCAGTGTAACAACAGCGGTCCCGATGCTGCCGCCGCCGCACGTCTTGAAGCCTTTGCCAGTGCCAATACCGAAATGGTACAGGCCACGCGCACAGTGGTGTTCTCTCGTGGGCAGCAGCTTCAGCGTGAAATCGCCGAACGTGGGCAATATTTTGGTTGGCAATCGCTGGTGCTATTTCTGGTGAGTCTGGTAATGGTACTGCTTTTCACGCGGATGATTATCGGGCCGGTGAAAAATATCGAGCGCATGATCAACCGTCTGGGGGAAGGGCGTTCTCTGGGCAATAGCGTCTCGTTCAGTGGACCGAGCGAGTTACGCTCGGTTGGGCAACGTATTCTTTGGTTAAGTGAGCGCCTGTCATGGCTGGAATCCCAACGCCATCAATTTTTAAGACATTTATCTCATGAATTAAAAACGCCACTGGCGAGTATGCGCGAGGGCACTGAATTACTGGCTGACCAGGTTGTCGGGCCGCTTACGCCAGAGCAAAAAGAGGTGGTGAGCATTCTTGATAGCAGCAGCCGCAATTTGCAAAAACTGATCGAACAACTGCTTGATTACAACCGTAAACAGGCGGACAGTGCGGTGGAACTGGAGAATGTTGAGTTAGCACCGCTGGTGGAGACAGTGGTTTCTGCTCATAGCCTGCCCGCACGGGCTAAAATGATGCATACCGACGTCGATCTCAAAGCAACAGCTTGCCTGGCGGAGCCAATGCTGCTGATGAGCGTACTGGATAATCTTTACTCCAATGCGGTGCACTACGGGGCTGAATCCGGTAACATTTGCCTTCGCAGCAGTTTACATGGTGCGCGGGTTTATATTGATGTCATCAATACAGGCACGCCCATTCCGCAAGAGGAACGCGCCATGATCTTCGAACCCTTTTTTCAGGGAAGCCACCAGCGAAAAGGGGCGGTGAAGGGCAGCGGTCTGGGATTAAGCATTGCCAGGGATTGTATTCGCCGTATGCAAGGGGAACTGTATCTGGTCGACGAGAGCGGGCAAGACGTTTGTTTCCGCATTGAATTACCGTCGTCGAAAAACACGAAATAATGCTAACAGCCTATCCTATCAGGCTATTTTATTTGTCAGTTCGGCCCCGGGCAGTGCTCGAAATCCTCACGTACTATGTGTACGCTCCGGTTTCTCC
>ERZ1090879.1846-NODE-1848-length-11094-cov-7.183984_pt1 | contig 11094 bp, 11 predicted proteins | sample MGYA00478472_ERZ1090879 | MGnify/ENA primary metagenome ERZ1090879 (study PRJEB33644, sample SAMEA5815723) | chicken gut metagenome | biome: Chicken; feature: Gastrointestinal Tract; material: Caecum | place: Ireland | collected 2019-01-01 | study: A study of...
TCATTTTTTCTAACATGATTTCCTATCTCCTTTAAATTACATTATTCAATCCCCATTGGGAATTTTTGGTGTCATGAATACTTTGATGTTCAAAGTATATCTTCTTTCCCTATATTTGTCAACCCTTTTTATTCCGCAAATTTAATTTGCCTGGAGACGCTTAAAGCAATGCCCATTTCCAGCATCAGGAACAGGATCGACGTACCTCCATAACTGATAAATGGAAGGGTGATACCGGTAGTAGGGATCCAGTTCAGCACTACACAGATATTCAGGATCACCTGCAGGGCTATATGTATCATAATACCGCCGACTACCAAGGATCCGTAAAAATCCGGGGCATTCTCCGCAATGAAAAACAGCCGGTACAAAAGATAGCCGAAAAGGATCAGCACCACCAGCCCTCCGAACACTCCCAGTTCCTCGCAGACAATGGAGAAGATCATATCGTTCTGAGCTTCCGGCACCGGTCCCAGTTTTTGTACGCTGTTTCCCAGTCCTTTGCCAAAGAAACCGCCGCTTCCGATGGCGTACAAAGCCTGCATGATCTGGTATCCCCCTTCGCTGGAATATTGTTCCGGGTTCAGCCATACAAGAATACGTTCCAAACGGAAGCTGCTGAGATTTTCTGTGGAGACCACAGTATCTCCCAGCACCCACTGAAGGACCAGCCTTCCCACAACGACCAGCACAGCCAGCACTACCGCTCCGATGATAAAGGGCCTGGTCTTCGGATGAGCGATAAAGATCATCAGTACGGTGATCGCTCCGATAATAATACCGGTACTTAAATTTTCTGTAAGCTGAAAAGCCCCCATTGCAAGGATGCCTCCCGTACACAACAGGAAAAGCGACCCCCTCAAAGTCTTTACCTGTTTCCCCATCTTGATGATCAGACAGGGAATAAAAGTAATCGCCGCGATCTTGGCCAGCTCTGAAGGCTGAAGCTGGGCGCTGGTGCCGGGAATGATGGTGAGCCACCTTCTGGCGCCATTTACTTCTCTGCCCAAAGGCGAAAATTTCACCAGCAGCATCAGGATCATGGAAGCTACATAAATCGCGCCGCTGATATAATACAGGATATGATAATCCAATCGTGAAATAAACAGAGCGATCAGGATACTGACTATACTGATGGCAGCCTGACGGCCAAAAAACTGCATGTCGTTTTCATAATTTACCTGGGCTGTGTAGGCGCTGGTGCTGTATAGCATGACCAGACCAAAACAAGTCAATAGTACAACGATAGCAACCAGATTATAATCATAGTATCTGGTCCTTGCCCTCCTGGTCTTTTTATTCTTTTTTGGCATATTTACCCTCCGTTTAAATTCCAAAACCATACTCCAACAGTTCCAGAAAACCTGTCTTCGTACCACTTTCCTGGTTCTGCACCCTTCGGACAAGTGCCGGATCATCTGTAATAATATTGTCTACTCCCATATCCAGCATCCGCTTTATATTTCCCCTGTAATTCACCGTCCAGGCATGGACTTCCTTTCCCAGGGCATGTGCCTCCCGCACAAAGCCCTCCGTTATATAATCGTAACGGACGCTGAAAAAATCGGCGGCCGCCACCTGGGAAATGCTGCCATAACTCATAGTCATAATATACCCGGTCCGGATTTCAGGTGCAGTTTCTTTTATCTCCTCCAGGAATCGATAGTTCATAGAAGTGACCACACAATGTTCCTCAAAATGATTCTCCCGGATCACCTGGATCACTCTTTGAACAATCCCCTTATTCTTATCATTATACTTAATCTCTATATTTAAGTCCAGTCTTCCAAGGCAAAAATTTAAGACATCTTCTAAAGCAGGGATTTTTTCTCCCTGATACCCTTTCCCAAAGGAGCTTCCTGCATCCAGTTCTTCAATCTCCTCATAAGTCATTTCCCATACCTTCTTATCCAGACCAGTGATCCTTTTCAGAGAATCATCATGGAGCAGGATAAGCTGTTTATCCTTTGTCTCCTGGATATCGATCTCCGCATAGTCTGCGCCGCATTCCCAGGTATAGTTAAGAGCGCTTAAGGTATTTTCCGGTGCCCGCAGGGCGCCGCCCCTGTGAGAGGTGATCTTTGTATCCGGATTAAGGCTTTCCAGCATAGTATCATGGCTGACCGCCATAACAGCCAGATAACCGGCCTCCAGGACTATGAGCAGCAGTGTGAAAAAAGTTGCCGCTTTCCGTCTCCCCAGTCTGGAAAGCCAGTTGTAACTCTTTACCAGATCCCATAAAGGCACTTCTTCTGTCCTTGTTTTGTGAACTCTGGAATAAACTGTATAAGCAAAGGCCAGAGTTCCTGTTATCTGTATCCCGCCGGTAAAAACTCCCATAGCCATCTGGACATACTCCCGTCCGATAAGAACGCTGGATATCTTTCCCGACTCCGGTCTAAAAAGCATCACCGCCCCCGTCATTCCCAGCGTAGCCAGGATATAAAAGACAGCTCCCGCTGCCGCCATGATAAGATACAGAAGGATAATGCCTTTTAAAATTTCCTTCCATCTTTTCTTCAGCAGGCGGATACTTCTGCCCAGTCCCCGGAAACTTTTTTCTTTTTCCAGAAGGTTATAGGGAAGGACCAGCGCCGCCAGAAGAGAAAACACCATCACAAAGACCAGAAGGATATACAAAAGAGCATGGGGCCTCACCTCCTGATATACCTCCCTTGCCGTAAATTCCAGAAGACCTACATAGGAAACCTCCTGCACCAGAAAATATACCGCAAGGACAGGGACCGCAAGCACCGCCAGAAAGATCCATAAAAGCTTTCCCTGTCTGAGGAATCTCCCTGCGCCCTTTATCCCTTCGATCAGAAAATCCCCCGCATAAAGCTTCCGCCTCGCTCCTGCATGAACAAAGCTCATAAGTAAAGCGCATGCTTCTATAAGAAATAGGAGAAAAAGGATCAGAAAAACCCCCAGAAAAAGAAAAACCGTCCAGGGACTTTTTATAAATGCTCCGTAGTTTTCTGCCGTAAGATAGCTGAATCCCTGCTTTGAAAGAGAGGTCTCAATGGCCGTCTTTACCAGCCTCATAGTCAGAAAGAAACTCAGGATCCGATAGCCTGTCTCAAAAAGCAGCAGACTTCCTAGATTATACTTTATTGTCTTCCATGTGTGCCGCAAAATTTTTTTCATAAGTCTGCCCTCTCCTATTCATCATAAACGTCCTTTTCCATATCTTTACCCCATCTTCTCCAGCTCCTGGCAGCTTAAAGATATAGAATCTTTTCTTATATTTTATTCTAGCAAAAAATCACCGGCTTATGCAACCTCGCCTATCTGTTTTGCTCTCTGACCGGCGGTCTCACATTTTATGGGAAATCTCATAAAATATTACTGTAATCTTCGGGCAGAAACATTTCTGCCTCCTATCAGAGAGGTTTAAAAATGGATAATCGGAGAATGTATTATAACGCTTCCCGTTCCTGCCGTATCCAGCCCAGGGAATCTGCCTGCGGGGATCCCAGCTGCGATCGTCGTCCTATGGGAAATTCAGATAAAATAGAAGATACCGGCATATATACCCATGCAGATGAACTCCCCCTGACAATGGCCTATGTACCCTGTCAGAAATTCTGTCATACTTTTGAACTGTGCAAAGGTTTTCAGATGGGTACTATCTTTCCGGAACTGTGCAAACCTTTTTGTGGAAAGCGAGGTGGCTGCAGATGAACAGAACCTGTAAATATTCCAGAGAACAGCTGATGGATACTATCAATGAGGTTAGTTTTGCTGTAGATGATATCAAACTTTATCTGGATACCCATCCGGATGATAAAAAAGCGCTGGAATTTTTCAAAGAAAAGGTCATGATCCGCAATGAAGCGCTGAAGGAATATGCAGCTCAATATGGTCCTCTGACCATTGACACCGCAGAGGATACCTGCAGCCGTCAGTGGGACTGGGTCATGCAGCCATGGCCATGGGAAGGAGTGTGACGAATCATGTGGAATTATGAAAAAAGACTGCAATATCCTGTTCATATAAAAACTCCCAATGCAAAGATCGCCAAGATCATTCTTACACAGTATGGGGGCCCCGACGGAGAAATGGGCGCTTCCATGCGTTATCTGTCCCAACGGTGCGCCATGCCCAACCGTATCGCCATGGGAACCTTAAATGACATCGCCACTGAAGAATTGGGGCACCTGGAAATGGTGTCTACTATTGTCCATCAGCTCACTCGGAACCTGTCTATGGAAGAGATCGAAAAATCCGGTTTTGCAGATTATTATGTGGATCACACTGTGGGGATCTGGCCCCAGGCCGCAGGAGGCATTCCTTTTAACGCCTGTGAGTTCCAGTCTAAGGGAGACCCCATTACCGATCTTTTCGAAGATATGGCGGCAGAGCAGAAGGCCCGGACCACCTACGATAACATCCTCCGGCTGGTAGATGATCCTGATGTCCTTGATCCTATCCGGTTCCTCCGCGCAAGAGAGATTGTCCACTTCCAGCGTTTCGGAGAAGTGCTCCGCTCTGTTCAGGAAAATCTGGATTCCAAGAATTTCTATGCTTTTAATCCCAGCTTTGATATGCCTTGTAAAGCAAGCTGTAAAGACTGGGGTCCCAAAAAATAATCCAGAACTCGCTCATGGCTGCCCGCCGGTTTCTTTCTGAAAGGAAGGTTTCTCAGAAGCAGTATAGTATAAGGCCTTTCTTGACTTTGTCCTCTTGAGGAACCTCCGCCGCGGGGCCTGGCGAAAAAAAGCTCTTCCTGCATACAGGATATTCTGTCTGTATGCAGGAAGAGTTTTCAATGACTATGATGACGGCCGCAGTTTCCGCTCTCTCCATGATGGCCGCAGGAACCTTCTTCTCCGTGATGGTGTCCGCATCCCTGACCTTCCTGGTGATGATGCGCACAGACAGTATCCGGATCATAGCTGAGACTTCCCTTTAAGAAAGCTTCCACCTGAAGGTCCGCATCTCCGCTGGCGCCGGGGTAAAGACGGATTCCTGCTTCTCCCAAAGCGTTTCTGGCGCCGCCGCCGATCCCGCCGCAGATAAGGACATCTGCCCCCATATCTTTTAAAAATCCTGCCAGAGCTCCGTGACCGGTGCCGTTGGTATCTACGATTTCCGAATTCAGGATCTTTCCGTCTTCTGTGTCATAGATCTTAAACTGTTCTGTGTGTCCGAAATGCTGATACACCTGTCCGTTTTCATAGGTAACTGCTATCTTCATCTTATCTGCTCCTCTCCCGCCTATGTCCATCTCCTCTTGTTCCCCCAGGCAGTAATTGCCGCCATGGATCCTTAAGGTTGCCGCCTCTGCGAGAAACCGGGCTGTTTTCTTTCTGGCCTCTGTGTACATAGCCTGGACGGTGGCCCGCCCCACTCCCATTTTCCGGGCGCATTCTTCCTGGGTCAGGCCCTGATAGTCAATGAGCCGCAAAGTCTCATATTCCTCAACAGCCATCAGGATCTCGTGGCCGGTACAGCTTCCCTTCTCCGGCATAAATCTTTCGCATATAGGAAGACTTCTTACTCTTTTGGGTTTATTTGGTCTGGGCATAAGGTTTCCTTTCTATTATTGACATATGCTTATTATAGCATATTATTAGTATATGTCAATAATTAATGATTGGCTTTTTTCAGGATTTCCAGTATATCTTTCTGATGGAGTTCCTTAAATTTTGCTACTGTAAATGTATCATTTCCGGTGGCTCTCGCTGCCATGTCCTCCAGTTCTTCCTCCGGTCTTACTCCGATTTCCAGTTCCCCGATAGAAACCGGCATATGAAGAAAGCGGAAATAATCCACCGTTGCTTTTATCCCAAGCCTTGCCGCCTGTACCGGATCTTCCTCTCTGATATCCCAGACCGTTCTGGCATATTTCGCGAACCGCTCCGGTTCTTCCATATATACATATTCTGCCCAGGATTCCCAGACAGCGGAAAGACTGGCTCCGTGAGCCACATCATATTTTGCGCTGAGCTCATGGCCGATCTTATGAGGACCGAAATCTTTCTCTGCTCCCAGACCGGTAATGCCATTATGGGAAAGGCTGCCGCACCACATCAGTTCGCTCATAGCCTGATAGTCTCTCTGATCCTCAAATGCCTTCCGGCCGTTTCTGATCACTGTCCGCAGCAAGCCCTGGGCGATCTCATCGGTCATTTCATTTCCTTTACTGTGGGTAAAATACCTGTCCAGAGTATGCATCATAATGTCTACGATCCCGCAGGTAACCTGATATTTCGGAAGGGTGTAGGTAAGCTCCGGATCCATAATAGCAAATTTCACCCGGTTAAAATCTGTACTCAGTCCCTTTTTCCTTCCGATCCTTTCATTGGTCAGGACGGCAGAGTCGCTCATCTCGCTTCCTGCCGCTGAGATCGTCAGCACCACGCCTACCGGCAGGCTTTTAGTTAAAGGCACTTTTTCTGTCCAGATATCCCAGAGATCCAGATCGGGATTTGCCGTTCCATGGGCAATCCCTTTTGCCGTGTCAATAGCGCTTCCCCCTCCCACTGCCAGAATAAAATCCGCCTGCATATCCAGGGCCTTTTTCACCCCTTCCTCTGCCAAAGAAAGCCTTGGATTTGGCTTCACCCCTCCCAGGCCTTCCCAGAAGATATTTTCTTCCTCCAGCTCTTTCTGGATCTTTCCCAGAAGCCCGCTTTTTTTCGCGCTTTCTCCTCCATAGACAAGAAGGACTCTGGTCCCTCCCCATTTTTTCACCGCCTTACCTGTTTTTTCTTCCGCGCCTCTTCCAAATATCACTTCTGTAGGCGCATAGTATACAAAACTTTCCATATTCTTCCTCCTTACTTTTTTATGACGATCCAGTCATAGTGCTGCGTATACAGCCCAAAAGCAGCCTTAACTGCGAGTCTGCGGCGTATGGCCGGACCGTTACTATATTTTGTTTCTTTTTCCTGCACCGGCAGGTATTTTCATCACTAATCCTTATTATAAAATACATTTTCTTCTAATTCCACACTTCATAGGATTTTTCAAAATTTTTACTATATCTTATCCGGATATATGATACAATAATCTGGAATAAATATAGCAGGAGGTAGCGATATGGAATACCGCACAATGGAAAAATTAGGGGTGTCCCCTTCTCTTCTGGGATTTGGCTGTATGCGATTTCCTGTAAATCCAGATGGTTCCATCTGTGAAGCCCAAGCAGAAGAAATGCTGGATACCGCCATCAAAGCCGGGGTAACTTATATAGATACTGCTTACCCTTACCACAACGGAGACAGCGAGCCTTTCGTTGGAAAAGTTTTAAAAAAATATGACCGCAAGAGCTTCTTTCTTGCCACCAAGCTTCCCATGTGGGATGTGAATTCCTTAGATGACGCAAAAAGGATTTTCCGGGAACAGTTAGATCGCCTTCAGACCGAATACATAGATTTCTATCTTCTCCACTGCTTGGATAAAGAAAAATGGGAAAAAACCTTAAAGCTGGAACTGATCCCCTATATGGAAGATCTCCAGAAACAGGGAATGATTCGGTTCTTCGGATTTTCTTTCCATGATGATTTTGAAACTTTTAAGACTATCCTTACTTACCGGAACTGGGATTTCTGCCAGATCCAGTATAATTATGCGGATACGGATATCCAGGCAGGAGACAGAGGTTATGACCTGGCAGAAGAGCTGGGGATCCCCATGGTGATCATGGAGCCTGTAAAGGGAGGATCTCTGGCTTCTCTTCCTGCGGAAGTAACTGCGCCATTTAAAGATTATAATCCTGAAGCAAGCATCGCTTCCTGGGCTTTGCGCTGGGTAGCAAGCAAGCCCAATGTCAAAGTGGTATTAAGCGGAATGTCTACGCCGGAACAGGTAGCAGATAATCTCCAGACTTTCCAGAACTTCCGGCCTCTTTCTCTGAGAGAAAAAGAACTGGTTGCAGAAGTTTCCCAGTTGATCAAACAGCGGACCAGAAACGGCTGTACCGCCTGCGCCTACTGTATGCCCTGTCCTTTCGGCGTAAATATTCCTCAGAACTTCCATATCTGGAATGAACTGGGCATGTATGGAAACAAAGCAAAAGCAAAACAGGCCTATTTCAAAGATCTGCCGGAACAGGAACGGGCAGACCAGTGCCATGAATGTGGAAAATGTGAAGAAGTCTGTCCTCAGGGTCTTTCCATACGGGAAAATCTGAAAGAAGTATCCAGAGAAATGGAAGCTCTGAAATAGTTTTTTACAGACAACTTTCCTATAGACTGGATCTTTCGTGTCCGGCTGTCAAAAAAAGAGCCGCAGATCAGGGAAATTTCCCAACTCTGCAGCTCTTTTAAATTTATATGGTTGTTTCCAGATCAAATCCGAAATATCTTACCGCGTTATTATAGGAAATACCTTTTACGATCTTTTCCAGGTTCTTCATATCTTTCGGATATTCTCCGTTCTCTACCCAACCGCCGATCAGCTCACACATGATCCTTCTGAAGTATTCATGTCTTGGATAGGAAAGAAAACTTCTGGAGTCTGTGAGCATTCCGATAAAATTGCCCAGCAGGCCCAGATTTGCCAGAGAAGTCATCTGTTTCATCATGCCGGTCTTGTTGTCATTAAACCACCATGCGGACCCCTGCTGGATCTTTCCAACGGCATCGCTGTTCTGGAAGCAGCCGATGATCGTACCGATGACTTCATCATCTGCCGGGTTCAGGCTGTAAATCATCGTCTTAGGCAGCTTGTCTGTATCATTTACCGCATTCAGGAAATCTGCAAGCTGATCTGCAGGAGTGTAGTTGCTGATGCAGTCAAATCCGGTATCCGGACCTAACTTTGCATACATAGCCTTATTATTATCTCTCTTACAGCCATAATGCAGCTGCATTACCCAGCCTTTCCGGGCATATTCCGGCGCTATAAAAAGCATGAAAGCAGTTTTGAATTTGGCGGCATCTTCTTTAGAAACCGGTTCTCCGGCCAGGGCTCCCTGGAAGATCTTCTCCACTTCTTTCTCGGAAGCAGGCGCATACATTACATAGTCCAGACCATGATCAGAGACCAGACAGCCCATGCTGTGGAAGAATTCCATTCTCTTCTTCATAGCTTCCTTCAGATCTGCAAAAGTCCTGATCTGTGTGCCGGAAACTTCCGCCAGTTTCTGAATATATTCCTGATATCCAGGTTTTTCCAGATTCATAGCCTTGTCAGGTCTCCATGCAGGAAGGACCTGGACGTCAAAAGTCTCATCTTCTCTGATCACCTTATGCCATTTCAGATCATCTATGGGATCATCTGTGGTACACAGCAGTGTAACATTAGACTGTTTGATCAGATTTCTGGCACTCATAGAGTCTTCCTGGAGCTTCGCGTTGCAGAGATTCCATACCTCTTCCGCGGTTTCGCTGTTCAGGACTCCGGTATAACCGAAGAATCTCTGAAGTTCCAGATGACTCCAGTGGAAAAGAGGATTGCCGATAGCTTTTTCCAGGGTTTCCGCCCATTTCTGGAATTTTTCTCTGTCCGGGGCGTCACCGGTAATATAATATTCATCTATTCCATTAGAACGCATCTGACGCCACTTATAATGATCTCCTCCCAGCCATACCTGGGTGATGTTCTCAAACTTTCTGTCCTCTGCGATCTCCTGCGGACTGATATGGCAGTGATAATCCAAAATGGGAACCTTAGCGGCAAAATCATGATACAATTCTTTAGCAGTGTCTGTACTTAATAAAAAGTCCTTGTCCATAAATGGTTTCATAATATAAACCTCCTTTTATTGTAATTTACTAAATCCTTCTGTATTTTGTCAACTGATACTGCAATTATTACCAAAACCCCTAAAGAAAGTCAGAATAACTTCCAATGCATTCCAAATTGAACCAAAAAGGAGCCTTAAATATCAGACATATCCCATAAGACTGGGCAGCCATAAGCTGAGCTGAGGAATATAGGTCACCAACATCAGTACGATAAATATAGCCAGGAAATACCAGAGAAGCTGACGGAATACCGTCTCGATCTTAACTTTTCCTACTTTCACGCCTACAAACAAAGTGGATCGTATTCATTCCTAATGCGGTACACACTGGCAGGAAGATCGGAGTAAAAATCAGGCAGGCCGGCGTCATATCCATAAAAGTACCTACGATCAGCAGGATAATATTGATAATGAACAGGATCACAAATTTGTTATCGCTGATCGACAGCAGTCCATTGGAAACCAGTGACGGAATATTGGTAAAGGCCATGACCCAGGACATAATGCTGGAAACACCGATCAGAAAGATAATAATACCCGTCATTTCCGCGCTTTCTTTAAGAATCTGAGGGATTTCTTTCAGCTTAATAGATTTGTAGCCGAACAGAGACAGCAGAAGGCTGTATACCACTGCTACTACAGATCCTTCTGTCGCTGTAAAAATACCGCCGATGATACCGCCGATAACGATCACGATCAGCAGCAGACAGGGGATCGCCTGGATCAAAACATTGATCTTTTCTTGTAAATTTATTGGTGCTTCTGTAGCCTTTTTTCTTAGCCACAAAATAGATCACTACCATACAGGCCAGACCCCAGAGGATACCCGGGATATAGCCGGCCATAAACAGAGCTGCCACAGAGGTTCCTCCGCTGACCAAAGAGAAAGTGATCATTACGTTGCTGGGAGGGATCAAAAGTCCTGTAGGCGCTGTGGCAATATTGGCAGCAGCGGAGAAGTTTGGATCATATCCTTCATCTTTTTCAATAGGATCGATGATAGACCCCATGGCAGAAGCTGCTGCTGTACCGGACGCCAAAAAGCATGTTTGCCACCACATTTGTGTGGGCCAGCGCGCCGGGCGCACGGCCGGTGACTAATTTCGCAAGATTGATCAGACGGACTGCGATGCCGCCCTTGTTCATGATATTGCCGGCCAGGATAAAGAACGGTATAGCCAGCAGGCTGAACACAGATATCCCTGAAAAGATCCTCTGGGCTCCTGTCAGAACTGCTACACTTGTATCCATAACAGGCAGGATGGCGCAAATGGAGGAAATTCCAAGTGCAACTGCGATGGGCACTCCGGCGATCAGCATGATCACCAGCAGTACCAGAATGATTAAACCTGAAAGTAATGCTGTACTCATATTTTATCTCCTTTCCTATTCTTCCT
>ERZ1090879.1848-NODE-1850-length-11093-cov-4.509150_pt1 | contig 11093 bp, 4 predicted proteins | sample MGYA00478472_ERZ1090879 | MGnify/ENA primary metagenome ERZ1090879 (study PRJEB33644, sample SAMEA5815723) | chicken gut metagenome | biome: Chicken; feature: Gastrointestinal Tract; material: Caecum | place: Ireland | collected 2019-01-01 | study: A study of the...
CGACATGACGTCGAGTCTCGTGGGCTCGGAGATGTGTATAAGAGACAGGGCTATGAAATTCTGGGCGAAGACGCCGGCGCGAACATGGCGTCCTTTGTAAAGACGGGCGAAGATCCCGTCTGCACGCACTACTCTCCGCTCGACGATCTGGAGCTCAAAGAGGGCGGCGCATGGAAGGCTGCAGGCGGCAGAGTCGTCATTCCTGCGGCGGCGGTGCTGGAAAACTCCGTCTATGCGGCGGCGTCTTCCTATTATAAGGACGGCGCGCTCTACTCCTGGGAACTCACGGGCGGGGCGCTCTGGGGCGTAAGGCTGCTTCCCGACAACGGCAAGCAGTGGAACACGGGTACGGGCTATCTGAACGCGCCGCAGCTCAATTTCCAATTTTATATCGATACGCCCGGCACATACTACCTGTATTGCCTGACCAGCCATCCCGATACGGGCGGCAATTCCTATATGGCGTGCGTGGACGGCGGCGCGCTCATCGACTGCGCACCTCCTTCCTATGAACCCGGACTGTGGCAGAGCGATAAGAGCTGGAAGTTCGAGATCGCCGAGGCGGGCGAACATACCCTCACGATCTGCGGCAGGGAGGACGGGCTTGTGCTCAATCAGATCGTCCTGTCCATGTCGGCGGATGAATCGTTCGAAAAGGGCGTGGCGCTGGAGGAATCCGACCGTATGCCCATCGTCGAACAGGGCGCTTACGTTGAAGTGAACGGGACCGTCTGCATCGACCTCTATTCCGCATTTGAGCAGAGCGCTGCCTGCGGCTATGAAAACGGGACGCATCCCGACAGCACGACGCAGTACTATTGGGAGCGCAGCACCAACGGCAGGGGCGTGCAGATCATGCCCAACGACGAGCTGGATTGGAGCGACGATTATGACGTCGCGCCCAAGCTCACCTATCGGGTGGAGTTCAATACGACGGGGACCTATTACGTCTATCTGTATTCGAGTTTTGCGGATATGAAGTCCGATTCCGCGGCGATCTCTGTCGATAACGGACCGATCGTCGAGCTTGCGCAGACGGTCAGCAGTTCGGGCAGCCACCGCTGGTCGGTCAATTTCACGAACTGGAAGCTGGAAGTGACGACGCCCGGCGTGCATACGATCACCGTATATGCGCGCGAATCGGGCGCGGCGATGCACAAGATTTATCTCTCGAAGTCCGATGCCGACTGCGTGGGGGCAAACGATCCCGCGGTCAGCCCCCGTCTTTCCGTCGGGGAGGATGCGGAATTTGCAGAACAGGGCGGATATGCGTTTGCGGAACTCGATCGCTCCGCATCCGTGACCTTCGCAAAGACGGGGACGTACACCGTCTACGCGCTTGCAAAAGATTCGGGCGAGCTGTCGCTCACGCTCGGCGGGACGACCGAACGGGTGCAGGCGACGGGCGGCGCATGGGTGAACTGCGGCGAATTTACGGTTGCGCAGGCGGGCGCGTACGAACTAGCGTTCGGCGGCGTCGGTGCAAAATACGCCTATGCGGTGCATGCGGACAATCTGCTCGTCGAGAGCGTGGAAACGCTCGTCTTCGGCGATTCCTACACCAGCAAGACCTATTGGACGCAGTTCGATTCCCAGATGAGCGACATCGGCGCTCTGACGATCGGCGTCTCCGGATCGGAGGTCAGCAACTGGACGGGAAGAGTCAGTGAATTCCGTCTCTACAATCCCAAGAACATCGTGGTGCATATCGGCGTGAACGACATCAACCGCAACCGCGGGACGGGCGAAAAGGTCGGCGAAAGCATCGTCGCATTGCTGGAATCCATCCGTGAAATGTTCCCCGAGGCGAAGATCTTCTACGTTTCGATCTGCCACAACAATGACAACATGGGCAAATGGAGCGAGTACGACGCTTCCAATGCGACCGTCAAGGAATATATCGACAGGACGCAGGGGCTCTACTATATCGACTATGCGTCCAAGCTGGAAGAAGTCAAGGGTACGCTTCAGAACGGCGGGTTCCGCAACGACAATCTGCACCCCAGCGAGGAAGCGTATGAGATCTTCTCACAGCTCATTGTAGACGAAGTACGCAAGGCGAACGAAGCGTAAAGGGGGCGGATATGAAAACGGCAATGAAAAAAGCATCTTATCTTGCGGCGGCAGCGGTCTGCGCGACGGCGCTTCTTGCGCCCTGCAGCGGGATATTCGCACAAAACACGGCGCGGGACACGGTTTTTGCAGAGACAGACACGCAGACGGAATGGCTGCTGAATGCAGACTTTTCGCAGGTCGACGCGATCCCCGATGCGTTCGATCAGACCGTCGTCGGCTTCAGCCGCGCGGAGCTGGAAGAGGGCGCGCTGCGCATGACCGTCATCAACGGCGGGTCGAACGATCACGTCTTTTTCACCTATGATTTCGGCAAACCCCTTCAGGGACAGATCACGGTGGAAACAAAGATGCGCACGGACAGTCTTCCCTTTGCAAACGCGCTGTTCTTTTTCCGCGAGGGAACGGAGGACTTTTATGCGACGAGCAGCGTCGTCACCAACGTCGCCATTGAAAAGGGCTATTTCAAGAACAACAGCGGCTTGGGCTGGAATGCGACGCAGCTCACTTGCGAAACGGGCGCATGGCACGACGTGCGCATGGTGCTCGACATCGATGCGGGCGTCTATCAGCTCACCGTGGACGGCGAGACGCAGACCGGGATCCCGTTCCGCAGAGAGGTGACTTCGGAAGCGGATGCCGTCCGCTATCTGCGCTTCGGTTCACAGACGGCATGGGCGGACGTGAGTTATCAGTATATCCGCGTGCGGGAAGCGGTGGAAAGCGACTTTGTCGATCCCGTGACGTTCGACTATACCAACGGATTTGACGGAACGACGTGCCCGAGCGATATTCAGACGTCGCAGACGAACGGCGGCAGTGCGGACTTCTCGACTGCGGGAAGCGTCACGCTGTCCACGCCCACTTCCGGCACGGTTTCTGTCAGCAAAAAGTTTGAACAGGATATGGAGGGCGTCATCGAAGCGCAGGTGCGCTTCTCCAACAATTCGTCTGCGGCGAATACCTTTGCAAACGTCCTGTTCCTGAAGACTTCCCGTTTGAGCGGAACAGGTGCATATGTAGTCACGTTCGCGGTCGAATCGGGCTGCCTGCGTTATCACACCGGTTCCAAATGGGAAGAGGTGGAATATGACGGCGGATATGTTTATCTCGTGGATAACGCATTCTACACACTGCGCGCAGTCTGCGATTTCAGTGTGCAAAAGACCAAACTTTATTTGTCCGGTGAAACATACCGAAAGAGTTCGGGCGGGGAACAGGTTGCGCTCGGCGAGGACGTATACCTGGGCGAATTTGATTTCCGGAATAAGAATATCGGCAATCCCGATACGTTTGAGTGCGCGATCGGCACGGGGAAGGCGCTCACGTCCTTCACCGTCGATTCGATCAGTGTAAAGACGGTCGTCTGACGGCAACAGTAATGAAAAATGCAATCAAAGCAAGGAGGAAAGTATGAGAAAACTGCTTGGAACATTGGCGCTGGTTCTCGGGCTGAGCATCGCGGTCGCGCCGCTTGCGGCTTGCGACGACACCGGGGATAACGGCGGCAGCAGCGCGAGCGTCGTGCTGGAGAGCACCGATCTTGTGCTGCGTCCGGGCGAGGAGCGCAAGCTCAATGTTCAGGTGGACGGCACGCAGGAGGCGCCCGTTTGGGACACCGACGATGCAAAGATCGCGGAAGTTTCATCGGACGGCACCGTGAAGGCGGTCGCCGAAGGCAGCGCCGTCGTATCCGTTACGGCGGGCGGAAAGAGCGATTTCTGCCAGATCACGGTCACGTCGCAGGGCGACGTCTCGGTGGACGACGAGGAGAAGGTGGAAGGGTACCTGTATTACGAGGACTTCGACGACCGTACTTCCGTTCCCGCCTATCTGCGCACGAGCACGGCGAGCGGCGGTTCGATCACCGTGGAAAACGGCGAAATGACGCTTGCCACCAACGGGGCGGGTACGGCGTTTGCGTCCTATCTCTTTGATGAGATGCTTACGGGCAAGATCGTTGCCGAAGCGCGCCTCAAGGTGGCGAGCACGTCCTTCTCCAACGTCCTGTTCTTCTACCGCGGCGACATGGGTTACAGCAATGACGACATCATCGCCTGCCTCGGCATGGATGCCGGCGGCTTCAAAAATCATAACGGAAGCGGCTGGCAGGGATCCTTTTTGAGCTATTCCGTCGATACCTGGTATGAGATCCGCATGGAGCTGGACATCGGTGAAGGGAAGTACGGCATCAGCATCAACGGGACGGATTATGCCGATCAGACTTTCCGCAAGCGCGGCGACGGCGTTGAGGACTGCATCCGGCTGCTGAAATTCGGCACGGATAAGGCGGATGCGGGGCTGACGTACGACTATATCCGCGTGTATCGCGAGAGCAGCGTTGAGATCACGGCAGACAAGACGACGTATACCGCGGTCGCGGGCAGCGAAGCTGCGGTGACGCTCGATTATAAAGTGTCGGGCGGTGCGTCCGTCACGGTCACACCCTCTGCAAACGCGCAGCAGTATGCGACGGTGGGAGCCGACAACAAGACGATCTCCTTTGCCGCCAATACGCCCGCAGGCGTCTATACCTTCACGGTCAAGGCGGAGGATGCGACCGGTTCCGCGGAACAGGTCTTCACCGTCATCGTGCGTGCGGACGCGAATACGCTTCTGGATACAGATTTCAGCGAACTGCCCGCGGCGATGACGCTGCATGAGGGCAACGGCAGCGCGGAAGTCGTGAACGGCGAACTTCAGATCAAAACGCCGTCCGGCGGCGGAGCGGTCTATGCGCGCTACGACTTCGGCGAAGCGCTTTCCGGCAAAGTGCAGGCAGAGACGCGCTTCAAGGCAGCCTCTCCCGACTTTGTCAATCTGCTCTTCCTGTATCGGGAAGGCGCGCAGTCGATCGACGCTTCAAAGTGCACCAACTCCGTTGCCGTGCAGGACGGAAATCTCAAGTATCACAACGGAAGCGGCTGGCAGACGCTGGCGGCGGCAAGCGACAACGAATGGCACGATCTGCGCGTGCTGCTCGATTACGACGCGGGCACCATCAGCATCTGGCTGGATGACGTTCAGGTCCTGGACGGCGGCGTGATGCGCGCCCAATCGGACGACACGTCGGTGCTGATCGTCGGTTCCGACAAGAAGAATTGCAGCCTTACCTATGACTATCTCCGGTTCACCAAAGTGACCGAGGCTACGGAGGAATAAAACGGCATGAAAAAGAAACGCATTTCATTCGGCGTGATTCTTGCGATGATCGTCATGGCGCTCTCCATGGTGTTTGCCGCCTGCGCGCCCTCGGGCGGGGACGATAACGGCAGCTCGGACGCAGATGCGTTCAACCTGATCAGCGGAAACCGCGCGGCGGTCATCTGCGTGGAGGGGACGAACGCCATCGGTTCGACGGACGGGGACTATCCCGGCGTCGTGCGCGCCGCGTACGACCTGCAGTCGGACGTGGAACTCATCACGGGCGTCAAACCCGTCGTCACCAAGGAGCTCAAGGGCTACACCGATTACGCCGTCATCATCGGCACGGTGGGCAAGAGCAGCGCGATCGCCGAGATCGCCGAAAACGGCAAGATCGATACGTCTTCCATCGAAGGCAAGTGGGAATGCTACCTTGTGCAGACCGTGCAGGATCCCTTCAACGACGGCACCGTCGGTACGGCGCTCGTCATCGCGGGTTCGGACAAGCGCGGCTCCATTTACGGCATCTACAGCGTGAGCGAGATGCTCGGCATGACGCCCTGGAATTTCTTTGCGGACAGCGTTCCCGCGCAGAAAGACAATCTTGTGCTGGCAGGCGATTACCGCTATGTGAGCCGGGAACCTTCCGTCAAGTACCGCGGCATCTTCATCAATGACGAGGAGTGCCTTGTGGACTGGGCGCGTTCGCTGGACGAGGGCAAGAACCTCGGGCCCAATTTCTATGAAAAGCTGTTCGAGTGTCTGCTGCGCATGAAGTCCAACTATCTGTGGCCCGGCATGCACGCCTGCTCGGACGCCTTCTCCGATTATATGGAGAATCCCGTGAACGCGGACTATTACGGCATCGTCATCGGTACGTCGCACTGCGACATGCTGCTGCGCAACAACCTCAACGAATGGGATACCTTCCTGTCGGAATACAAGGCGGAGCATCCCGAATACGCAGGCGTCGATATCGAGTACGATTATACGCTCTTCCCCGAAGTCCTGCAGGATTATTGGAGGGGGTCCGTCCGCGAGAACAAGGACTACGAAGTGCAGTGGACGCTGGGCATCCGCGGCCCGCACGACGATCCGCTCGAGTGCGCCGACATCGACAAGGCGCCCTGGTACGGCGACAAGAACCTGCTCATGGAGACCGTCATCGAAGATCAGCGTCAGATCCTGCGCGAGGAGCTGGATAACCCCACGCTCGAAGACGTGTTCATGATGTTCATTCCCTACAAGGAAGTGCAGGCGATCTACAACAACGGTCTCGAAGTGCCCGAAGACGTGACCATCATGTGGGTAGACGACAACCACGGCTTTATCCGCGACGTTCCCAACGAGGTCGAGCGTCAGCGCAGCGGCGGTCACGGCATTTACTATCACAATTCCTATTGGGGTCCCGATAACGAGAGCTATATGTGGGTGAACTCCATGCCTTTGACGCTCATGTACGAGGAACTCAACAAGGCGTACGACAACGGCATTCAGACGGCGTGGGTCCTCAACCCCGGCGATACCGTTCCCTACATGTTCGAGATCGGGTTCGTCATGGATCTCGGCTATGACATCGAAAAGTACAACAACGAGAACGTATTCGAAACGTACGTCTCGCAGGTGGCGGCGCGCGAATTCGGCGCGGAGTTCTCGGAAGATCTCACGCAGATCGTCAGAGAATATACGCAGATGACCAACGCGCGCAAGCTCGAGCAGATGTCCGTGGACATTTTTACGGACGCGTACGGCGATGAGATGGAGCGCCGCGCCGCACAGTACAAAGATCTGTGGGAACGCGCGGAAGCCATGTACGACGCCATTCCCGCGCGTCAGCGCGACTGCTTCTACGAATTGTTCCTGTTTGAGATCCGCTGCGCATACTTCACCAATGCGGAATTCTATTATGCGCAGAAGGGCAACGTCGCCTATGCGCAGGGACGCAACGCGACGGCGTGGAACTGCTTCATGAAATCCAAGGAGTTCAACGAAAAGCGCAAGGACGAAATTTCTTACTACAACGTCGTGCTGCAGGACGGCAAATGGAACCATCTCGTCGATCCCGAAGTGTACCATTCGCCCGCCATGGCAGGGTTTGCAAGCGGCAGCCCCACATTCACGCTCGGCGAAACGGAGATGGGCGTGATCGCGGAAGGCGAACAGGCGGAAACGCAGAATTCCGTGCTTTCCTTCGGCAACTATGCGCAGGGCAGAAAGTATGTCGACGTGTTCAACAAGGGCGAAGGCAGCTTCGAATTCCAGGTCAGCGTCGACAGTGATTTCATTCTCGTCAGCGAGACGGAGGACGTCGTCACGGACGAAGTGCGTCTTTGGATCAGCATCGATTGGGATAAGGTGAGTGCATCCGATTCGGGCACCGTCTCCATCAGTGCGAACGGACAGACCAAGACGATCACCGTGAACGTTCAGAAGGACGACTATCAGCTCGGCGAAAAGACGTATGTCGAACAGGACGGCTATGTTTCCATCGAGGCGGAGCACTATTCGGCTTCCCGTGAGACGGATACCACCTACTGGTCGGTCATCAAGGATCTTGGCAGGGTGTCCGGCGACATGGTGACGGCGTACACCGAGACGCTCGTCGGCTACGGCGAGAGCAACTTCGAATCCCAGGCGCCCTACCTGGAGTACAACGTGTACTTTGCAAGCACGGGTTCCTTTGAAACGGAGATCTACCGTCTGCCTTCCCTGCGTTCGCGCGACCGCATCCGTTTTGCGGTGTCCGTCAACAATGAAACGCCCATCGTTGTCGAAGGCGAAAACGACTACGGCACCAACAATCCCGCATGGGAAGAGGGCGTCTTCACGCAGATCATCAAGCATCAGGTGACGCTCGACATCAAGAACGCAGGGCTGAACACCATCCGCATCTATATGATCGATCCGTATATCACGATCGACAAGCTCGTCGTGTACACGGGCGAGAAGCTCGATTCCTACTTCGGACCGCTCGAAAGCTACAACACCACCTACAACACGGCTCCCGCAGACAAGGCATATTACGAATCTTACTATGAATCCGCCTATGAACTTCCCGAGGGCTACGACATCGGGCGCGGCTACGGCACGGGTGCGTTCATCGAGCAGAACGGCAAGCTCGCCATCGAGGCGGAAGCCGCCGAGATCGGCACCGAGGAAACGGGCGCATGGAAGGAGGGCAGGTGGCTGGTCGCTCAGACGGATGCAGGCATCTCCATGCGTACGGAAGATCTGCGCGTAGACTACGACGGTCGCTGGGAGACGGAAGCGCCCACGCTCAACTATACCATTGTGGTCAACACTCCCGGCACCTACCGCGTGTGGGTGAACATCAACAATCCTTCGCCCCGTTCGAGCTGCTATGCCGTCGGGCTGGACGGCCGGTATCAGTTCGTGATCGCGGACTTCAACTGGTCGCGCGAGGAAGTCTTCCAGTGGAGACAGGGCAGCACCGTCAATCTCACCGCCGGCGTGCATACCTTTACGGTCTATTGTTCGCAGGACGGCGTGGCGATCGACAAGATCTATCTGAGCAGGACGAGTGAAACGCCGAATAACAACACCTTTGTGCAGACGGCGCGCACGCCGATCGACGGCGACGCGCAGGCGCAGATCAGGGACGCCGCGCTGCGCGCAAGCCTCTCTTCGGCGGTCAACGCGATCGGTAATTACTACAACGTTGTCACGGGGGATGGCCTGGGCGAATACGGCGAGACGGAGTATGCGGCGCTCATGGGCGCGATCGACAATGCCTATGCGCTCATCGATTCTGCCGACGCACTCGAAGACGCACAGGTCACGCAGGCGCTTGACGATCTGGAAAACGCGCTGAACGCGCTGTATGCATCGCGCAACATGACGGACGGGGACAGGGAATACCTCCTGTATGAGTGCTTCGACAAGGCGTACACGGGGCTGGAACCCTTCGGCTTCACCTATCACACCAAGTACCTCACGCCCGATGTGAGCGTTGCGGAAGGGGAGGACGGCAAGTACTTCAATATCCGCACGTTCAAGGAGCAGGCCAATCAGGAGACCGCCTTTGTGCAGTATGCGTTCGAAGCGCAGAGCGGCATCTTCACCATGGAGACGCGCGCGAGCTTCAACGAGGGCGAATGGGGCAGCCTGTATCTGCTCAACGAGAACGGCGACAACGCGATCTGCATTGCCTTCGAGTTTGCCGACAACGCCTACAATCTTGTGGCGTACAACGGCAACGTGAAGACGGTCATCGGGCATTACGAGCGGAACGTGGCGGTGGACATCAAAGTCGTTGCCGACGTCGCGGAGAACACCTTCGATGTCTACGTCGGCGGCGAACTTGTCGCGGAAGGGCTTGCGTTCCGTATGTCGACGCAGTCCGTCGGTACGGTCATGTTCGGAAGCTCCTCGCGCAATGCGGACTTCCGTCTGTATGAAATGAAAATTTACGGCGAGTGAGGTGTGACATGAAAACGAAATTCTGGAAATTTTTGAGTCTCGGACTTGCCGCATCCCTTGCGGTCGGCGTGTTTGCGGCGTGCGCACCCAAGATTGACAGCGGCGACGGCGGCGACAACGGCGGGCAGACGCAGCAGCCCGCGGGCGATCCTTCGCTTTCGCTCAGCGTACAGTGCACGACGCTGGAAGCGGGCGAGCTCAACGCCTTCGTCGTAAATGCGCAGAACTTTGCCGAGGGCACCGTGTTCGACTATCAGGTCGCGGCGGCGGACGGCAAGTTTCAAAGCGTAATGAAGACGGAAGATACCTCGGTCGCCTATCGCTGCAACACGGTCGGTACGTTCAGCGTCCGTGTCAGCACGGCTGATCCCGAGCTGGTTTCGCAGACGCGTACCTATACCGTTACGGAGGGCGGCGGAGAAACGTTCGGGCGTTCGCCGAGCGGCGAACAGCCGACGCACAACGTCGATCTCAATTACGATAACGGCGAATATCCCTATATCGAGCATAAATCCGTCAACAAGATCTCCGACGAATACGCCTTTGTCAAGGGCGTGGAATCGACGGGATTCCTGTTTACGGCGACTATCGATATTCTCGGGAACAACGGCGACGACCAGAATCCCAAGGCGGGGCTGTTCTGCAAGGCGGGAAACGATATGTGCTATTTCGCCTTTGACGTCAAGCCGAAATTCACGACGGACGACACGGTGTTCGTCACCTACGATCCCGTATCGGCGGCATGGCAGTGGCCCGGTACGGTATGGCATCCCGGCGTTCAGTTCCGCCAGGGCGAGCGGCATCTCACCAATTCCCTGACCATGCTGCGCGACGGCACGGACTTCTATCTGTGGGTGAACGACGACTACCTCGGCAAAGTGACGGTAAACGGCTTTACGGAGGCGTCGGCGGTCGGCACCTACACAATGGCGCAGAACGCGATCTTCTCGGAGTATTCCTGCTATACCAGGGAAAGCGCGGAGTATGAAGCTGCCCTTGAAGCGGCCAAGGCTCTGGAAGCTGCTCCCAAGACCTGATGCGGCAGATCTGAAAAATCAATTGCGCCCCTCGGCACAGCCGAGGGGCGCATTGTTGTTGAATGATTGCCGCTGTATTGTCCTGCGCCGCAGACGACGTGGATAGCGTTATCTGCGGCGTTTTTTAGGGATTTTTGACCTTTCCGCCGATGGTATCCGCCTTCGGAGAGACGCCGAACCGCTTGGCGTACAGGCGGTAAAAGGAGGAATAGTCATTGAATCCGCACTGCGTGTAGGCATGCGTTGCCGGCACGCCCTCGCGGATGAGGTTGCGGGCGGAGACCAACCGCTTTCCAATGATGTATTCCCAGATGGGGAAGCCCGTCGCCTTTTTAAACTGCCGGTTGAGCTACGAGACGCTCACATAAAAATGTTTGGCAATGGACTGTACGGACAGGT
>ERZ1090879.1853-NODE-1855-length-11082-cov-3.624286_pt1 | contig 11082 bp, 11 predicted proteins | sample MGYA00478472_ERZ1090879 | MGnify/ENA primary metagenome ERZ1090879 (study PRJEB33644, sample SAMEA5815723) | chicken gut metagenome | biome: Chicken; feature: Gastrointestinal Tract; material: Caecum | place: Ireland | collected 2019-01-01 | study: A study of...
CTACACTTCTAGCTTCGTCGGCAGCGTCAGATGTGTATAAGAGACAGCTTCCAGCTTTTTAAACTGTTCTACCTGTTTCATCTGTCTTTTTATATAACCGTCATATTTAATATCGATCTCCACCTGCTCTATAATATCCTGAGGAAGTTCCGGCCGGGACGGATCGATGGGAGCCAGATCCTTATAATGAATTTCCGGACGTTTCAGAATCTCTGCCAGGGAGACTGCCGTCTTAAGAGGCGTACTGCTGCAGGCCGTCAGAAGTTCCTGTACTTCTCTGGACGCTCCCACCATCCGGCTTTCAAGCCGGTTCTTTTCTTCATCAATTCTTCGTATCTTTTCCTTTAACGCCTGATAACGTTCTTCAGATATCAATCCCACCTGATATCCAATAGGCGTCAGTCTTTGATCTGCGTTATCCTGACGCAAAAGCAGACGGTATTCAGAACGGGAAGTCATCATACGGTACGGTTCATGATTTTCTTTTGTCACCAGATCATCGATCAGAACGCCGATATATCCCTGCGAACGGTCGATGACGATCTGATCTCTTCCAAGCACCTCCATAGCCGCGTTGATGCCGGCAATCAATCCCTGAGCAGCGGCTTCTTCATAACCTGAACTTCCATTAAACTGTCCGCCGCTGAAAAGGCCTTTGATGTTTTTAAATTCCAGAGTCGGATAGAGCTGCTGCGGATTGATGCAATCATACTCGATTGCGTATGCGTTTCTGACGATCTTTGCATGCTCCAGTCCCGGAACCGAATGATACATGGCATGCTGTACATCCTCAGGCAGAGAACTGGACATACCGCCCACATACATTTCTGTCGTATACCGTCCTTCCGGCTCTATGAATACCTGATGTCTGTTTTTATCCGAAAATCTCACTACCTTGTCTTCGATGGAAGGACAATACCTGGGACCCGTTCCTTCTATCACACCGGAATATAAAGGAGAACGATCCAGATTTGCGCGTATAATTTCATGCGTTTTTTCATTCGTATAAGTCAGCCAGCAGGATACCTGGTCTATCTGAACGGATTCCGGATCTGTCGTAAAAGAAAAAGGTATTACTCTGGAATCTCCAAACTGTTCTTCCATCTTGGAATAATCGATAGTTCTTCCATCGATTCTGGCCGGAGTTCCTGTTTTGAAACGGTACATTTCAATACCCAGGCTTTTCAGAGAATCAGTCAGATGATTGGCAGCCTGCAGACCGTTTGGTCCTGTATAATTGCTGACATCTCCATAGATACAGCGGGCTCTCAGATAAGTGCCCGTACAGAGGATCACGGCTTTCGCGTGATAAACCGCGCCCGAATACAGACGCACGCCGGATACATGGCCTTCTTCCGTCAATATTTCCGACACCTCTGCCTGTACGATCTGAAGATGATCCGTATTCTCCAGAACCTGTCTCATGGCACGGCTGTATTCTGCTTTATCTGCCTGCGCCCTCAGAGAATGGACTGCCGGACCTTTCGACACATTCAACATTTTCGACTGGATAAAAGTACGGTCTATTACTTTTCCCATCTCACCGCCCAGCGCGTCTACTTCTCTCACCAGATGTCCCTTGGAACTGCCGCCGATATTGGGATTGCATGGCATAAGAGCAATACTGTCCACACTTACTGTAAAAACCGCTGTTTCAAGTCCCAGTCTGGCGCAGGCAAGAGACGCCTCACATCCGGCATGCCCGGCGCCTACCACTGCTACATCCACATATTCTTCTAAAAATGGCATCTTCTATTCCTCATTTTCCCATACAGAATTTACTGAATATCTCGTTTACCAGATCTTCTCCGACTGATTCGCCTAATATCTGTCCTAAAGAATCATAGGCAGCCATCAAGTCAATAGAAAAAAAGTCTTCCGGCATACCTGCTTCAATACTCTCTTTTACTCTTTCAAAGCTCCGCTTCGCTTCTTCCATGGCGTTTTTCTGTCTGGCATTGGTCAGATATACTTCGTCATTAAACGATACTCTTCCCTCCAGAAACATCTTTTCCAGAAGATCAGCAAATTCTTCAATTCCCGTCTCTTCTCTGGCGGAAACGGATATAACAGGTTTGGAAAGCTTCTCCTGAATCATTTCCGAATTGACTGCCGACGGCAAATCAGATTTGTTTAACAGAACAATAACATTCTGATCTTTCAAAAACGATATGATTTCTTCATCATTTTCATCCAAAACCGAAGAACTGTCAACTACATATAATACCAGATCCGCCTCATTCACCATATTTTTCGCGCGGTCCACACCGATCCGTTCCACCACATCCTCTGTCTCACGAATGCCTGCCGTATCCACCAGATTTAACGTAAGTCCCCGGATCCGGATCTGTTCTTCCAGTGCGTCTCTGGTAGTTCCGGCGATTTCCGTCACAATTGCCCTTTCATCTCCGGCCAGCACATTCAGCAGCGAAGACTTTCCCACATTAGGCTTACCTACGATAACCGTACGGATTCCTTCCCTCAAAACTCTTCCTTCTTCCGCTCCTGTCAACAATTCTTCTGACTCTTTCAGAAAGTTATCCACTTTTACACATAATTTTTGTGGATAACCTTCCAAACTGATATGTTCAGGGTCGTCAAGCGCCGATTCTATATAGGCAATCTCGTAGAGAACCTGTTCTCTCAAGGCACGGATCTTTTTCATCACGGAACCTTTCAGCTGGGAAACAGAATTCTTCAGCGCGTATTCATTTTTTGCCTGAATCACATCCATGACCGCCTCTGCCTGGCTAAGATCGATTCTGCCGTTCAGGAATGCTCTCTTCGTAAATTCTCCGGGATCCGCCGGCCTCGCACCATTCCTGATTACCAGATCCAGTATCCTTTTCATCACATATACGCCGCCATGACAATGAATTTCCACAGTATCTTCCGCTGTATAACTATGAGGCTTCTTCATAAGAAGAACAAGAACCTCGTCTATGATCTCCTCACCATCTTTAATCATTCCATAATGTGCCGTATACGCAGCCTGTTCCGATAATTTCTTTCCTTTTTTTCCCGGATGAAATATTTTTTCCGCTATCGATACGGATTTCTCGCCGCTGATTCTGATGATACCAATACCGGAACCGGTCATAGCCGTAGATATCGCCGCAATCGCATCGTTTTTATATAATTCCATCTTAAACTCCTTTAATGTAAAAAGAGGACGCTTATTCGCGTCCTCCACTTTTACTTTTCCAGTTGCCTCTCCGATTGTTGTTTCCGTAGCGGCGGTTGCGGTTGTTATTGTGAGGCCGTACCTGAACGCCTTCTTTCAGGGTAACCACTACACGGCGGAAAGGTTCTTCTCCTTCACTATGTGTCTCCACATATTTATCATTCTGAAGAGCAGAGTGAATCACCCTTCTCTCATATGGATTCATAGGCTCAAGAACAACGGGTTTTCCTGTTCTTTTCGCTTTAGAGGCAATATTTTTCGCAAGGTTTTCCAAAGTATCTTTTCTTCTCTGGCGGTAATTTTCTGTATCTACCTTTACGCGGATATATTCTTCTTCCCCCTTGTTTGCCACCAGGCTTACCAGATACTGCAGAGAATCCAGTGTCTGTCCTCTTTTACCGATCAGCGTGCCCATATCGTCTCCGGCAAGATCAATATTCAGAGTATTTTCTTCCTGATCTTCTTCTATGGTAATCTGCACAACCATATTCATCGCTCCAAAGACCTGTTTCAGAAACTCTTCTACTCTTCCTTTTCTGTCCAGAACTTTGCAGGCACGGATCTTCGCAGGTCTGCTTCCGATTCCCAGAAAACCGCTGCTTCCTTTATCCAGAACTTCATATTCCAGTTTATCAGAAGAGGTTTCCAGCTGAATCGCAGCTTCCATGACGGCATCTTCTACAGTCTTACCGGTATACTCTCTGTATTCCATCCCCATTCTCCTTTATTTTTTTGTCTTTTCGTTGTATTTTGCCACCATCGCAGCTTTAGATGCCAGACTTCCCGGTTTATCCGCGTTCTTGTAATATTCCGTAGAAGCCGCCATCGCAGCTTTTCTTTCCTCCTCTGTCATTCCTTTTTTAGGATGATCGATTGCTTTCACGTTTGTTCTGGCAATCTCATTAACCTTCTGAGGCGGAAGACCTTTCTTCTCGCGAAGGTGATTATTCTTTTCAATGTTTTTCTTTACCAGTTCATCCAGATCAATCTTATTCAGATGTTTGTTGATAGCAAACTGCTGAATTCCTCTGATCACCGCACCGACGATCCAGTACAGACCCATACCTGCAGGAAGCGTCAGACAGAACCATGCAGACATGAGAGGCATCATCAGATTCATAGTCTTCATGGTAGAAGCCATGGTATTCTCTCCGTCCTGAGAAGCGCTGGACGTCTGAGGCATCATTTTTACATTTAACCACTGTGTCAGAGCGGCAAGCACCGGAACAGCGATCGCTCCGATCAGCAGAAGCACAGAACCGGTAGCAAGAGCAGATCTTGCTATATTCCATGGAGAATTCGCGATATTAATACCAAAATCATTGACATGGTTAGTCGAATTCTGCGTATTTAAGATCAGGCTCTCCATATCCGGAAAACGGTCGATCAGCATCTGCCAGGTGGCGTTTCCTGTCTCCTGCAGCTTATACAGTACATCAATAATAGTATTTGCCTGAGTAAAGTCAGTACCCACACCATACATATTTCCTGTAGTACTCAGTTCCTGCATGAACTCAGAACCGCCGGGCGCTGCCAGAATAGAATTTGCCAGTTCCGTAAAAATAGCTCTTACTCCGTCCACATAAGCGGGTATTTTCTGAATAACTGAATACATGGCCAGCAGTATTGGAAACTGGATCAGAAGCTGTACGCAGCTTCCCGTAGGAGACACTCCATACTTCGCATATATCGCTTTTGTCTCCTCGTTCATGGCCATCATAGAGTCGTTATCTTTTTTATTTGGGTATTTGTTATGAATCGCCAGAATTTAAGGATTCATTTTTGGGGATAATTTTGAAAAATTATGATGTTTGACCGTCAACGGCAAAAGCAGCATATAAACGATAACCGTAAATAAAATAATACATACGCCAATATTCTGTATTCCAAATACACTATCCAAGAAATCAAACAACACGTTCATGATCCATCCAAGGATTCTAGCCACATCTCCGATAATAAACGCATTGTTCTGTGTCAATAACACGCCTGCCAAAATAGACCTCCTTCAATCTTCTGCAATCATACCTTCATGGAACAGGATCATATCCACCCTTTGAAAAAGGATTGCATCTTATTATTCTCCACAGCGCCAACAGGCTGCCTTTTATTGCTCCGTATTTCTGGATCGCCTCCAGACCATACTGAGAACAGCTTGGAATATACGGACATTTCGTGCTCTTTAACGGTGATAAATACTTCTGATAAACTCTGATCAAATAAATCAAAATATTTTTCATATTAATATCCCATGAAGTTTTCCCAAGTGAAGAAGCGCACTTTCAATTTCCCGGCAGGTTTTACCCTTTGCGCCCTTCCTTGCAATAACTACCATGTCCAAACCACTATTGAACATGTCTTCGCGTAGTCTGTAACTTTCCCTGATTAAACGGGTTACTCTGTGCCTCACCACACTGTTGCCAACCTTTTTGCTGACTGAAATCCCCAGACGGTTCCGGCCTGTCTTATTTTCTGCCACATACATGACCAGATACCTGTTTGCGAACGATACACCCTCTCTGTATACCCTTTGAAAATCAGCATTTTTCTTCAAGGATTCTGAAAATCTCATTTGATCTCCTTAATAAAAATGTATAGAAGAAAAGGCCACATATATGCGGCCTACGCTGATAATTTCTTTCTTCCTTTTAATCTTCTGGCTGCAAGCACTTTGGTACTCATTCTTGCTCTGAAACCATGTACCTTGGATCTTGAACGTTTCTTAGGCTGAAATGTCATTTTCATAAATCAGGCACCTCCTTACCTTCTCAATATTATCAATTACTACTTTCCAAATTGTCAAAAAGCACTATTCCAATTATATACATAAGCTTCTTGTAAGTCAAGAAAAAAGTTATTCACATTTTTGTGGATAACATGTGGATAATTTGTGTATATGTCCATCATTTACCTTCAAAAACAGCAGATAATCATTGATATATTTTCTTTTTTATTGTATTATTTAGGATGAGAGATTAGCCATATATGTCAATATTCGCTGTTTTACAGCCTAACATATCAACAATTAATTTTGGGAGATAAGAGATCAAGGAAACACAACTGGAACTGTTAAAAGAAAAATGGGACGGGATACTTCAATCGATCCGTCAGGATAACGGACTTTCTGACGTAGCCTTCAAGACATGGCTGCTTCCGTTAAAAGTATTCCGCATTGAAGACCATGTTCTGAAAATTACAGCTCCATTTGAACAGGCCGTCACTTACATAGAAAATAAATATAAAACAATCCTGTATGTAGCTGTGGCAGAGGCTATGGGTGAAGAATATGACATTCGTATTATCACGGAAGAAGAAGCATCCAAAGAAAAACCTGTTGTATCCCAGCCAAAAAAACCTTCTCCTGTATCCCGGGAACTGGAAGATCAACAAACTAATCTGAATCCTAAATACACCTTCGATACTTTTGTCATCGGCAGCAACAACCGGTTTGCTCACGCAGCTTCCGTGGCTGTGGCAGAATCCCCGGGAAAAGAATACAATCCTCTATTTTTGTACGGAGGGGTAGGTCTTGGAAAAACCCACCTGATGCATTCTGTTGCACATTATATTCTTCAGAAGGACCCTTCCAAAAAAGTGCTTTATGTAACTTCTGAAGTATTTACCAATGAACTGATCGACTCCATCAGAAACGGAAACAACAACAGCATGACTAAATTCCGTGAAAAATACCGGAATATTGATGTTCTTCTGATCGATGACGTACAGTTCATCATAGGCAAGGAAAGTACCCAGGAAGAATTTTTCCATACATTCAATGCTCTTCATGGAGCAAATAAGCAAATTATAATTTCCAGCGACCGTCCTCCTAAAGATATGGAAACATTGGAAGCCAGACTTCAGTCACGTTTCGAATGGGGACTGATCGCTGATATTTCATCCCCTGATTATGAGACCAGGATGGCGATTCTTCGTAAAAAAGAAGAAATTGACGGCTACAATATCGACGACGAAGTAATCCGGTATATTGCCACGAATATAAAATCAAACATACGGGAACTGGAGGGAGCGCTGAACAAACTGGTCGCTCTTTCCAATCTGGAAAAAAGAGAAATCAATATCTCTATGGCAGAGGAAGTTTTAAAAGATATTATATCTCCGAACAGCAAAAGAGAAGTAACTCCTCAGGTAATTCTGGATGTGGTGGCAGAACATTATGGCGTTTCTGCCAGTGATATTATAGGCAGCAAACGTAATGCTGATATTGTCACTCCCAGACAAGTTACCATGTACCTTTGCCGTGAGATCACGGACACCCCTTATAAAGCCATCGGTATCCTTCTTGGAAACAGGGATCACTCCACGATTATCAGTGGGGATAACAAAGTGCGGGAAAAATTGCAGGCCAATGACACCAAATTAAAGCATAATATTGATATTATCAGGAAAAAACTGAGTTCAAGCTGACTTCTATATAATAGGAAACAGTTCATGTTCATTTTTATTCACACCTTCATGTGAATATCATGTAGACTTTTTGTGGAAAAGTTTATGATTTTTCTGAGGATGTTTATAACTCCTCTTTTTTGAACCTGCTTCCGGGGAGATTTCCACATATTTTTTAATGCTTTTTTTCCTTTATTTTCAGGGCTTGTACGGCTTATTCACAAATCCACAGCCCCTACGACTATGAAGACGAATCTACAAAATAATAACATAGATGTGACAGGCGAAAGGAGTTATACACATGAAATTGATTTGTTCTAAATCCAATCTGCTTAAAGGAGTAACGATTGTATCCAAAGCGGTTCCATCTAAAACCACCATGTCTATCTTGGAATGTATCCTGATCGATGCTTCTACAAATGAGATAAAATTAACGGCGAATGACATGGAACTTGGTATCGAAACCAGAATTGAAGGAGAGATTCTTCAAAAAGGCATTATTGCCGTAGATGCAAAAGTATTTTCTGAAATTGTAAGGAAATTGCCGGACAATGATGTTACCATAGAAACAGACAATAACTATCAGATTTCCATTCAATGTGAAAAAGCGAATTTTCATATTTCGGGAAAATCAGGAGAAGATTTTTCCTATCTTCCCTATATTGAAAAGAAAGACTTTATTGCTCTTTCCCAGTTTACTTTGAAAGAAATTATTCGTCAGACAATTTTTTCAATCGCGGATAATGAGAGCAATAAACTGATGACAGGAGAACTTTTTGAAGTTCACGAAAATGAACTGAAAGTAGTATCTCTGGACGGGCACAGAATCTCCATACGTAAAGTGGAACTGAAGGACAGCTATGAAGATAAAAAGGTGGTTGTTCCTGGAAAATCATTGCAGGAAGTAAGTAAAATACTTTCCGGCGAGATGGAAGATGAAGTGCGTATTTTCTTTACTGCCAATCATATCGTATTTGAATTTGATGAAACTACCGTAGTATCCCGTTTAATTGAAGGAGAGTATTTTAAAATCAACCAGATGCTCTCCAGCGATTATGAAACGAAATTTACGATTAACAAGAAAGAATTTCTGAGCTGTATAGACAGGGCTACCCTATTGATCAAAGAAGGAGATAAAAAGCCGATTATTTTCCGTATCACGGATCAAAACATGGAGATAAATATTAATTCTCAATTAGGATCCATGAAAGAGGACATCGATATCCAGAAAGAAGGTAGGGATATTATGATTGGTTTCAATCCTAAATTCCTGATCGATGCTCTTCGTGTGATCGATGATGAGATCATTTATATTTATATGGTCAATCCGAAAGCGCCCTGTTATATCAAGGATGAGGAAGGCAGATATATTTACCTGATCCTTCCGGTGAATTTCAATGCGGCGGTAAATTAAAAGGGAGTCAGAATGATAACAGTAAAATTAAGAGACGAATATATCAAACTGGGTCAGGCCATGAAAGCGGCCGGTCTCGTAGGTTCCGGAGTGGAAGCAAAGATAATGATTCAGGACGGGGCTGTGGCTGTAAACGGAGAGACGGAATATCAGAGAGGAAAAAAGCTTTACGACGGAGATCAGTTTACATATCATGGAGAAACAGTCCAGATCGTGAAGTGATGAATTGATGCGGTTATGATCATAAAATCCATGAGCCTTCAGAATTTTCGCAATTATGAAAGCCTGAATCTGCAGTTTGATGAAAATACTAATATTTTTTACGGCGATAATGCTCAGGGAAAAACGAATATTCTGGAAGCGGCCTATGTAAGCGGCACGACAAAATCCCACAGAGGCGCCAAAGACAGAGAGATGATCTCTTTTGACAAAGAAGAAGCTCATATCTGTACCAGGATTGAAAAGAACGGTATTACACATAAGATTGATATACATCTTCGAAAGAATAAAACAAAGGGGATTGCCATAGACGGGATTCCTATAAAAAAAGCCGGGGAACTGTTCGGCATCATCTATTTTGTCTTCTTTTCGCCGGAAGATCTTGGTATTATAAAAAACGGACCTTCTGAAAGAAGAAGATTTATAGATATGGAATTATGTCAACTGGATAGAGTTTATCTTCATCAACTTTCCAATTATAACAAAATATTGCTTCAAAGAAACCGCCTGCTGAAAGATCTGGCATATCGTCCGGATGATAAGGGAGTTTTGGATGTTTTGGATCTTCAGCTGGTAAAATACGGCAGACAGATCATTCGCATACGGAAACATTTTGTAGAAGAGCTGGATGGATTGATGGTCCGCATTCACGACAAATTATCCGGAGGCCGGGAAAAGATGGCTCTTGGGTATGAATATAATGTCAGCGAAGCGGAGTTTGAAAAAGAACTGGCCAGGGGAAGAGAAAGAGATCTGAAATTAAAAACGACAAGTATCGGTCCCCATCGGGATGATATATCATTTCTGGTAAATGGAATTGATATTCGTAAATATGGTTCCCAGGGGCAGCAGCGTACTTCCGCGCTGTCTTTGAAGTTGTCCGAGATAGAGCTGGTCAAAAAAAGAGTGCATGATACTCCGGTTCTTCTTTTGGACGATGTGTTGTCTGAACTGGATGGCAGCCGTCAAAACTATTTATTGAACTATATTCATAATATCCAGACCCTGATCACCTGTACGGGATTGGATGAATTTATAAATAACCGGTTTTCTGTAGACAGGATCTATAGAGTATCCGGGGGCATGGTAACAGTGGAAAATGGACAGGAGGCAGATGAATGAGCGTAGAATATGGAGCAGATCAGATTCAGATTTTGGAGGGACTGGAAGCAGTCAGAAAAAGACCCGGTATGTATATCGGGAGTACTTCTTCAAGAGGACTCCATCACCTGGTATATGAAATCGTGGATAATTCCATCGATGAAGCGCTTGCCGGATTCTGCAAACACATCCAGGTTACGATTCACCAGGACAATTCTGTGACTGTAGAAGACGACGGAAGGGGAATTCCTACCGGAATCAATCATAAAGCAGGAAAGCCTGCGGTAGAAGTTGTATTTACGATCTTGCATGCAGGCGGAAAATTTGGCGGCGGGGGATATAAAGTGTCGGGAGGCCTGCATGGGGTAGGCGCTTCTGTGGTCAATGCCCTGTCGGAATGGCTGGAAGTGACGATCTGCAGTGAGGGCAAGTTATATCGCCAGCGCTATGAAAGAGGAAAAGTATGTTATCCTCTGGAAGTTATCGGCACCTGTCAGCCTAATCGTACAGGTACTATGGTAACTTTTATGCCGGATAAAGAGATTTTTGAGGAAACAGTTTTTGATTTTCGGACGCTTCAGACCCGTTTAAGAGAGATGGCTTTTCTGACTAAAGGTCTGCGGATTACTCTGACTGATGAGAGAGAAGATCCTCTTCGCCAGAAAACTTATCACTATGAGGGCGGCATCAAAGAATTTGTGCAGTATCTGAATAAAAGTACGACCCCTATCTATGACGATATTATATATTGTGAAGGCTT